>Ga0102590_1000619_pt1 | contig 72169 bp, 75 predicted proteins | sample AraplaMF_Col_mMF_FD_76859 | JGI IMG/M metagenome (GOLD analysis project Ga0102590, IMG submission 76859) | Arabidopsis root microbial communities from the University of North Carolina, USA - plate scrape MF_Col_mMF | ecosystem: Host-associated > Plants > Roots > Endosphere | place: USA... | reverse complement strand
CACATAGCGCGATCGGCAACAAGGTGCCGATTTCGCTGATGAACGGCTCATCGGCACCCCCGCCGAGCTGAGCCTTAACCCCGGAAAATTCCAGCTCCCGCTGGCCCAAAATCGGGTAGCACTTCACAAAACCGCTGGAGCGAACTCAAAACTGGATAAAACTTGGGGGCAAGATCACAGCGGCTGAATGCGCCAACCACTAGCGCGGCCAGATATGAACCGGATTAAAACAGGAGCTGCTCCAGTGCATGCGGGGCCTGAGGTGCGTTCTACGGAATTTCGTTCGATGGGTTTAGCGAAATTTAGCGCGGCAGTACTGGAAGGCCTTCTTTCCGCTTCCGATACCTGCGGTAAACGGCTTGCATGAATTCGCCTCTATCTCAAATCCGTACGTCGCCACCGCATCCGAGGCAAATCGTATGTAATTGCGATTTGACAGATCGACATCAATGACGTCCGCTGGACGGTCTCCAATTCGGCAAAGCTGGTCGCTGTTCTCGATCAGATCGACAGTCGCGCGAAAATGCATGCGATCCACAACGGCCCGCAAAAAGTCGCAGCCGCTTGGTGTCTGCGTCAAACCTAGTAAACTTGCCATATCGTTATAGTATTGCATCTCCAAGGCGTGCCGGTTGTCCTCGCCATTCGTAAACACATAGATGGGACCCCCACGGTTTCGCGCCGTCTCGCGCACGCGATCCGCATACACCTCCGTTTCAGGAAAGCCGCTCTTGATGCCAAGAAAGGCAGTTTGCGCCGGAAATAACGTCGACAACCAACCCAAAGGATAGGTTTTGGATACAAGGAGGACCGTCGCACTTTCGGGTTGTTCTAGGGCAGTAAGGTTCGTGTGGTATAGTGGATACGCCCAGCCTTCATGGCCCCATGTGCGACCGCCAAATACCACAATTGCCGTAGCAAATGTGAGAACCCAAGCGCAAATCCGGCGAGCGCGCAAATAAGGATAAAGTTGGGAAAGAAGAAGGAATGTGGCAAGCGGCGCCAACACCTCGAAAGCAACAGTATATCTGTAAATGCTGAAAACAATCATCCAGATAAAGAAAGCAGATGAGACGAAGACGACTATGAACCTTGAGCGGGCGTCCATTGGCCTTCCCGGGCGTCTCGCAAGTCTTCGCCACACCGACTGGCAGATCCAAGCGATAAAAAAGACATAAACGACAGACCAAATTATCTGCCAGACGTGCAACTCGCCAACGCGGCGCGAATTTATTGACAGTATAAATGGCCACGTTACGTATTCTATTACTCCACGCGGCAGCCAGCGCGTGTCGGCAACCTTCATCGGCTGGGCCAGAGGGTTAGGGAAGAAATTGCCGAACTGTGGAAAGAGCGGATTTCCAAACTCCTTCCACATCAGGAACATCCAGATCCCGCCCGATGCCGAGAAGCCGGCGAGTACAGCGACCCCAAATAGAAAGCTTATACAAATCCTTTTCGTAGTCGCGCCCGGGCCGCACACAAGCAGAGAAAGGCAGATCGCCACAGCAGAAGGACCGTTAGTGAGCTTCAGGCCAACAGCCAGCCCTACTAATATCCCTGAGAGAAAAAGTAAGCATATGGCTCTCGTGTCGAAGCGGTCGAGCACTCTCCATTGCGAAACGATCAGATATACGGCACTCAAAACCAAGAGTGCGGTAGTATTGTCTCCCATGCCGTTGCCGACTTCAGAACGGAAGTTTGCGGCGAGGCATCCGGCAAGCGCGAGTAAAATAGGCAGCCTATGCTGATCTTCCGCTGCGAGCGCCGTCAATACCTGGCGCGCTATCCCAAGAACGAGCACAAAAGCCAGGCCGTGCATGCTACCTTGTAGAAAGGCTGACACGCGCGAAGGAAGATACTCGTTCAGCCAATAGGGCAAAAAGTCCAAAAAAGGATTGAAATACCCTTGTACGCCGCCCACTCCCAGATCCATTCGGATCTTGCCGTTCAGGAGCGCAAATGGACCATATCGATGATAGTTATACAGATCCCAGTTCGCATCGGCGCCCAAGTAAACAGCATATAAGCCGAACAGAAACGGCACTATGATGACCGCGTATCGCGCGGCTTCGCGCTTATTCAAACCGGCAAGGATAACGCTTCGCCTCGGCTCTTTTCGATTTTTCGTAATCACAAGGTTCCCCGACCGCAGGTGGGTCTGAAAACCCACCATTTTGCCAAAGCAAAATTAATCGCCAAGCCGCTGATCGAACCGGACGCCACACCAATAGCCGCCACATAATCCCGCTCGGTGAGCGCGCTCACCACAAGACAATAGACGCCGTAGTTGACGATCCCGCCAGATGACATTGCCAATAGATAACGCAACTGCTCGCGACCTATAGGCCTTTCAGGGTTGGCTTCGAAAGTAAACCGTCGGTTGAGATACCAAGTGGACGAGACTGCAAGCGCAAAGGAAATCATTCGTCCGATAAAGTAGCCTTGTCCCAAACGCATTGCTATCAACAGGGAGCCTAGATCAACCGTAAACCCGATGATCCCAACAATGCCAAAGCGGAGGAATTGGAGGAACGGCTCAGTCATCCGAATGGATCCTCCACGAACCTGGTATCGACAAGTAAGCCAATCGTCTCGTTTCGGTGCGGCCACGCGTGACAACGTCCAAAACGAGCCCACATGTCAGCAACAGCATTCCGAATAACGTTATTGACGCGCAAAGCAAGGCGGTCGGCAACCGGGGTACAAGCCCAGTTTCAAGATACGTCACCAACAGGGGCACGGCCAAAACGATTGCGACGAAAATGCAAAATATGAAGCCGGACGCGAAAAAAGGCAGCGGTTTCTCCACTTTATATAGCCGACCTATGGTCAACAATATTCGCAAACCATCCTTATAAGTATTTAACTTACTGCTCGAGCCAGGGGGGCGCGCTCGATACTCCGTATCTATTTCGGCAACAGGCATCCGCAATTCTAGCGCATGAATTGTGAGTTCCGTCTCTGTTTCAAATCCGGCAGCGTGCGCAGGAAACGATTTCACGAACCGCCGTGAAAATACGCGGTAGCCCGATAGCATGTCAGTCAACTTACGCCCAAAAAGGGTCGCGACACAGGACGTTAAGAGTTTGTTTCCAAAGCGATGGCCCGGCCGATATGCGGCGTTATGATCGGACCGTCTGCACCCAACCACCATATCAAGGCCCTTTGAAGTAAGCTCGTTCACCAACACAGGTGCAACAGATGCGTCGTAGGTGTCGTCGCCATCAACAAGAACGTAAATGTCTGCCTCTATATCTGCAAACATGCGGCGAATGACATTTCCCTTGCCTTGTTCGCGGACGTTATTGACGATTGCCCCCGCGGCCTGCGCGCGCAGAACAGTTTCGTCGGATGAGTTGTTGTCAAAAACATAGACGGCCGCATCTGGCAAGGCGGACTGAAAGCCCTTAACTACGGCCGTAATTGTTAGCGACTCATTATGACAGGGAACTAAGACGGCAATGTTCGGGCCACCCGTTGCGGTGCGCGTGAGGTGAATGGTTCTATCTTGCATATGTCGCCAACTGTATGTCGGAAAATGGATAAAAATTTCGCCTGCGCCCCTATCGGCCGGAATTGGAGCGTCGGTATACCGTGTCCAGACTCTAGTCAATTGAGATCCAGCGCTGGAGATCGCTGGCTTCATAGTTGACTGCACGGTCTGCGGCAATACCGCCCGAAGCTTTTGACCGCCGCTGCCGGTCTATTGGGCGTAGAGTTAACTCCCGCCTTATTCTTACGTGCGAGACCTGGCAACACGGTCGCGTCGCCACCTGCGCCGTAGTAGTAGGAGATCGGCGGGAGTTCGACCGCAATGCTGTGCCGGCGATGACCGAAACCTACAAGGCCATGCTCTCATCAAGCGCATGGTCACCGACCGGTTCACGTCGATCGTCTACATTGCGCCTGTCTCGGCGCCGGTCACGGATTCGATCACCAAGAGCCTGACCGAGCAGGAGGCGATGAACCGCGGGATGGAGACGCGCGGTTACAGCAAGGTGCGGCAGCTCTTCGGCTTTACGACCGAAGAGGATGCGATGGAGATCAAATACGACGGCGGCTATCGCGACGAGGATTTCCTGAAGAAGTATTAGGCCTATCGCTACGGCCCCGGCAAGGTCCGCTCTTCGACCGGTGGGCCGCATGAGATGGGGCCAACCGGCGATTTGGAGTTTCCTGGCGGCGGTAGCAACATCGATCCTCTCCGGTTGCCGGAACATGACGTGATTGTGCCTGGCGCTCGGCCGGCGCAAGCAAACCCGGTCGATCAGCGTTTCATGAGCCTGCAGCGCCAATACCAGCAATACGGTGAAGGCTGTCAGGCGTCGCGCGATATCCTCGCCATTTCCGGCTAGATGGACGCGCTCGGCGACATGGGACGGCGGCTGGCGGAAAGCCTTGATAGGGTGGCTCGATGGCCGGCTGCGCGATCGAGGAATCCGGTTCCAGATCCGGCGATGAGCGCGGCGGGCGATCAGGTGGCGGTGAAGATCTGCGAAACGGCCGGCGAACTGCCGTACGAGAGATGTCGCGAGGAAGACTTGGAGGCGAGCCAGCGCAAGCGGCGCGACACGCCTGGCGCGGCTGACAAGCTGGTGAAGGTTATTAAGGCCCTGTTCAACCGGGCGGTCGGAGCAAAGCCTCTGCCGGCTACCATACATGGACGCCTGAAGAGGTCGATCAATACCGGGTCTTTCATCCGATCGGCAGCAAGCCGCGCCTCGCGATGGGGATCATGATCAACATTGGCGCCCGGCGCTCCGGCGCCTGCAAGATTGGTCCACGCAACGAGACACCATACAGGAGCGGCTCTGGCTCCGCTTCACCGTCTTCAAGAACTGAGATCGGTTCCCGGTGACGATCGAAGCGCCAATGACAAAGGATCTACAGTCGGCAATCGCTTCCATGGAGGTCGGTCGCGACGCGTATTTGCTCACCTCATTCGGAAAACCGTTCGTGATCGAGGGTCTTGGCAACAAGATGCGGGATTAGTGCGACGAGGCGGGACTGCCGCAATGTCCGTCGCACGGACTTCGAAGGCGGCTGCTTTAGAGTGGCGCCTCGGCTTCCGAACTAATGGCGATCTTCGGTTGGACCAACCTGAAGACGGCGCAAATGTACATCGAAAAGGTAAACAAGCGGCGGATGACGGCGAACGCTTTTGAGCGTCGTGAGCGATCTATCAAGGCGGAAAGCGTCTCACTTTCACGACCTCAAAATACAAGTGAGACAAACGAGGAAAAAAGCGATGCGTAATCAAAGGGGAATACTGGTATGGTGGGCGATGAGAGACTCGAACTCCCGACATCCTCGGTGTAAACGAGGCGCTCTACCAACTGAGCTAATCGCCCGCGATGCGCTGTGTCATCGTTCGGTGCAGCGTCTCTAGCGATATTGAGAAAGAACCGCAAGCCTCTTTTTGAAATTCTGAACGATTTGCCTGTGCATGCCGCTCTTCCCCATGGAGGGCATTGTCTATAGAGGTGCGTCAGTCAGAATATGGAGCGAAAATGACGACGCGAGAGCAGCGAGCGGCCCTTCGGCGAAGCACGCCCCGGACCTTTTTGGATTACGCTCATACGGAACAGGCGAGATTGTTGCCCGACCGTGGCAAGCTTCTCGACAATCTGCCTAAGGGCGGGATCGTGGCCGAGCTCGGTGTCGCAGAGGGGGAATTCAGCGAGCAGATCCTGGAGCGTAACCAGCCCGAGCAGCTCTATCTCGTCGATCCCTGGAATATGGACCGTTATTCTGAAGGCCTCGAAATCATCAACAGCAAATTCGGGTCTGAGATCGCCGAGGGCCGCGTTGTCATCCGTCAGGGCACGTCGCTCGATATGTTGTCCCAGTTCGACGACGGCACCTTCGACTGGGTCTATATCGATACCGATCATTCCTTCGCGTTGACGTGGCAGGAACTCCTGCTCGCGGACCGCAAAGTGAAGCAAGATGGCAGGATTGCCGGCCATGATTTCTGCACGGGTAACACGGTCAAGCCCGTCGTCTACGGAGTTGTCGAAGCGGTCAACAAATTCTGTGTCGACTATGGATGGCGCTTCGAGTTCCTAACGCTTGAGCCGGATGCTCACTTTTCCTACTGCCTCAAACGAATCGCCGCAGCGTGAGGCCGCGGGCCACTTAGATATCCACCATGCCGAGTTCCTGCTTGGCTTCCAGATACCACTCGACGAAAGCCTTGGTGCCCGTTTCTAAAGAGGTATTCGGCTGGTAGCCTGTCAGGGTATGGAGAAGATCGGGGCTTGCAAAGGTGCGCGGCACATCGCCCTTCTGCATGGGAAGCATGACGCGCTTTGCTTCATACCCCATCGCATTCTCCACATTCTCGACGAAGTCCATGAGGCTGATCGGCTGCCCGCCGCCGATATTGACGATGCGGAACGGCGCCTGGTGTGAAAGCGTTTCGATATTGGCATTGGCAACGCGGTTGGTTTCCGACGGAATGACGCCCGACAACCTCACCACCGCTTCGACCAGATCGTCGATATAAGTGAAATCTCGGCTCATATTGCCTTTGCCGTATATCTCGATCGGCTTGTTCTCGATCATGTTCTTGACGAACTTGAAGAGCGCCATGTCCGGACGACCCCAGGGACCGTAGACGGTGAAGAAGCGGAAGGCCGTAGTCGGGATCTTGTAGAGATGCGAATAGCTGTGCGCCATCAGTTCCATGGACTTCTTGCTGGCGGCATAGAAGCTCAGCGGCTCATCGGCGCGGTCGGTTTCGCGGAAGGGGACGGTCGGATTGGCGCCATAGATCGAGGAGGTCGAGGCAAGCATCAGATGGCGCAGCTCGATGCGACTGGCCAGTTCCAGAATGTTCCAGGAGCCCTCGATGTTCGAACGCAGATAGGCCTGCGGATTTTCGATGCTGTAGCGCACGCCGGCTTGTGCTGCCAGATGAATGAGAACATCCGGCTTTGCCGCCAAGACCGCGGTTTCCAGCGCTGCCCTGTCTTCGAGCATCGCGACGACGGGGCGGAAGGCAGGATATTGCGCCAGAGCCGCATGACGCATCTCCTTCAGCCTGACATTGTAATAGGGTGTCAGTCCGTCGAAGCCGGTTACTTCATGCCCATCCTGCAGCAGCCGGCGGGCCAGATGAAAGCCTATGAAGCCTGCCGTTCCCGTAATGAAGTAGCGCATTTCTACCTTTTCTCGGGTCTCCTGCCGGCGGCAAAGTAACCGAATCCGTATTTGATCGCTTCCCTTACCGGATAGATGCTCCTGAGATCAACAATCACCTGGATTTTCGGGGCTCTTAAGTACAGGAGCTGATGTTGGCAGCAATCTCTTGAGATCATCGCGTGAGCAATCGGCTCGAACACATGCAATGCCGCTGCGGCTATACCGGTCGGACTCGGCACCCGTTTGGTGAGGACATCGGTTGAGCGGTCGGCTCGAACGCGGTTAATTCTTCGGCAGTGCCCCACCACCTTCGCCCGACGGAAGTCCGAGCAAGCGTTCCTCACAGATTGATGCGACCGATGCCTGCAGTGCCTGAACTCGTTCCACCAACCATCCAAGCTCCTCGGTAGTGATCGCATAGTTCGGCGAATAGCGTGCCTCAACGTAGGCTCGGGAGAGAAGCTCGAAACGGCGACGGGCCATGCGGTTGTCCCGCGGCCAGGCGTCGATCAATCTTTTGTCGAGATCTTCGGCCTTCGAACGCAGCACTTTTATGCGATGCGATTTAGGGCTGTAGAGGGTTAGCGTAAGGAGGAGACAATGATAGGCTCGCTCGGTAGCCTGGTGGAGCATAAAGGCGCCATCTCGCCAGATGTTTCGTTCGAGCATCAGTTGGGCTCCAACGAGGGCCTCCTGCGATAGCTGGTACCATTGCTCGAAATTTTTCTGCGCCTCAGCTTTCGCCTCTTCTTTGGTGAGCGGCTTCGGCTGGGTGAGGGGATGGCCATCTTCCTCGTAGAGAACCTTTCCGTCTCTTTTGATATCGACGAAGAAGGGCCGGCCGCGTGAGAGCTGGTCGTTGACATCATGCAGACTGTGGACGATCGGGATGACCGGCGTTTCGATCCGGTGGGCGACCTGCTCTCGGAGGAGCCGCTCATCCAGGCCGAGCCACAGTTCCTGCTCTTGCGCGAAGGCCTCAGAATTGACGACGATCAGGATATCGTAATCGGAGCGGTAGCCGCTCAAACGGTCCTCCACCCAGTCGCCGCGCGCATAGGATCCGTAGAGAATAACCTTCAGGACCTGGCTGTTGGCCCGCTTGGCCGACAGCTTAGTGGCACGGAACGTCTCGACCTCGGAAAGGATGATTTCAAGCACACGGGCAAGGTCGCGCCGCTTGGCTGCCGGGAGATGGTCGAGGGTATCGGTCAAGGTCAACGCCGCGTCAAAGCCTTCGGTAGGAATCGTATCCATCGTAACGGCTCACCCGATGTTTCGCACGTGTGATTTCTACGCGATTATTGCCGAATGAGCAACCACAGATAGATTCTGGGGATGGTGTGACCCTGGTTTTCGCATCTGTGTTTTTGGAAGCTGAAACTTGTATCAGAAGCGTCGCGAAACGACGCGAGTGTATGCTTCTTCCCGCAGTCAATACCGAAATCCGGATTGCCTGAGTGTGCTTCATCGCTTCAGCACCCAAACGGTCTTGCCGTTCTGCGATGCTTCGATGCCGGCTTTCGTCCGGGTCAGTTGAAGGCATTTTTCAGCCTCTTCCGGCCGCGGCCTTATGCAAATCCCGCCCGGAGCGGCCCTCCACGTCGGGCTTATGCTCACGAGACTGTCACTAATTGTTCCGCCGCCATCCGGACGGAACACGAGGATGTTTGAGGCCCTTCGTTTGACGACGATCATTTCCCATGGCTTGCCGTCGGCGATCACGCTGGAAAGAGGTTCTTCTGCTCGCGCCGGTGCGCTGGCGAAAACCGCAAGGACGATCAATGGCATCAAAAATCGGCAAGGGGAGTGGTCGCTTGGCAAGCGAGCTCTGCGCATTATGTATTCCTTTTGGTTGGTTTGACCCTCAAATGGCAGGTCGCGATCGAGGAATAAGTTCCGCTGGCGGAACGTGGCCATGCCCTTCCGCCAGCGGAAATGTTGTCGCGATATTCTCCAACGCGCTCGGCAATGTCATTAAGAGAGATATTTCGATTTGTTAAGCGCGCCGGGCCGTATCCGTCGCTCGGCGGAATCATGAGGCCTGCCTGCAGCAATATGAGTTAGCATGACCGCTGGGCACCGGAGTATCCCACCTCCGTTTAGGCACGGTCAAAGCGCGAGCCGCTCTGTAACCAAAATGAGCATCACGATCGGACCGCCGAAAAGCGCGCCGAACAGGATCGTGACGAAGAAGAGGTTTGCGAGCAGGCGAGTAATGGTCTTGCGCGTCATGGCTGCCCACCGACCCGTCTTGCCCGTTCGAATCGCACGGAACCCGGTTTCATCTCGGCCATCCGCACCACGCCTATCCAGATATGGACGATCCTGCCGTCACGTCTGAAGATGAGGATGATCAGCCATTGCCTGGTGCCGGGCGTGCCGCATGCCGCATCGAAGATCACGACGGTAGTTTGAATGGATCCGATAACCACCAGCGCCGCGGTTGGTTGTGCCGTCCGTATTGAAGCCATGGTCTGTTCCAAAGGGTGAGGGCGGGTGAGGTCATGTCCGCCGTTTCCAAGTTGCGTGGCTTCTATTTGGGCTCCGACAATTGCGGAAGCATGACTGGTTTCGCTTTTCTGCGTTCAATGCTGCTGCGATGCGAAAGGAACAAATGGGGTCGCATGGATCGCACGGACAGGTCATGAGACTGCCGGGCGCACCCAGCTCTCCATAAGAGGAAACTGCCAGCTGAAGAATCCGACACTCAGTCGAAGCTGAAGTGATGAAGGAGCGATAGAACTGAAGGCAAAAGCCTATTTCTTCAGGGTATAACCTTTCGCAACATGAACATGTTACCTCACCGGCCGTCACATCGATCTTGACGTCGGCTATCTGTGACTGGGTAAGACGCATGTCTCCAGCTGAAAAGGCGGATCTACGCGAGGTCCACTTCTGCCGGCCCCTGTTCGGATGGGCGGATCGTGACGAGGATCCGCGTGCAGTCTTTCGGCGCGGTTGCCATATGGCGCCAGCGGTCTGGCTCATCCATCGCTTTTCATCTTGCTCTGCTGCAGTCTGGAAGTGTCGCCTCGCCATCGATAACGGTCAACCCACGCTTTTCTGCCGGAGCGCACCAGTGCTCTTTCGCAATGGAACGTCAAACGGCCGAGCTGCGGCACAGCGCCTCGAACGCCTTGGCCGCCGCGGAGAGACGGCGCTCCCTGTGGCGAAGGATCGTAAACTGGCGCGAAGTCACTTCATCGTCGAGTAGGACGATTTGTCCCTCTTCCACGAACGGCGCTGCGACGGATTCCGAAATCGCAGTTACCGCCTCGCTGCCGCGGACCGCGCTCAGAACACCCTCGTTTGATGGCAGGACAAGCATCACGTCGAGGTTGGCCGGATCGATGGAGCGTAACCGGAGCTCCCGCTCGAAAACCTCGCGTGTGCCCGACCCCGGTTCGCGAAGTATCCATTTCAAGCGGCTAAAGTCCAGCCTTGCAAACGCGTACCGGTCAATGGCCGCCTTTGATCCCGAGGCTGCGGCGATCACCAGTCTGTCGATGGCGACCGGAGCGGTGTTGAGCGCCGGCTCGTCGATGTTACCTTCTATGAAGCCCAACTCGGCGACACCTTCCAACACGGCGGCCGTAACGGTCGCCGTGTTCCCGTCCTTCAGATGCACGTCGATGCCGGGATATTCCTCCCTGAAGCGCAGCAGCCGCTGGGGCAGCCAGTAGTTGGCGATCGTCTGGCTCGCCTGAACGTCGAGCTTGCCGGTCCTCAAGCCACCGAGTTCGGCGAGCACAGACTGGGCGGCCTTTGCCCGCGCGACGGTTTCGCGGGCCTCGCGCAAAAACACGCCGCCGTCACGGGTCAGTTCAATACCCCTGCCGACCCGGTCAAAGAGCCTGACATTATAATGCGCCTCCAGCGCCCTGATCGAGGCGCTGACGGCGGACGGCGTGAGACCGAGAAAGGCGGCGGCCTGCGTGAGGTGCTCACGCTCGGCCACGGCGATGAAAATGGAGAGTTGCTCGAAGGTCATGCCAAATCATGCAATCGAATTGCATGAAATGTCAATTATTATGCGATTGATTCGAACTAATTGGAAGAATATTCCCTGACTTGCAAAGCCGGGAGCATTCCATGTTGTCCTTGAACGGGTTGAAGCGAATTCTGCCCGGCCTTCTCGCAAGCATCGCCATATCGGTCCTCGCGCATTTCCTCGCCGCGATGGAGATGAAAGCCAATGGCTTCGCCTGGCTCGACAGCCTCGTGCTTGCCGTCATCCTCGGGACGCTGGCGAACACCCTGTTTGGACTACCGTCGATCCTGCAGGCCGGCATACATTTCTCCTCCAAGTTCATCCTGGAACTCGCGATCGTCCTGCTCGGCGCGACGATCAGCCTGGCGACCATGGCGAGTGTCGGACCGACGATGATCGGCCTCGTCGCTGCCGCCGTCCCGCTCTCGCTGCTGGTCAGTTACGGTATCGCGAGAGCGCTCGGCCTGACGGACCGGCTCGCCACACTTGTCGCCTGCGGCAATTCGATATGCGGCAACTCGGCGATCGTCGCCGCGGCTCCGGTCATCAACGCCAATCCGGAGGATGTTGCCTCGGCGATCGCCTTCACGGCGGCACTCGGCGTCCTGGTCGTGCTCATGCTGCCGCTGGCCTTCACGGCCTTCCACCTGACGCAATGGCAGTATGGCGTGATCGCCGGCATGACGGTCTATGCCGTGCCGCAGGTCCTGGTCGCCACCGCGCCGATCGGCATGGTCAGCGCCCAGATCGGCACGATCGTCAAGCTGATGCGCGTGCTGATGCTGGGTCCGGTCATCTTCATGCTCAGCCTGAAGAGCGGCATGCGCGATGGAAGCAGGGTCACCGTCATGCAGATGATCCCGTGGTTCATCGTCGGCTTCTTCTGTCTGATGCTCGTCCGCACGTTCGACCTCGTGCCGGAAGCCTTCTACGAGCCCGTCAAGGAGGCCTCGGCGACACTGACCACGATATCGATGGCCGCGCTCGGACTGTCGGTGAATCTGCGCACGGTCTTTGCCTCCGGCGGCCGCGTGCTGGCGGCGGGCTGCCTGTCGATCCTGGCGCTGGCCAGCCTGAGCGCGATCGCGCTGCTGTTCCTTCCCGCTCTGTGAAGCTGCGTGGACAGCCATTGCGCGGCGTTTGCAGGGCATCTCGCTGAGGTGCTAGACTGGCGATGATGGACACATCGACACTTCTGATCACTCACAAGGTTCTGACGGGCCGCAGCATACGCGGTACCGCGCGCCTCATGGACAAGCCTGTCTCCAGCATCGCGGCGGCAGTCGAGCGGATGGAAGCCGAGATTTCGGTGCCCCTCATCCGCAAGGCTGGCAACGGTATCGTGCTGACGCTGGAGGCGGAACGGCTGACGCCGACGATCGGGCTTATGGCCGAGCAGGTCGAGCGGATCGTCGCGGTCGGCAATCAGCAAAGCCGCGATGTCTCGCTCAGCCTTGCAGCGCTGCATCGCTTTACCCAGGTGGCGGAAATCGGCAGCATCCGGCGCGCCGCCCGGCATCTCTGCATCGGCCAGCCGCAGCTGGCGCGGCAAGTGATCCACATCGAAACCACGCTCGGCTGCAAGCTGCTCAACCGTACGGTCAATGGCTCCACCGTCACGCCGGCCGGACGCCGGCTGACACAGGTCGTTCGCGAACTCGAGACGTCGTGGCACGAACTCGCCCATGCGGCGGACGGGCGTTCGCGTCGCGAGGCGGCGACCATCCGGCTTGGCTCCATCATACCGATGGGACACGACAGCTTCGTCGCGACCCTGCTCGCCTCACTGATCGCCGCATGGATGGACGACCAGCCGCGCCACCCCCTGTTCGTCGCCAGCAACACCACCGAAGAACTGATCACCGGCCTCAAGAGCGGCAAGTTCAACTCGGTGCTGCTCAACAGCGTCAGCATTCCCGCCGAATTCGAGGCGCACCTGATCGCCAGGTCGCCGCTGTCCCTGATCGGCCGGTCCAACAGCATCGGATCAGCCGAGGGCATCGATGGCCTCGTGCGCGTGCTGCGCGAAAACACCGTCGCGTTTCCAAGTCCCAAGAGCGGCCTGCGCCAGATCATCAACGGGTTGTTGGAAACGGTGATGAGCGAGGAAGACCGCGACAGCCTGAACATCACAGACGTGGATTCGATGCCGGTCATCCTCAACCTCGTGCTGCGGCACGACATCGTCTCGATCGTACCTTCGGAATCGGTCGCCAACCTGCCCGCCGGCCTCTCGCAGATCCCGTTGCCGCCCGAATACAACCTGCCTCACTGGCTGGTTCACCCCAGAAACGAGGCGAGCCGAGAGACCGCGAAAGCGGTGCTGACCGTGCTTGAGAAACTGGGGTATGGCGAAAAGAATTATCCGTCCGGGGATTGAGCCGCCGGGCCGCGAGCCTGACTTGCTACAGGAAATCGCGTCGCATTCGCGGCCACCTGAATGATAGCAATCTTTAATCCATTGATTTAGAAGGAAATATTTTCCTCCTGACGTTCAGTGCCAGCGTATAGTATTACAACACTCGGAAATGTGGGATATCCCAAAGTATATACACCAAGAGCCAGGGTCATAGGCTCTTCTCAAAGGCTGAGGCCTGTGCTTGTCTATACATAATAAGACAAATTCAGGGGAATAAATGAATATCCTGACTGCCAGCGAGGCAGCCGCACGGCTGCGCGATGGAATGACGATTGCTGTCTCCGGTTTCGGTGGCTGCGTTCTTCCGGAGGCAATCACCGCCGCCGTCGAGGAACGCTTCCTCGCAGAGGCTGCGCCGCGCGATCTTACTCTCCTGTTTGCCGCCAGCGCCGGTGATCGCAAGACGCGTGGCATGGGCCATTTCGGCTACGAAGGTCTCGTGAAGCGCGTCATCGCCGGCGGCTGGCGCGGCACGCCGCGTCTTGGCGAACTTGCTCTCAGCGACAAGATCGAAGCCTATTGCTGGCCGCAGGGCGTCATCTCCCAGCTCTACCGCGCGATCGCGGCCGGGCAGCCCGGCGTCGTCACCCATATCGGCCTCGGCTCTTTCATGGACCCCGACAATGGTGGTGGCCGCATGAACAGTTCGACCAACGAAGCGCTGGTGGAGAAGATCTCGCTGCGCGGCAGGGACTGGCTGCTCTATCCCTCGATGCCGCTCGACTGCGTCCTTCTGCGCGGCACCACGGCGGACGAGGATGGCAACGTCACGCTCGAGGACGAAGCCTTCCCGCTCGATGTGTTGGCCATGGCCCAGGCAGGCCGCAATTCCGGCGGCGTCGTCATCGTTCAGGTCAAGCGCGTCGTGGAGCGCGGCTCGCTGAAGCCGAACGACATCCGCATTCCCGGCGCGCTCGTCGATCATGTCGTGATCTGCACCGATCCAGCCCAGCACGGCTTGAGCTTCGGTGAGACCGACAACCCGTCCTACACGGGCCAGGTGCGCGCAGCCGTCGCAAGCGTCACGCCATTGCCACTCACCGCCGACAAGGTCATCCAGCGTCGTGCCTTCATGGAACTACGTGGCCTGGAACGTCCGATCATCAATCTTGGCATCGGCATTCCAGCCGGCATTGGCCGCATTGCCAGCGAGGAAGAGCTGGACGGCTATACGGTCACGATCGAGTCAGGTGTCATCGGCGGCATTCCGGCGGAGGAACTGTCCTTCGGCGCTGCGGTCAATCCGGCGGCGATCATCTCGCAGGCTTCCCAGTTCGACTTCTACGACGGCGGCGGTCTCGACATCGCTTTTCTCGGCATGGCGGAAGTCGATGCCCACGGCGCGGTCAATGTCAGCCGCTTCGGCAAGTCGATCGTTGGCGTCGGCGGTTTCACCAACATTTCCCAGACCGCCCGTCGCATCGTCTATGTCGGCGCGTTCTCAACCGGCGATGCCGAAATTTCGATCCGCGACGGCAAGCTCGCCATCGATACGGACGGACGCCTGTGCAAGATCGTCGAACGCGTCGCGCAGGTGAGCTCCAATCCTGAATGGGCTCCGGCCGGCCAGCAGCAGATGGTTATCACCGAACGCGCGGTCTTCCGCGTGATCGGCGGGCGTCTGACGCTCACCGAGGTCGCGCCGGGTATCGACGTCCGCAAGCATGTCATCGAGCGCCTGCCGGAGGGCGTCGTCATCGCCGACGAGCTCGTCACCATGGCGGACTGCCTCTACGCCGAAGGCGCAATGAAGGATATTGCCCCATGAATCTCCGCCAAGCAGTTGTCATCGTCACCGGTTCCGCCACGGGCGTCGGCGCCGCCTGTGCCCGGCAGTTCGCCGAGCGTGGCGCGCGGGTCGTCGTCAACTATAACCGCAGTCGCACAGAGGCCGACGAGACGGCGGATGCCTGCCGTGCGCTCGGAGTCGATGTCGTCGTCATCCAGGGAGACGTCGCGGACGATGCGGCCTGCCGTGAAATGGTGCGCGCGACGGTAGAGCGCTGGGGCCGGCTCGATGCGCTGGTCAACAACGCCGCCGTGACCGTGAAATCCGATCCCTTCGATCTTGAAACACTGTCGGCCGCCGACTTCCAGAACGTCTTCGGCGTCAATGTCATCGGCGCCTATCAGATGTGCCGCGCCGCCATTCCGGCGATGCGCGCGGCTGGCGGCGGCGCGATCGTCAATGTCTCCTCCAATGTCGCCTTCACCGGCGGCGGCAGCTCGCTCGCCTATACCGCCTCGAAGGGTGCGCTGAATGCCCTGACCATGGCTCTTGCCCGCACCTGCGGACCGGAAATCAGGGTCAACGCCGTTTGCCCCGGTGTCATCGACACCCGCTGGATGCGCCAGACACTTGGCGAGGCGGGATATTCCGCTCTTGAGAAGGGTTTCTCCGAACGCGCGCCGATCGGTCGTGTCGCAACCCCTGACGACGTCGCCGGCGCCGTGGTCTGGCTGATCGAGGGTGCCGAATTCGTCACGGGCGAGTTGTTGTCCGTCGATGGCGGCATCCGCCTCAGCGGCGGCGTGAAAAAGCCGGCACCGAAAGGAAACGCATCTTGAGCGTCTCAGCAGCGACCATAATGGAGTTTCAGATTCCAGCCTCCCGGCAGACGGTGACGGCACGAGATGCGATCCTCTATGCGCTTTCGGTCGGCTATGGCGCAAAGCCGCTCGATCCGGCGCATCTGCGTTTCGTCTATGAAGAAGGCCTCGTCGCGACGCCGACGCTTGCCAATGTCGTCACCCATGCTGGCCCGTGGATGAAGGAGACCGGTGTCGACTGGTGCAGGCTGGTTCATGCCGAGCATCGTGTGACTATCCATCGCCCCATCCCCTTGGATGTCGCGCTGATCTCGCACTCGCGTAGCCTGTCGATCGTGGATCGTGGCCCGGAGAAGGGAATGTTCGCGACCTTCGAGCGGACGGTTTCGATCGAGGAGACCGGCGAATCGGTGGCATCCGTCATCCAGACCAATGCCTGCAGAGGAGACGGCGGCTGCGGATCCTCCGGAACACCGCCTCAGCCGCTGCCGGTCATTCCGGCGCGAGATCCCGATGCGGTTATGCAGATCGCAATCTCCGAGGATGCGGCACTCCTCTATCGTCTCAACGGCGACATCAACCCGCTGCATATTGACCCGATAGCGGCGGAGAAAGGCGGTTTCCGTCGCCCGATCCTGCACGGCCTGTGCACTTTCGGCTATGCCGGTTACGCGCTCACTCGGATGGCAACCGGTACCGGACTGGCGGACCTCACGGAGATCGCCGGGCGTTTCAGTGCTCCGGTATTTCCGGGCGAAGCACTCGAATTTCAGATGTGGCGAGAGGACGATGCCCTCCACTTCCGCGCGGTCGCGCCGGAACGCGGCGTGACCGTCCTGGACAATGGCTTGGCGAGGGTCGCATGACCGATATTCCTGAAACTGTCACACTCAAGACAACGCCCGCGACGATCGCGGACATCGTCGCCATCGCGCGCCATGGCGCCCGCATCGAAGTCTCGCCCGAGGTGGAACGACGCGTCGTCGCGGCCCGCGCGGTGGTCGACGACTACGCCGCTCGCGACATCCCAGCCTATGGCTTGACAACGGGCCTCGGTGCCGGCGTCGACACACGTCTGGCCGCCGACGACCTCGTCGCCTTTCAGATCAGGGTGCCGCAGGCACGCGCGGTTGGCGTTGGTGAGCCGCTGTCGCGCGAGATCGTCAGGGCGATGATGGCGGTTCGCGTCGCCGGCATGGCCGCCGGCGGCTCCGGTGTCTCGCCACGTGTCTTCAAGGAGGTGATCGCCGCGATCAATGCGGGCCTTCATCCCGTGGTGCCGTCGCTCGGCTCCATCGGCGCCGCCGATCTCGCTCCTCTTGCCCAGATGGGAAGCGTACTGCTCGGCATTGGCGAGGCGGAATTTGACGGCAAGGTCATGCCGGCTTCCGAGGCCCTGAAGGCTGCCGGACTGGAGCCGCTCGACCTGGGTCCCAAGGATGGCCACGCACTGGTCGTCGCCAACAGCCTCTCCATCGCCCGGGCCTGCCTCGTCCTCCACGATCTTAAGCAGCTTTTCGATTGGTCGCTCTGCGCCGTGGCCCTTAACTTCGAGGCCTTCCGCGCCAACGTCACCGCGCTCGACGACCGTCCGCTGGCGGCTAGGCCCGCCTTCGGGCAGCGCGCGGCCGCCGGGCGGCTGCGCGCCGTCCTGTCGGGCAGTTCGCTGTTTTCCGAAAGTGCGGCCCGTCGCCTGCAGGATCCGCTGAGCTATCGCTGCGCGCCGCAGGTCTGGGGGGCGCTGTCGCACGCGATCGCCGAGGCCGAGGAAGCCACGCTGATCGAGCTGAACAGCTCCAGCGACAACCCCGTCGTGCTGGCCTCCGAAGGGCTGATCCTGTCGCATGCCAATTTCGACCTGACTGCCTTCGTGCTGTCGTGGGAACGGCTCGGCCAGGCGCTCTCGCATTGCGCCGCCGGCACCGCCTACCGTACGATGAAGATCATGTCGCCCGGCATGTCCGAACTGCCGCGTTTCCTCACCCCCATGGGCCAGAACCGCACCGGCTTCGCGACCGTGCAGAAAACAGTCTCGGCGCTCGAGATCGATATTCGCCATCTGGCCGCGCCGATCTCGCTGACGCCGATCCCGGTCGCAGACGGCGTCGAGGACCAGGCGTCTATGGCGCCGCGTGTGCTCGCCAAGACCGCCGACATCGTTAATCGGCTTCGCTACCTTGTCGCGATCGAACTTGTCGCCTCGGCCCAGGCCGTCGAGCTTCGCGGCGTCGCCGACGAGCTCGGCCGGGGCACGGATGCGGCCTACCGCTTCGTGCGCCAGCATGTTGCGCCGCTGACGGAGGACCGGGCGCAAGGCCCCGATTTCATGCGGCTGGCCGATGCGATCGGCAGCACGGCCCTGGAGGAATGAATGAGGCCATCACCATCCGGATGGGAGGAGGACATGAGTTCGCATGAAGGAGACCTGATCCCCAACCACTCATAGACCCTAACCACAGACAGATAAGCCTGAAAAACAAAGAGGGAACGAAAACATGAAGAACTGGACTATCAAGACTGTCGTCGCAACGATCGCAATCGCCGCGGCGACGCTGCAGCCTGCCGCCGCCGAACCGATCAAGGTCGGCAGCAAGAACTTCACCGAGCAATACATTCTCGCCGAAATGTACGCGGCGCTGCTGGAGAATGCCGGCTTCGAGGTCGAGCGCAAGATCAATCTCGGCGGCACCCTGATCGCGCATGAGGCACTGAAGGCCGGCGAGATCGACTTCTATCCGGAATATACGGGCACGGCTCTTTCGGCCGTGGTCAAGGGCGAACCATCCACCGATGCCGACAAGGTCTACAAGGAGGTCAAGGACTTCTACGCCAAGGAATTCAACCTCACCTGGCTGAAGCCGACCGGCATCAACAACGGCTACGTCATCGTCGTGCGCGGCGATACGGCCGAGCAACGCGGCCTCAAGACACTGTCCGACCTCGCCAAGGTTTCCGGTACGCTGGTCTTCGGCGGCGGTCCGGAATTCCCCGAACGTCAGGACGGACTGCCGGGCCTGAAGCGCGTCTATGACGCTGAGTTCAAGGAGTTCAAGCAGTTCCCGAAGCTCGCCCTTCGCTACGACGCGCTCGTCCAGAAGGAGATCGACGTTGTGAACGGTGCGGCGACGGACTCGCAGATCGTGCTGCAGAACCTCGTCGCGCTTACAGACGACAAGGGGCTGTTTCCGCCCTACTATGTCGCGCCGGTCGTTCGCCAGCAGGTGCTCGACGCCAACCCGGCTGTTGCCGAAGTTCTCGAAAGCCTTGGCAGCCATCTCGACAACGCCACAATGCGCATGCTGAACGCCCGCGTCGAGAACGACCATGAGGAAGCGGCCGGCGTCGCTGTCTCCTTCCTGAAGGAGCAGGGGCTGTTGAAGTAACAGCCGACACTTTCCGGCCGGAGCCATTCCGGCCGGAAGCCGCTGCGGAAAACAGGGGCGGCGCCCGACCTTCGCCCATGTTTTCAGTATCGCCGACACCACCGATCTGACCGACCTCCCCAAGACCAGAAGGGGGGACAGGAACCCGTGTTCCATTCAAACTGAAGTCTGGAGAGACAGGACATGCAAGAAATCTGGATCGACTACCTGAACGCCCTGGATACCAAGGCGCTGGCCCTCACCAACGACGAAATCCTGGCGGCGGTTTCGACCGCGCTGGAGGCCCAGGGTCGCGGCGAGACCGTGATCGAGCCACGCGTCCACCTTGTCCCGGAAAGCTCGGACAAGGGCCACTTCAACGTGCTGCGCGGTTACGTGAAGCCGCTCGACTATGCCGGCGTCAAGATAGTGGGTGACTTCGTCGACAACTACAAGGTCGGACTTCCCTCCGAACTCGCGGTGCTCAACCTCTTCGATCCGCGCACCGGAATGCCGAAGGCGATCATCGACGCGACCGCGATCACCGACATGCGCACCGGCGCCATGACCGCGATCGGCGCCCGCCACCTGGCGCGCAAGGACAGCAAGGTTCTCGGCCATATCGGCGCGCGCGGCACCTCCTACTGGAATATCCGTCTGCTCAACCACCTCTTCGACTTCGACGAAATCCGTGTCCACTCCCGCCGCCCGGAAAGCCGCGAGGCCTTCGCAGCCCGGCTGGCCGAGGACCTCGGCAAGAAGATCATAGTCACCGACAACTGGGAAGACTGCCTGAAGGACGCCGATATCATGGTTGAGGCGAGCCGCCTGCCGGAACCCACGCCGCTGTTCAAGACGAGCTGGGTGAAGAAGGGCGCATTCGTCGTGCCCTACGGCACGATGAGCGCTCTCGAATTCGATCTCACCGATATCATGAGCAAGGTCGTCGTCGACGACTGGGGCCAGTGCGGACCGGGCCGCCCGTACGGCGCGCTTCGCCGTCATGTCGATGAGGGCAAGGTAACCCGGGAGAACCTGCACGCGGAACTGGGCGAGATCGTCTGCGGCGCGAAGCCGGGTCGCGAAAGCGATGACGAGACCATCCTGTTCTGGCATCGTGGTCTGAGCAGCACCGACGTCGCGCTTGGCGCCGCGATCGTGGACAAAGCCAAACGCAACAATATCGGCCAGAAGCTGCGGTTTGCCTGATCCATCATGAATGACTCCTCTCTCATCGCCTGCTCGCGAATGTACAATGTCAGTCCGGTCATACGCGCGCGCTGGGACGATCTGCTCGCGTGGGCGGGCGATCAGGCGGGGGTGCCCCTCGAAATCATCGGCCATGCGGCTCCCGCTCCCCTGTCTGAACTCTGGACCCGGCCCGACATGGGCGCAGTCTTCATGTGCGGTTACCCGTTTTCGCGGCTGCCGGAAGACGAACGCCCGGTCATTCTGGCCGCACCCGTCTGCAAGGCCCCGTGGTCCGGTGGCCGGCCGCGATATGCGAGCCATATCGTCGTCATCGCCGAAGCAGCTTCCGGTTCGCCAGCGGATATGGGCCGGGCGGTCTGGGGTTGGACCGTCAGGGATTCCCAGTCAGGCTATCACGCACCACGCGCCTTCCTCGCCGGGCGAGCCCGCGCAAAAACGACCGTCGTGCGAACGGTGGGGCCGCTGCTCAATCCCACCGGCATTGTCGAAGCCCTGCGCGCGGGACGCATTGACGTCGGAGCGATCGATGCCTACGCCTTTGAGCTGTTGTCGCTGCATCAGCCCGACACTCTGGCCGGGCTGAAGATCGTCGCGACGACGGAGCCGATGCCCTGTCCCATGCTGGTCGCAGCTCGTAGCGCGCCGGACGAACAGGTATCGGCGCTCAGGCAAGCCCTGTTGCAGGCACACGAAAGCGCGGGAGGACGCGCCGTGCTCGATCCGCTGGCTCTGGCAAGGTTCGATCTCCCGGACGCCTCCGACTACCGCATTCTCCCGGAACGGGCGGACGCGGCCAACCGAAGCATCGGGGAATGGTGATGGCACGGACAGCAAAAACGGGAGGTTTGGTTGAGGCGACGCACGACACGGGCGCCGCTATCCGGTTAGGAGCAACGAGGTGAAGTGGGTCCCCAAAAACATTCCGCGCCTCTTCGAGGCCTTGCTGGAGCATCTCCATCTGGTGTTCACATCGGTTGGTATAGCTCTGGTGATATCATTGATTTTCGGCATATGGGCCTCGCGACGCCCGCGTGCTTTCGCCACGATCATCCTGGTCACCGGCGTGCTGTTCGCGATCCCGAGCCTTGCGCTCTTCGCCCTGCTCATTCCAATGATGGGCATCGGCGCGGCGCCGGCGATCACGGGGCTCGCGGCGTATTCGCTGATGATTCTTATCCGCAACATCGGCACCGGCTTCCAGTCGATTCCCCATGAGGTGCTGGAAGCTGCCCATGGCATGGGATACGGCCCTATCCGCCGCATCTGGGAAGTCGAACTGCCGCTCGCTCTGCCCTACATCGTCGGCGGTATCCGTATCGCCGTGGTGACTGTCATCGGCATCGCCACGGTCGCCGCCTATATCAACGCGGGCGGCCTCGGTGAAATCATCTTCCAGGGCATAGACCAGCGCTTCCCGGAAAAGATCATCGCGGGCGGCCTGCTTACCTCGGTACTGGCGCTGGCCGCCGATTATCTTCTCGCTTCGGTCGAGAAAGTCCTGCGCCGCAAAGTTGGGAGGGCAGCTTGATGGCGAACATTTACGATGCCCTGGAGTGGATCGTGGGCAACCCGAACTCCTTCTTCGGCGCTTTTAACAGGCATCTGGTCCTTTGCCTGATCTCGCTGGGTGTTGCTGCGCTCGTTTCGATACCTGTTGGAATTGCCGTCGCGAGAGTGCCGCGCGCCTCCTTTGTCGCGATCAATATCGCCGGCGCGGCCCGGTCCATTCCGAGCCTCGCCATTCTCGCGGCCGCAATGCCGCTGCTCGGGATAGGTCTTTACCCGTCCCTGATCGCGCTCGTCGTGCTTGCCGTTCCGCCGCTGCTGCTCAATACCGTGATCGGCATCCGAGAAGTGGATCGGTCCGTTCTCGACGCCGCCAATGGCATGGGCATGGGACGCGGTGAAATCCTTTGGCAGATCGAGCTGCCGCTCGCGGTTCCGTCCATCCTTTCGGGCATCCGCACGGCAGCCATCCAGGTGATCGGCGGCGCCGCCCTCGCCTCCTTCATTGGCGGCGGCGGCCTTGGCGATTTCATCAACGCCGGCATCGCCATGATGGACATGACACGCCTTCTCGTAGGGGCGATCCCGATCGCCCTCCTCGCAATCTCTGCAGAGTTCGCTTTTGGCTGGCTGCAACGCAGCTTCGCCTACCAGCGCTGACGGCAGACAACGGATAGCAAGATGATCAGACTTGAATACGTCACCAAGACCTTTCCCGGCAGCGATCACGTGGCGGTCGACAATCTCAACCTCCACATAGAGGCGGGAATGACTGTCGCCATGATCGGCCCGTCGGGCTGTGGTAAGACCACGACCATGCGCATGATCAACCGGCTGGAAACGCCGAGCGACGGGCGCGTTCTGGTGCAGGGCAAGCATGTCGAGGAAACCGATCCCCGCCAGCTTCGCCGCAGCATCGGCTACGTCATCCAGCAGGTCGGTCTGTTTCCCCACATGACGATCGCGCGTAACATCGCCACCGTGCCGCGCCTGCTCGGCTGGGACAAGGCAAGGACCGACAGGCGTATCGACGAGCTCCTCGAGCTCGTCAGCCTTGATCCGGCGATGATGCGCAGCCGCCTGCCGCACGAATTGTCGGGCGGCCAGCGCCAGCGCGTCGGCTTCGCCCGTGCGCTCGCGGCCGATCCTGAGATCATGCTGATGGACGAACCCTTCGGGGCGATCGATCCCATAACCCGTGTCAAGCTGCAGGACGAGTTCCGCCAGATCTTGAAGAAGGTCAGCAAAACGGTGGTCATCGTGACGCACGACATCGACGAGGCAATCAAGATGGGCGACAACGTCGCGATCATGCGCGATGGCCGCCTCCTGCAGTACGACACCCCGGAGGCGCTGCTGGCGCATCCGGTCAACGAGTTCGTCAAGAATTTCCTCGGCCCGGACAGGGCAATCAAGAGACTGAGCCTCATCACAGTCGGCAGCGTCATGGCCCCGGCACGGGCATCGGCAGGTGGTCCGTCGATTTCGCCGGACGCCAACCTGAACGTGGCGCTTGTCCGCGTCATGGAAAACGAGGTCGGCGGGCTGGATGTGAAGACCGGGGACGGCACGCTCGTCGGTTACCTGGACAGGAACGCAATACTGTCCGCGTCCTGACAATCAGGCGGCATGTCCTCAAAAAAGCCACCGACGGCGGGCTGGACCCGAAGTGGTTATGAGATTTTTGATCCTGTCCTTGGTCGAACTGATGCGCGTAGAAAGCAGCCGCCTTTTGCCGCAACGGACACTGTCTGTGCCTGTTGCGAGGCGCAGCGAAGAGCCGAACACAAACAGATCCAAATAAATAAGTGAATACTGGTATTGGACCAAGGTCGACAGCGAAGTCGCCCGCATTGAACCGCACGCCAAGATGGACTTTGAGGTCGTCAAGGCGATTGCCGATCGGGAACCTGCCGGTGCGGCAATAGCGCGCGGGGAAACAGAGGTGGGGGCGAATCTAAACAGCGCGCCATCAAATAGCGTTTTAATCCCATGGAGCGTTACAAGGTCCCGGGCTAAATCCCGAAAGAGCAAACCATCACCGATGGGCCGAATGATCGCGCATCCATCATCAAGGTCGAGAATACCGCGTGGTGCCGAAAAGCAGGGCGCGGGTCTGGGCTCAGCCTTGTCAAGCAGATCGCCGAAAACCATGGCGGAAAAGTCGGCATCGAAAGCGGATTGTCGGGAACAGAAGTATCGATCCAGCATCCAAAATGCACCAAGCGGCGGACCATGTAATTGTGTGGCAATTGTTGACCCCGAGTGTCCGGACATCGCCATGACCGGAGCCAACGAGCAACATGCCCAGCAATTCGTTTTCACATCGTCGATTTTTCAACCAGCCGCTTTTCAACCGTCCGTCCAGGGCATCGCTCCTGGGGTTTATCGCCTTGCTGATAACGGCAACCGTTTCCGGATGCGCTGCCGTCCCGCTCAAGGAGGCGGGGACGCTCGCCTCCTACGAGAACCTCGGTCCGTCGAAGGGAACGCTCGCCAAGAAACGGCTCTACGTCGACGGGCAGCAGCTGGCGCGGGTAAAGACCGTTGCCATCGTCCCGACGGTCTTTACCTTTGGTGCCGCGTCCAAGATCAAGTCCGAGGCCGATCGGTCGCTGGTTACCAACGCTCTCGACCGGGCGCTTTGCGTCGCGTTGAGCGATAAATACCAGATGGTCCCGGCCGGCCGGCCGGCGGATCTGACCGTGCGTTCGGTGGTTGCCGACATCGTTCCGACCAACAAGGCCGTTGCCGGGGTCGCAACCGTCGTCAGCGTCGGTTCGGGCTTTGCCCTGCCTGTGAGCGTACCGCGTCTCCCCTTCGGCCTTGGCGGCTTGGCAATCGAAGCCGAAGCGCTCGATGCCACGGGAATGCAAAATGCCGCAATGCTGTGGGCGCGGGGCGCAAACTCCATTCAGGACAATCCCCGCGTTTCCGAAGTCGGGGACGCCTATGGTCTTGCAACGAAATTTGCCAGCGACTTCTCACGGGTGCTGATCGCCGGAAAGGAACCGAAGGGACTGAACCTTTCGCTTCCGTCGAGGCAACGCGCCCGCTCCTGGCTCGGCGGAAAGCCGAAATATGCTGCCTGTGATGCGTTCGGCCGAGCACCCGGGCTGCTTGGTGCCCTCGCTTCGAAGTATGGCGCACCGCCGCAATGGACGGAAAAGAAGCCGCAGCCTGCAATGACGCATTGACGGAAGGGTCAGCCCAGGCGCCGTCCGGTCACTCTGCGGACGATTGGAATAAGCGTCAAGGAGATCGACCGGCTTTGCCGGTCGAGGACGGGCGGAGACAATGCCGGAACCCCGCGGCATTGCTCTGCCCGCCTGCCTTTCGCCTGCAGGGAGCATTATCCTGACGATCGCACCGAGGCGACTTGCCTCCGTTGATAAGTGACCGATCCGTCCAAAGACGTCACAGGGGACGACCTGATGCAACATTCTTCCCTTTGCATAGGGACGCTGTATTCTGATGTCGCCAGACACATTTCGACTTGAGGAAGAGTATGCGTGTGGACCATCTTGAAATTCGTTCGCAGACGGGGTCTGTCTTTGCCGGCTCGCCCGGCGACATGAAGCGTCAGGTCATGGCATGGTGGAACGGTTGGTACCATCTGAGGTGCGTGGCGTTCGGCGCGATCATCCTTGCCACGCCCTCTTTGAGCTCGCCGGCGTCCGCCGCCAATATTCTCGAACGAGCGATCGAGGCCACGCAGCCCTGCAAGCCTTTGAAGGTCAGGCAATCGGTTTTGGGTGTGAAGGTCGAATTGGGCATCGACAAGCTCGACTTCGTTAAAATCGATAGGCTTGAAATCCGCGTTGATGGAGATCTGGCCGAGGCAAGCGCACTCGGCACGCTCGCCTGCAGGACGTCGGACGATGCCCCCCTCCAGGGTGGTTTTTCGGCAAAGGCTCGAATTCACCTGCAGACCAATCTCGTCACCTGTGTCATGAACGCAAGTTCGATCGAGATCGTCGAGGCCGGCGGTGAGTTCGGTGACGTTGTCACGGCACTCGAACCTGAGATTTCGGCCGCCCTTCGCAAGGGCGTGGAGAAGGCACTGAATAAGCTCTGCGCGAGCTGAAATCGGAGCGAATAGGTGAACGGTGATCAGTCTGCAGCCTGGTGCTTCCCCTTTCGGATCTGTGCCTCAGCGGTGCAGCGTCGTCAGCGGAGGTAGTGGATGAGCGGCCGGGCGTGATAGGGCGAGGCTTCGACGCGCGCATCCACCGAGAAAACGTCCCTGAGGACCTCTTCAGTCAATACTTCGGCCGGTGTGCCGGTCGCAACGATCTTCCCGCTTTGCATGACGATCAGCTCGTCGCAAAACATGGCCGCATGGTTGAGGTCGTGCAGCGCAATGATGCTGGTGACCGGCAGACTGGAGACGAGCCGCAAGAGGCTGATCTGGTGCTGGATATCGAGATGGTTGGTCGGTTCATCGAGGATCAGTTCTTTCGGCGACTGCGCCAAGGCCCTTGCGATCTGGGCGCGCTGCTTTTCCCCGCCGGACAGGCTCTGCCAGCGATCATGCCGCTTGCCGCTCATGCCGGCCCGCTTCAACGCTTCCTCAACAGCCTGATCGTCGGCGAGCGTCCAGCCGGAAAACATCGAGCGGTGCGGAAAGCGTCCGAGCTCGACGACATCCACGACCCTGAGATTGGCGTTGGTCGCGGCATGCTGTTCGACGAAGGCGACGCGCTGCGCGATCGCGCGGCGCCCGATGGCCCTTATGTCCCTCCGGTCGAGCGAGATCCGCCCGGAATTGGGTCGCTTCAGGCCGGCGAGAAGCCGCAGCAGCGAGGTCTTGCCGGAGCCGTTCGGGCCAAGAAGGCCGAGCATCTTTCCCGGTGTCGCTTCGAAGGAGACGCCATCGAGTATGGTCTTCTTGCCAATTTTCCAGACGAGGTTTTCGGCTTTGATGCTCATGATGCGCGCTGGAACCGGTAGAGAATGACGGAGAAGAAGGGAACGCCAACCAGCGCCGTGACGACCCCGATCGGCAGGACCTGCTGCGGGACGAGCGCGCGCGAGGCAATGTCGGCAAGCACCATGAAGATTGCCCCGACAATGGCGCAGGCCGGAAGAAGCCGAATGTGAAGCGGCCCGACGACGAAGCGCGCCGCATGCGGCACGACCAGACCGACGAAGCCGATCGAGCCGACCATGCTGACGATCGTGGCCGTCATCATTGCGGTAAGCGCAAACAGCACGATGCGGACCCTTGCGACGTTGACACCGAGAGATGCGGCCGCTTCGTCACCGAAGGCAAAAGCATCCAGAACCCTGGCATAAAACAGGCAGACGACAAGCCCGAAGCCGACGATGCCGGAAACCAGCATAAACTCCGGCCAGCGCACGCCGCCGAAGCTGCCGAGCAGCCAGAACATGACGTCGCGCGCCTGCTGCGCGTTGCCTGATGTCGTGACCACGTAAGATGTGGCGGCGTTGAAGAGCTGCGAAGCGGCAACGCCGGCGAGAATTGTCCGGTCAGCGCCGCCACGCGTGCCGTTGGATAACAACGCCACGAAAAAAAAGGCCGCAAATGCGCCGGCAAAAGCCCCAGCCGACAGCGAAACCGCACCTGCCCCAACGCCGAGAATGATGATGGCGACTGCGCCGGTGGACGCGCCGGCGGAGATACCGAGCACATAGGGCTCGGCCAGCGGGTTGCGAAGCAGCGATTGCATGATTGCACCCGACAGAGCCAGTCCCGCGCCGCAGAAAGCGGCCACGAGCGCGCGGCTGAGGCGATAAACCCAGATCACGGTCTCGTGGATGCGGTTGAGTTCCACCGCCGTCCATCCCAGCCTGTTCGTGACGGCGGCAAAGGTCGTGGTGAGCGGGATCGGCAGGTCGCCGATCCCGACACTGATGCCGACGACCAGGCCGACCGCCACAAGGGAGGCCAACAGGAGGAGGCCGAAGGGGGCAGCCTGCTGGAGGGTGCGGTTCGAGGCGGTCACTTGATCAGGCCGAGCGCTTTCAGTTGTTCGGCCACCTGTTCCGCGCCGTAGATCGTGCGGATCGTCGGGTTCATGGCCTGGCCGTCCATGACGACGATTGCCTTGTTTTTCACCGCCGGCATCTGGCTGACGGCCGGATCGCTGTTTAAGAACTTGATCTTGGCCTCCGGCTTGTCGAGTTCCCAGCGGTTGCGGTCGAGATTGGCCACGACGATGACATCCGGATTGGCGGCTATGATGCTTTCCCACCCGAGCGTCGGCCATTCGGCTTCGGCGGTGACGGCATTCTTGCCGCCGAGGAGATCGGCGATGAAGCCGGATGCTGCGTTCTGGCCGCCGAGATAGGCGTCTGCGGAAGGCGACTGGCTGGAGAACCAAAAGACGTAGGAAAGCTGCTTGCCATCCTTGGACACGCTGGCGCGCAATGCCGCTTCACGCTTCTTGAAGTCGGCAATCAGCGCCTGGCCACGATCGGCGACGTCAAAAATCTGCGAAAGCTCGTCGATCTCCTTGTACAGCAAATCCATGTTCCAGAGCTGGTCGCGGCTGCCGTACTCGTTCTTGACCTTTTCGGTGCTGAGGCAGGTGCTGGGCGAAATGTAGCTTGGTATGCCGATCTTGTCGAAGTCCTCGCGCTTGGCGACCTTGCTCGTCGGTCCGATCAGGCTTGGCAAGGCCGCTGCCACGAAATCCGGGTTTTGCGCCAGAATCGATTCGAAGGTCGGAAACTCGACAGACAGAAGCTTGACCTTCGCATTGGCTTCGGCGAGCTGCGGCAGAACCTTGCTCGGCCAGAATGCGGTGCCGGCCATTTTGTCTTCCAGACCGAGAAGCAGCATAATCTCAGCGCTGTTCTGGCCAAGTCCGATGGCTCGCGCCGGAGCCCTGGCGACGGTGACCTTCGCACCGCAATTGTCGAGCGTCAGCGGATATGTGGTCGGTGCGGACAATGCCGGTGTTGCGATCAGACCGAGCACGGCGACGAGTCCTGGAACTGCGAGGGACTTGAAAACTCTCATGAGAACTTCCTGTTCTTCGAACCCCCAACATGGAGATTCTAAGGGCGCGCGCGGTATAACCTGCTTGCCCAAGGAAAAACAAGAGTAGTGTAGTCATCTTTTACAGTGACAGGTGTCGGCTGAATACGCTCGCAATCATGAGAGGATAATCAACAGAAGTCCGCGCAACCCTGTTTCCTGGCAGGGCGGAGAACCAGCTCCGCCAGAACAGGCGGGCCGGCTTGCCCGTCCCGCCATCCTCCATGCCGTACAAAGCCTGATCGTGATCGCCGTGAAAGTCCGGAACGAAGCTGTCAGCGGCCGCTATCGTCAAGCTCGTCGAGCGTGCGCAGCAGGCGTTGCTGGATCTCGGCCTCCTGCCGGTTCACGGCCGCGACAAGCCTGCGCATCGCGTCGCGCATGCCGTGGAGCTGGTCGACGAGCTCCATGACGACGTCGATGCCGGCCTCGTTGACGCCCATTTGGCGCGTGAGGTCGAGGATCAGGTGGGCGCGGGCAAGATCGGCATCCCGGAACCGGCGCCGACCCTCGGAAACTTCGGGGGCCAGCCAGCCCTGTTCGACCCATAAATCGAGCTCGGTCACGTCGATTTTGAGGTAGAGACGGAATTCGCGATCGTCCATGGTCAGGTCTCCATGTTCTTTCTCGGATCCTGTGTATTGGCTGTTGCCCAGTCCTTGGCGAAGGCGGTCAGCTGTTCGTCCGGCTGTTCGGGCAGCATGATCTTCAGCGTCACATAGACATCACCGGCGTCGCCGCCACGCTTCACAACACCCTTGCCCTTGAGGCGCAGAACCTTGCCGCTGCTGGAATTTGCCGGCAGCGTCAGGTTGACCGGTCCTGATGGTGTCGGCACGCGCACCTTTCCGCCGAGCACCGCTTCTCTCAACGTGACGGGCAGATCGAGGCGGATGTCGTCGCCGTCGCGGGTGAAGAAACGGTGTGGGCGCACATGGACGTCGATCAGCGCATCGCCTGCCGGCCCGCCGCCGAAACCGGGTTCCCCCTTGCCGCGCAGGCGCAGCGTCTGGCCGTCGCGCGTGCCGGGCGGGATCTTGACGTCGAGCGCCGGCCCGTCCGACAGTTTCACCTGGCTCTGCGTGCCGTTTACCGCATCAAGGAAATCCACCTCCATCGAGAAGCGCCGGTCCTGGCCCTTTGCGCGGAACTGGCCGCCGCCGCTGCCACCGCCAGCGCGGCGCGAGAAGAAACTTGCGAAGAGATCGTCGGCGTCTCCAAAATCGGCAAAGCCGGCGCCGTTGTGATAGGCGCCGCCCGGGCCGCTCGAGGAGGCATAGTCTCGATAATAGCTGCGGGGCGCCTGTTCGGCTCCGGTGATGTCGATCTCGCCACGATCGAAGCGACCGCGCTTTTCCTCGTCGCTCAGGATTTCATAGGCGGCAGAAATCTCCTTGAACTTCGCCTCGGCCTTCTTGTCGCCGGGGTTCAGGTCGGGGTGGAGCTTCTTGGCAAGCTTGCGGAATGCCCCCTGAATGTCCTTCTGGGTGGCATCCCGTTTCACGCCCAGAAGCTCGTATGGATCTTGGCTCATACATGTCTCCGTGTAAGGGCAGCGAATACTGCGGACTGGAATCCGCCTTGATATAGGTTGCCGGTCCGATGTCGGGGAGGGGACGAGGGCAGCGTCCTGTCATTCGGCCTGGCCAGAAGGGACGGCACCAGCTCGCAGGGGGGGCGGGAGCGCTGGCACCGGCCGTTTCCCCCCACACTAAGTGCCTTGATCAACGTCAAATTTGACGTGCCTGCGGCTATTTCTCATGCCGTCCCCGCCGGTTTCTCTTCGGCGATATCCAGCACCATCCGGCCTTCGATGGTTCCCGCTTTCAGGCCGGCAAAGATATCATTGATATCGTCGAGCGGCGCCCTGGTGATCTCGGCCCGGACGCGGCCGTCGGCGGCAAACGCAAGCGCTTCGTCAAGATCGCGGCGCGTGCCGACGATTGAGCCGCGCACGGTTATGCGCTTCAGCACGACGTCGAAGATCGGCGTCGGGAAGTTGCCCGGCGGCAGCCCGACAAGGCTGACGGTGCCCTTCCGGCGCACCATGGAGAGCGCCTGCGAGAAAGCCGGCGGGGAGACGGCGGTGACGAGCACGCCATGTGCGCCGCCGCTCGTCGCCTTCAACACCTTTTCGACCACGTCTTCGGAAAGCGCGTTGAGCGCAAGATCGGCGCCAACCTCGCGAGCGAGGTCGAGCTTGGCGGCGGCGATATCGAGGGCGACCACCTTGAGGCCCATCGCCTTGGCATATTGGATCGCAACATGACCAAGGCCGCCGATACCCGAGATCGCTACCCATTCGCCGGGCCGGGCTTCGGTTTCCCTGAGACCTTTGTAGGTCGTAACCCCGGCGCAGAGGATCGGCGCGATCTCGGCGAAATTGACGCCATCGGGAAGGCGTGCGGCAAAGGCTGCCGAGGCGATGACATATTCGGCAAAGCCGCCATCGCAGCTGTAGCCGGAATTGTGCTGGTGTTCGCAAAGCGTTTCCCAGCCGGTCTCGCAATATTCGCAGCGCAGGCAGGCGTCGTGCAGCCAGGCGACGCCGACGGCATCGCCTTCCTTAAATTCGGTGACGCCGGGGCCGAGGGCGGCAACGACGCCTGCCGCTTCGTGGCCGGGAATGAAGGGCGGCCTCGGCTTGACGGGCCAGTCGCCGTCGGCTGCATGCAGGTCGGTATGGCAGACACCACAGGCGACCACCTTCACCAGGATTTCGCCCGGTCCGGGAACCGGCACCGGCACGCATTCGATTACAAGCGGCCTGCCGAATTCACGCACCACCGCCGCCTTCATCATCTTGCCCGTCATGATCTTCATCCTTTCGCGATGATTGTTCGGCGTGATGATGAAGGGCACGCCCACCGGCGCATTGATCCATCGCAAGACACAAGCGTCCGGCGTCGCAGGTCGGGGCGCGCTCGTTCGGATGCTGCCTGAAAACTCTATGCCGCCTCTGAACTGGCGATACGCCTGCGGGAGCTCCTCGATCAGGCCCGGCCGCTGCAGATGCTTGCCCTGTCCTTCATGACATATGTCAAGGATGGCGGACGGGATTGCCAATAGAAGGACGAACATCGGCAACGTCCGCACAGGTTCGATTGGAGGCTCCGCAATTGAGAAAGCATCAGCTTTGTGTCCTGGTTTCCGCCGCTTTTCTCCTTGGCCTCGGTCAGCCGGTTCTTGCACAGGATCGCTCCTCGGTCTTCTCGGCTCGATTCGAGGCCCTCTGGAACAAGATGACCGGCCGAGGACTGCCCAAAAATGTCTCCATGTCCAATGGCCGCATCGAGGCCCAGCAGGTGCTGATTTCGGCGAAATTCGCTGGCCGGCTTGCCGATGTGCTCGTCGATGAAGGCCAGATCGTCGATGCCGGTGCGCCGATCGCCCGAATCGATACGGCCGATCTCGATGCTCAGCTTGCTGGCGCCAAGGCCCAGGTTCGCCGCAGCGAGACGAGCCAGGTCGAAGCCGAGGCCTCAATTGCCCAGCGCCAAAGCGAGCTGATACTCGCCAGGCAGGAATTCGAGCGCGCGCAATCGATGAGCAGCACGGGCAGTGGCACGATGCAGCAGCTCGAACTGCGCCGCAGCCAGCTGAGCGTCGCCGAGGCTGCACAAAGGGCGGCGCTCGCAAGCCGTGACGAGGCGGAAGCAGCAACAGAAGCGGCGCAGGCGGAAGTGGTGCGCATTCAAACTCTGCTCGACGATGCTGTGCTGAAGGCGCCGCGCCGGGGCCGTGTCGAATACAAGCTCGCGCAGACCGGCGAAGTCGTTGCCGCCGGTGCGCCGGTCGCGACGCTGCTCGATCTTTCCGACGTGTCGATGACGATCTTCCTGCCGGCCCGCGCAGCCGGCACCTTGGCAATCGGCGACGAGGCGCGCATCATTTTCGATCCGGCACCGCAATATGTCGTGCCGGCGACGGTATCCTTCGTCTCTTCGCAGGCACAGTTTACGCCGAAGACCGTCGAGACACAGGACGAGCGCGAGAAGCTGGTTTTCCGGGTGAAGCTGAAGATCGCCCCCGATCTGCTCAAGGATTATGAATCGCGCGTCAAGACAGGTGTGAGGGGGATCGGCTATGTCCGCACCGATCCCAAGTCGGCCTGGCCGGCGGAGCTGCAAGTGAAGCTGCCGCAATGAGCGAACCGGCCGTTCGCTTCACGGCCGTGACGCATCGTTACGGCCGGATTGCCGCGCTCGATGGTGTCGACCTCGCCGTTCCCGCCGGCTGCATGGCCGGACTGATCGGCCCCGATGGCGTCGGCAAATCGACGCTGCTCGGTCTTGCGGCGGGTATTACCCGCATCCAGCACGGGCATGTCGAGGTGCTTGGCGGCGACATGGCCGATCGGCGCCATCGTCGTGACGCCCGTGCCCACCTTGCCTTCATGCCGCAGGGCCTCGGACGCAATCTCTATCCGACGTTGAGCGTCGCGGAAAACCTCGATTTCTTCGGTCGCCTCTTCGGCCAGGACGGTCTGCAACGCCGTGTGCGCATGGACGAACTATTGCGAATGACCGGCTTGCTGCCCTTTCGTGATCGGCCCGCCGGCAAGCTTTCGGGTGGCATGAGGCAGAAGCTCGGTATCTGCGCCTCGCTCCTGCATGATCCCGATCTGCTGATCCTCGACGAACCGACGACCGGCATCGATCCGCTCTCGCGGCGGCAGTTCTGGGAGCTCGTCGATCACATTCGCGAGCGGCGCCCGCAGATGAGCGTGATCGTCGCCACCGCCTATATGGAGGAGGCCGAACGCTTCAACTGGCTTGCCGCATTGCACGCGGGCAGGCTGATCGCGACCGGCAGCCCCGGCGATATCATGCGGCAGGCCCGGCAGCGGACCCTGGAGGCGGCCTTCACGGCGTTGATGCCGAATACCGGCAAGCTGGATCGCGGTCCACTGATCGTCACGCCGCGCGTGATCGTCGACGGACCGCCGGCAATCGAGGCGGAAGACCTGACGTGCCGCTTCGGCGATTTCGTCGCGGTCGATCATGTCAGCTTCCGTATTGCGAAGGGCGAGATTTTCGGCTTCCTCGGTTCGAACGGCAGCGGCAAGAGCACGACGATGAAGATGCTGACGGGGCTGTTGCCGGCGAGCGAGGGTGTCGCAAGGCTCTTCGGCCAGCCGCTGAAGGCCGGCGACATCGAGACCCGCAAGCGCGTCGGCTACATGTCGCAGGCATTCTCCCTCTATGGCGAGCTGACCGTTCGCCAGAACCTCAGGCTGCATGCGCGTCTTTTCGGTTTGCCGGCGGCAGATATCGACCGGCGCGTCGGCGAGATGCTCGCCGAATATGATCTCGGCGAATTCGCCGACCAGCGGCCGGAAGACATGCCGCTCGGCATTCGCCAGCGTCTCCAGCTTGCGGCCGCCGTCATCCACAAGCCGGAAATGCTGATCCTCGACGAACCCACGTCCGGCGTCGATCCGGTGGCGCGCGACGCCTTCTGGCGATCACTGATAACGCTGTCACGGCGCGACGGCGTCACCATTTTCCTGTCGACGCATTTCATGAACGAGGCCGAGCGCTGTGACCGCATCTCGCTGATGCATGCCGGCAAGGTGCTGGCGATCGGCAGCCCGGCCGAACTCTGTGCCGAGCGGGGCGAGGCGACGCTGGAGGAAACCTTCATCAAGGTGCTGACCGAGGCGGGCATGGGAGAGGGCGCCGAGGCCGATGCGGGGGGCACCGCGCTCGCTGGCGGCACCGCCATACCCACGCGGCTCTTCGACCCCCGCCGGCTCTTTGCCTATGCGCGGCGCGAGACGATCGAAATCCTGCGCGACCGGGCGCGGCTCGTCTTCGCTCTGCTCGGGCCGGTCCTGCTGATGCTCACGTTCGGATACGGCATCTCCTTCGATGTCGAGCATCTGCCTTTCGCCGTCTACGATCAGGATCAATCTTCAGAAAGCCGGCAGCTGGTGGAGAGCCTGCAGAGCTCGCGCTATTTCCAGGAGCAGCCGCCGATTGCCTCGACCGAGGAGCTGCAGCATCGGCTGCAGGATGGTGAGCTGATGGTGGGCATCGAGATCCCACCCGATTTCGGCCGCGACCTGATGCGGCAGGAGGCGCCGGAGGTTTCCGTATGGCTCGACGGCGCGATGCCGTTCCGTGCCGAGACAGCGCGCGGTTATGTTTCCGGTCTCGTCTCCTCCTATCTCGCCGATGTCTCGGCGCGGCACTCGGGCCGCTTTGAACAGCCCTATCCCGTCAATATCGAAAGCCGCTTCCGCTATAATCAGGATTTCAAGAGCGCCAATGCGATCGTGCCGAGCGTCATCATGCTGATGCTCGTATTGATCCCGGCAATCATGACCGCGCTCGGCATCGTCAAGGAGAAGGAAACCGGTTCGATTGCCAATTTTCAGGCGACGCCGGTCACCCGTATCGAATTCCTGCTCGGCAAGCAGCTTCCCTATGTGGCGATCGCCTTCGTCAGTTTCCTGATGCTGGTACTGATGATGCGCCTCGTCTTCGACGTACCGATCAAGGGCTCGATCGGCCTGCTTGCGGCGGGCTCGATCCTCTATATCCTCGCGACGACGGCCTTCGGTCTCTTCGTTTCGAGCTTCGTGCGCAGCCAGGTGGCCGCGATCTTCGCGACCGCGATCGTTGCGATCGTCCCGGCCGTGAATTTTTCCGGTCTGCTGGTGCCGGTCTCGTCGCTCTCCGGGGCCGGGCGGTTCATGGGACTGCTCTTTCCCTCGGCCTGGTACCAGCCCCTGAGCGTCGGCGTCATCACAAAGGGTCTCGGCCTTGCAGAACTCTGGCCCAACCTCATCGTCCTTGCCGGTTTCGGCGTCGTGTTCGTTGGTGCTGCACTCGTGGCACTCAGAAAGCGGAGTGCCTGACATGTGGGGCAAGCTCAACCGGATTTTCCGCCTCGGCATTAAGGAACTCTACAGCCTGAAGGCCGACCCTGTGATGATGGTCCTCATCGTCTACACTTTCACCATCGCCGTCTATACGGTTTCGACCGGCGCCAAGCTCGAGGTCGAGAACGCCTCGGTCGCCGTCGTCGACGAGGACCGTTCGATGCTCTCGACACGGCTACGGGATGCGATGCTGCAGCCCTTCTTCAAGGCGCCGGTGTTGATCGGCGCTGATGAGGTGGATGCGGCAATGGATGCCGGTCGATTCGTCTTCGTACTGGAGATCCCGCCCAAATTCGAGGAGGATGCGATTGCCGGTCGCAAGCCTTCGCTGCAGCTCGATATCGACGCGACAGCCATGGCGCAGGCCGGCAACGGAGCCTCCTATATTCAGAGCATTATTCTGCAGGAGATGGCGACAGCCTTGCCGAACAGCGCCGCCGCGTCACCGGTCAATCTCGTCGTCAGCGCACGATTCAATCCCAATCTGCAATCGACCTGGTTCACCGCGGTCATGCAGGTCATCAACAATGTGACGATGCTTTCGGTCATCCTGACCGGTGCAGCGCTGGTCCGAGAGCGGGAGCACGGCACGATCGAGCATCTTCTCGTCATGCCGGTCACGCCGGCGGAGATCATGATGTCGAAGGTCTGGGCGAACGGGCTGGTCATCATCGTGGCAGCGGTGCTGTCGCTCGTCGTCGTGGTCGAAGGGCTGCTTTCGGTGCCGATCGCCGGTTCGATCTGGCTTTTCGTCTTCTGCGCGGTGCTCTACCAGTTCTCCGTCACGTCGCTCGGCATCCTGATCGCGACTGCCTCAAGTTCGATGGCGCAATTCGGGCTGATCTCGATGCCGATCCTGATTGCGATGAACCTGCTTTCCGGCAGCACGACGCCGATGGACAGCATGCCGCTCTGGCTGCAATATGCGATGGTGGTTTCGCCCGCGCCACATTTCGTGTCGCTGTCGCAGGCGATCCTCTACCGCGGCGCCGGCTTCGATGCGGTCTGGCAGGAGGTGGCGGCGCTCATGGTGATCGGCGTGCTCTTCTTTTGTGGCGCGCTCATGCGGTTCCGGCGAGCGCTGGCGGATGCGCGGTAGGGATGACGGCAATGCCGTGACGTCGTGCGGAGGCCGCCCATACCTAGCAATCCCTTTGGGTCAGGTGCGGGGAGAAGGGCGGGACGTAGGCGAAAAACACAGCGCGCCATTGCCGAGGTCCTACTGTTGTCAGCGTGCCGCCGTCTCCACCGCGCGGCTCAGCTTTTGCCCCGGACTTGCTTGCGATCGACGAGGACCGAGCATTTGGCGTGACGCACCACGCGGTCGACCACGGCTCCGAAAATATAGTCGGTAATATCTGCGACATGGGTCGACAGGATGATGAGGTCCGCCTGCTTCTCGCGCGCGGCGGCCAAAAGCACCCGGGCCGCGCTGCCGGTATGGACCTCGACCAGGGCAGGGATCTTCATCTGCCGACAGAGCAAGGTGAGCTTCTCCTCGGCATCCTTTATGGCAGCGGTCTCAAAGTCCTCCGGCAGGCTCGTCGTCATGTAGTGTGGCATGGTTTCGACGGCGTGGATGACGAAGATTGAGGCATCCTGGTCGAGGAGGCCGGCTGCCCTGTTCAGGATGCGCTCGGCCGTTTCGCGGGGGCCGTCGCCTATTGCGCAGACTATCGTTCGGTACATATCGGATCACTACCCTTGCCCGCCAGATCGTTATGCGATTCTAGCCTCCCGCATGGATCAGACATTGACCGACATCAAGAAATGGTCCTGCATCACATTTGACGCAGGACAAGGTGGCTGCGGCAGGCAGCATCAAATTTTCCGGTCACCGTTTCCAGGACCGACATCGATCTTGCCGGCTTGGACTTAGCGCAATGGCATAAGGCGGTTTGCGAGGGCAGCCATGCATGCCGTTGAGGAAGTCGGCCGAGCCACTGTCGTGAAAATCCACACAAGTCTCAGGTCCAAAGGGCGCTGATGGCAAGGGTCAGGGAAAAGGCGACCAGCCCGACGCAGCCGCAATGCCGCACAAGAGGTGGCATTTGCGCATGGCGTCCGACCAGCAGACCGCCAAGGCCAAGCCAGATCGCCGAGGTCACCGTCGCGCAGCAGACGAACGCTGCGATCGCCACGGGTATACCCGTCTGGACAGAAGGCACAAGGGTGAGGCCGATGATGATGGCCTTGGGATTGAGCAGCGTGGTGACGAAGAGCTGACCGACGCCGAGCGTGCTCTGGCCGCCCACCGGCGCCGGAACCCATAGTTTCAGCGCAAGATAAAGAACCCAGATCGCCGAAATCAGCTTGACCGTGACGGCGATCACCGGATGGCCTTCGAGCAGCGGCGCGGCGATGCTCGACACCGGAATGATGATTGCGAGATAGCCGAGTACGACGGTGGTGACGAGCGACAGGGACCGTCTGACGGTCAGCGCCGTCGACGCCAATGCCAAAACCGCATTGGTCGGGCCTGGAAGGATCAGCAGCGAGAAGACGGCGATAACGAATGTCGGCAGGTTCATCAGATCCGATCCTTGCGATTGTCTGCTACCCTTCTCACGACTCCGGGCGGACGGTTTTGATCTGTATCATTTCAAGCACCGCATCTGCCTCGACAGATCGCGGCAGATAGCGATGACCATTGGGCGCCGATCAGCCGCGGTCGGCTTGCCCTCTTGCCTGTATGAACTCCGGTCAAATTGAGATTTGTCAAGGACGAGCAGGGTGAGGGGCGATAGCAGCGACATGCGATCTGCGTCTGTCACGCGCAACCCTCGCATCACGATAGGGTGTGAAATCCATGTTCGAAAAGCTGCCCGTGCTGCCATGCTTCTGAGAGATCTCGATCCAACCTCCGCCAGGCGCGTTCTGCGCATCTATGACCGCATTGCAGAGACGGCATGGTTCAATCGCAACCGCGCCACCGAATGGGAGCTGTTGAAGCTCGTGCTTCGTCATGTCGCGCGCGATCAGGACGAGGAATATCTCCAGACGTTATGCACCCGCGAAGCGTTCGAGCGTTTCTGCCGAAGCGCGTAGCACAGCCGACGGGTCAATTGGGTGGGGAACGGATGTGATGGTGCTGCCGATACCCTGCCACGTCCACAGCGGTTCTGATTGTGTATGACCGCGACGCCAGCGTCTTACGTCGGTTGCGGTGACCACCAGGGTCTCCGCATGTCTCGGATCGCGTTTGCCATAAGCGAGCGCGATCTCGCAAAAACTATGCAGAAACTGGAAAAGCCGCGCCTCATTCGCACGCGGGGGCGATGCCACACTCAACAGCGATCGCCTTGTAACGATCACGGTCCTCGTTTGGCCAGCCAGCTGAAGACCGACGCGACCGCATTTTTCCGCGTCGTCGAACCGCGCCGAGATGATCGAGTACTCCATTTTGTTCCCCTCCGGGCGTTCAGCCGTGGCTGAATGCGCATCGATCTGATCAAGGCCGATCTGCATCGCGGTCCCTGTCGCTCTTGCCGACCCGCTCGCCATCGATACCCTTCCTGAAGGCCCGGATCCCCTGCGCGACATCGCCCATCAGCTCGGGAATCTTGCCGCGTCCAAACAGGATGAGGACGATGGTAAGGACGATCAGCCAATGCCAGGCGCTAAAACTTCCCATTCCAATCACTCCTTGAAACGCGATGAGCTTAGACCTTCCTGCTCGACCGTGATTGATCTGGAGCAAACGCAATGATGTTGGTGAAACCGGCCGTGACTGTGCCGTTGGCCGCAGTGTGGGAAACGGTTCTGATCGTGCCGGTTCTCCTCGGGCTCGTTCCAGCCGCCTTACATTGGTCTGACAGCGGCCTCTTCCGGATGATCCGCCTGTGGCTGGTGGAACGGTGCCTCGATCTGCATCTGGCCTGGCCGCTTTCGCTGCGCCTGCCGTGGTGGATCCTGACCGACTATCCCTTGGAGAATGAAGTCATGACGTCAGTGGATGCCGTCGCGCTTCTGATGCTTCTGTCGGTTTCGGTCGCCGCGGCCACGATCATGTTCGGCATTCCGCTTGCGGCATCCGCAAGGATACTCCGAATGAGGAGGCGTTTCCCTCACCATATTGCCCAGGCGCTCATTCCGCTTGGCTCTGCCTGTCTATTCAGCGGGCTGCTTTCGTTGACCGTTTAGCAGCTGCGCCCCGACGGCGTCGTCATACCGTATTCGGATCTGTTTCGCGGCGGTATTGTTCTTGCCGCAGCCGCCTGGTCCGTGGCGTTGGTGTTCCAGATCGGGACCCTCTACGATACGCGTCTTGCCAACTAAGTGTGCGCGACACTCATCATGGCCGTTCCAATTACGTCTTTCTCGATCGCCTGGATTGCCGCCTTTCTGAGTTGAAGTGCTGCACCGGTCACGATGCCAGACCGGGGGCGTTTGAAGTGCCGGAGGCGAAATCGGCTGGCCTGTTGGTGTCGGATGCCTTGGCCGGCCGGCTCTTGGGGAGGTCGACGAGACGAGCCGGACGGCGTCGGCGGCGTCTTTTGATTTCGACGATGAAGGGCTTTTGCGATATGCGCATCGGCATTCCTTTCCTTATGTCCGCGGTCATTTGCCGCGAACGACAGGAAGATTCTTATGGCTTGGGGCTTTCGTTCTCTTTGATGGAGGTCAAGGACATCGAAATGCTACCCGCTATGCTCTGGTCCATTATCGACGAGAGGGGAGGAGCCCGCATGTTCCCGAGGTTCATCACAGCATTCCTGAAATCTTCCGGAGAAACAGGTGTCGTGCTGATGGAGCACGAGGGCGCACAGCGCGTGGTCATCATCGATCGCGACGCCCTGCGGGAGATCAGCAATCCACCGCGCGCCGATGAGACAAGGCTGCAGGAGCATGTGGGAACGATATGCGAAATCGCCGCCTCCAAGATACTTCTGCAGCCGCAGTCGTCATTTTCCCGGATACGGATATCGAAGGACGACGTCGAGGCGTGGAAGGCGTCGCACGATACGCTCCACTAGGACAAGAGCTGAGCCGCGATATGGCCGGCTCGGCTTGAGTTCCTTCCAGGCAGGTGCGCACCAATACCGGCCGCCCTGATAATGGTTGCTTGAGACAATGGTAGCCATCCGGCCCCATGGCCGCATTCGACACGCCGCCGTGGCCGCAGGCCGGTTTTCTTGAGATGTGACCGTGCGGAGTTCGGCGACTAATCGCCTTCGCCTTCAGCAAGTCTAAGAAGACGCTGCGGATCAGTGACCGTCAGCTTCTGCCTGCCGCCCTCGACAATGCCCTTGCCTTCCCAGGCACTCAGGATTCGCGACACTGTATGCAGTGTCGTGCCTGTCATTTCAGCAATATCCTGTCGCGAAATCGGGAAATCGATTTTGATCGCGGTTCCCACCGCCTTGCCGGCCTGTTTGGACAGGCGCAGCACGGCATGAGCGACCCGCTTTTCCACCTCTTCGGTCGACATCTCCCGGATGCGGGTATGCGCCTCCTCGAGCCGCTGGCCGATCGTCTGCATCGCACTCATTGCCAGGCGAGGATTTTGCTCGACGAACCGCGACCACATGTCGGTCGGCCATCCGAGGATGAGACTTTCCGCTGCGGCAGTGGCAGTGCCCGGATAGTCCTGTCGGCGCAACGCCATGGCGAAGCCGAACAGGTCGCCGGGATGCACCATCCTGACGATGATCTGCTGGCCGTCATGCGTGACCTGCGTGACCTTGAGCCTGCCGTGCAACAGCAGGAAGAACGATTTCGCAGGTGCTCCCTGCTCGAAAACCGCATCGCCCTGGGTGATGCGGCGCGGTGTGGCATGCTCGAGCATGGCGTCGAGGTCGGCATCGGTCATGCGCTCGAAAAGCGCCAGTGACTTCAAAACTGTACGGTCAACCTTCATCGTCGTCCCGCTGAACTCCCTTGAAAATGGCGCCGCCGAGCATATCGGCTGCGGCACGGCGCGTGAAGTCTTCGATGCTCTCGATGAAGCCCGCTCGCCGGACGAGCCGGAAACCGAGATTGTCGGGCGGGCTGCCGACCGAGCATCCGCCGCCTTTGGGATTTCTCACAAAGGTACTCATCGGAGCGCGGTGCTTGCCGGCGGCGATCATGATGCCGCAGCTGGTCGGGTCGGGCTCGTCGACACCGGCGTGCTTGTCGAGGTCGATGCGCTTGTTGCAGGTCGAGGTCCATTCCCAGACGTTTCCGCCGAAATCGGCAAGGCCGGTCTGGCTCACACCGAACCATCCCCTCGGTTGCGGCGCCGGATCGATCGAGGCGGTGCGCCGTGCCTCGCGTTCATAGTCTGCAAGCCAGCGCAGCGCAGGATTGTTGCTGTCTGCGTCGATGCCGAGTGCATCGTCGGGAAAACGATCGGCAGCGGCGTAGGCGAGTTCGAAGTCGGTCGGAAGCCGCCAATGTTCGCCCGTCTTTTGCGACAGCCAATCTGCGTAGCGCAGCGCGTCCTTATAGCTGACGCCGGTAACCGGCGTGTCGTCGCGGGAGGTCGCGCTTCGCCCTTCCGGCTCTGTGCAGATGCCATCGGCCACGCAACGGTCATATTCGGAAAGGCTGGTCTGATATTTCATAACCGTCAGGGGCATCCGGACGTGGGCCTCGCGCTTCGGCGCATCGACCGCCAGGCCCCTGCGGAAATATTCGGTCGCGTCGCGATACTGGAATTCATGGGGTGCGATGGTTATGACCTCGGGAGCGACAAATGCGGCATCGCGCCGCCCGATGTTCATGAACCCGGTCTCAACCGCAAGCGCTGCGGAAAGGACCGCAAGAAGCGTAAGCGGAAGTGCGATCGAAATGCCGGAAGCTCGTGCAGTCTCGGCGTGCGGTGTCATATCCTTGTCGCAGCATGCGCCCCTTTTTAAGAAAAGATACTGTGCAGGCCGCCCTCACGGCCTGCACAGCCCCACCCCAGGTCAGCTGGCCGACGGCGACTTCACCGAAGTCATCAGATCGTCGTTCCAGTCCCCGGTGACCTTGAAGTGGGCAGCCGCACCGAGTTCGAACGCCTCGATGAGGTTGTGGTTGACATAGGCGTAAATGCCGGGCTGCGCGAAAGTGTAGAGCGCAGCACCCGCCGTGCCGCCCGGGATGAACCAGGTCTCCTGGTCTATGTCAGGCACGTTCGCAAACTTGCCGGTCGCCCAGACATATTCGCCGTGGCCGCCGATGAGATGCGGTCGTGTGTCGCGGTTGGCCTGCGAGTGCACGATGAGCACCGTCTCGCCAACCTTGGCGGTCATCGCATTGTCGCCCGTCAGCGCGCCGACGGCGCCGTTGAAGACGATATGGGTCGGGGTCAGCGTCTTCATGACGGCAAGCGTGTCTTCATAGGCTTCGCCGGGGCTGTCGTATTTCTTGAACTTGCCGTTCTCATCCCGCGGGATGTAGAAGTCCTGCTCGCCGACATAGAAGATCTTGTCGTAAACGAGGGGCTTTCCGTGGCCGTCGGTGAGACCTTCGCGCGGAAGAACCATGATTGCGCCGTTCATCCCCGACGTGACGTGCCAGGGTACCATGCCGGGAGGCGCGCAGTGATAGACGAAGACGCCTGCCTTTGTCGCCTTGAAGCGCAGGACAGTGCTTTCGCCGGGGCCGACGACCGTCAATGCGCCGCCGCCAAGCCCACCCGTTGCGGCGTGGAAGTCGATATTGTGCTGCATCGTGTTTGTTTCAGGATTGATCAGCGTCAGTTCTACATAATCGTCCTGGTGGACGACCATCAGCGGGCCGGGCACCGAACCGTCGAACGTCATCGCGTTCACCTCGGTCCCATCCTTGTCGAGCACCATCTTCTTTTCCTGGATGGTCAGCGTGAATTCCTTGATCTTCGGGCCACCCTCGGCTTTCTGGCTGTGCGGATGGACGAAAGGCGGCTTGACCAGTTCGACCTTCTCGCGCTGAAGCTTGGTGAAATCGACGGTCGACGCCTTCTTGGGCGCGTTCACTGCCACCACCTCGTCGGCATGGGCGGCGTTATTCGCGATGATGATGGGGGTCAGCGCTCCTGCGACAGCAGCGCCCGTAAGCATCGTGCGACGGGTCATTTGCAGAGTATTCGTCATTTCTAATCTCCCGTAGTCGAAGAGCGAGCGTGAGCCGCCCGGTCGAGAAGGAAAGTAGTAGAAACCCCGCTGAACTCTTTGATTTGGAGCAAACTGACTATTTGTGTCAGCGCAAAGTTCTGTCGCCGCTGTTTGCGTAATCTCAACGACTGCCCCGACATTCTTTTGCATTGCTGTGTCGTCAACTTGGAGACACGGAAATGAAAAACACTTCGGATGCCGCGCGAGATTTTCCGCGCGGCATGTCGCGAACCGGGCCTGTCCTCTTCTCCTATGGCTTCCGGCCCTTCTTTCTGGCATCGGCGCTCTGGGCTATCGCAAGCCTCGACCTGTGGGTGGCCTATCTCAGCTTCGGCATCCCTGTCGCATCGGATTACGGGACAGTGTACTGGCATGCGCATGAGATGCTGTTCGGGTTCGCACCGGCGGTGCTGGCCGGCTTCTTGCTGACGGCGATCCCGAACTGGACCGGCCGCCTGCCGATCGCCGGCAGGCCGCTGGCAGTCCTGTTTGCGATCTGGTGTGCCGGCCGCATCGCCATGCTGCTCAGCGGCTCGATCGGGATTGTCCTTGCGAGCGCCGTCGACAGCCTGTTTCTGCCTGTCATGCTCGTTATCTGCGCGCGTGAGGTCGTGGCTGGCAAGAAATGGAAGGACTTAAAAGTCATCGCGGGCCTCTTTATCCTTTCGCTCGCAAACCTGGTCTTTCACATCCAGGTCATCGAGGGATCAGGCCCGGAACTCGCGATCCGTCTCGGGATCGGTGCCTACGTGCTGCTCGTGACGATCGTCGGGGGCCGGATCCTGCCCAGCTTCACCCGCAACTGGATCAATCAGTTCGGCCGTACGGACTTTCCGGTGCCATATAACAGCTTCGATGCGGCCACCATCATCATCGGTGCGGTCGCGCTTGTCCTGTGGGCGAGCGTCCCGGATTCCACGGCAACCTGCGGGACGGCGGGCGTCGCTGCGATCCTGAATACGATCAGGCTGGCCCGCTGGCGCGGCTGGACCACCTGGCCGGAGCCCATTCTGTTCGTCCTGCATGCCGCCTTCATATTCGTGCCTTTCGGTTTTGCCGCCATCGCACTTCAAGCATCCGGATGGCTGCCCGAAGTGGGTGTGTTGCATATATTCGCGATAGGCACGATTTCGATGATGATGCTCGCAGTGATGACGCGGGCAACACGCGGCCATACCGGGCGGAGACTGAAATCGAGCCGGATGACCAATATTTCCTACGTCCTGCTTGGCTGCGTTGCACTCGTCCGGCCGCTTGCCGAACTCGTTCCTGCGCTGAGCACGGAGATCCTAGCCGCGGCAGCGATCGGCTGGACGGCGGCGTTCGGATTGTTCGTGGTGGAACATGCGCCGCTCCTGTGGTCGGGACGCAAGCCTCTGACCATGAAGGGAGGGTGATTATGCCCAAAGCGCTCACGCCGGCAGCTTGGAGGCGAGAGCCCTTTGGCCATGTGACGACCCGTCACGTGACCCACCGACACTGAGAGCGTGATCGATCATCCTGTGCACATGAGAAAATGTCAGCCATCCCCAAATGGTCGCGTGCGCCTGCAAAGCGCTCGCGCCAAGGCTATGGCGCGAGCGATTGAATGAGGGATGGCGGCCAGCAGGCCGATAGTTTTGCTATGGAGCTGGGCGGACCGTCAATGAGCTGTCTGCGAATGCGCGCCGCCGCGTTGCGAGATGCCACCCAGCGCCTTGCCTGTTTCCTTGGCACTGCCTTTCATGGCGAGATCGCCAAGCGAGACGATGCCGATGAGCCGCTTTTTTCGGTTCAGCACCGGCAAGCGCCGGACTCGAAGATCGCCCATGTTATGAAGAACGTCTTCCACTTCTTCGTCCTCGAAGCAGTATTTGACATCGGTACTCATCACGTCTCGTACCTTCGTCTTCGGGCCTTTTCCCTCTGCCACGCCACGGATGGCGATGTCACGATCGGTGATCATGCCGACCAACCGGTCATTCTCACCCACCGGGAGAACCCCAGTGTCGAGACGTCCCATCATTAAGGCAACATCCTGCAATGTCTGCTCCGGATCAGTGATCTGGACATCTGTTGTCATGTAATTGCTGATTTTCATGATAGCCTCCCTCGCGTTGCCCATGCCGAGTAGCTTGGGCTAAAACAATCAACGCGCACCGGTCGGAAACGTTCCGGACACGAGCCCAGTGGACGGCCATCGTGCATAGCTTGCTTCGCGACTATGGTGGAGCATCAAATCGGCCATTTGCCGGGGCAGAGCAAGTCGGTTCAGGATCGGGTCGATCATCTTCGATGATACCGGGTGCGCATCGTTCTTCCGCGAGCCGATTGCAGCATTTCCTCGGAGGGCTCGATGCAGGGAGGACTGACTGACCGCCCTTGGCAAAGGATCATGTCTTCGGCAGGCCGAAGAGCGACACCATGTCCGGCGACCAGGCCGGCTCGTAGACGAGGTCGACGACGGCCCGCGTCACGCCGGCAATATCCTCAACACGCTGACGTGCAGCGTCGGCAATATAGCCGGAGGCCGGACAGAAACGGGTCGTCGTCGTCATCTTGATCTTCACGACAGCAGGCTCGGTCACATCGATTTCGTAGACCAGACCGAGGTCGACGATACTCGTTCCCATTTCGGGGTCTTCAATCTCGCGCAACGCATTGCGTATGTCCTGTTCCGTGACCTCAGGCGCCAGCATTGTTCTGATCTCCCGTGGCCGTCCTGATCATGATCCGATAGGTCTTGCCGGACGAATCGAAATTGCCGATCCATGCATGGCCCCGTGCCTTCAATTCGTTGAACAGGAAGACGGGCTCCCGATTGAGAAGGGCAAACAGAACCTCGCCGTCCTCCATCGTCTCCAGCCGGGACAGAATACGCTCCATCGGCTCGGGCGGCGCAAGGTCGGTCAGATCGAGGTTCCAGACCGGCTCGGGCCAGACCGCCTCGGTCACAGCGACTGCCGCTTCAGATCGCTGGATGGGTTTGTTCGGGATGAAATCGATTTCCCAATCATCATCGGCCAGACGCTTTGCGACATGTGAATAGCCGCGCTTTTCGAGCTGGCGGATCAAGGGGACGGGCTCGAATATCGCGCGCAGTTTCAGACCCTCATCGGGATCGAGACCGGCGAATGCGTCCATGATGAGCTGGAACGGCATGCCGCCGTCACGCAGGATCTGTCGGACGTCGAGTTCACGGAACTGAACCATTGGCGTTACCTCTGTGGTTTGCGGCGACGAACAGCGCCGGTTTGTTAAATGGTGCGGTCTTGATTTGGGGTTCTACGTTCGCAAGCGTGCGGGCGAGCACCAGCTCGACGATGAGAGCGAGGGTCGATACGGTTTGAAGGACCGCGAACATGCGAAAACCCATATCCGATCCAAGGCAGAGCGTGGTCGCAGCGCTGACGACCGAAAAGTAGAAGATGCCAAGCCAGAGGCCGGCCCGGCGTCCGTTGATCAGTTCGCCGAGCTTCGGCGTCGGCCTGCGGCCAAGAAGCGGGCCGAAGGCCTCGATCCAGGTGAGAAATGGAACGATCTTCAGGAGTTGGGCGAGACCGAAGCCGGTGAGCCAGCCGAACACGAAGAGATAGACGGTCGCCGACACGATACGCGTCTCGACATGCAGGAACAGAGACAACGCAAGAAGGGAGACGGAGAGGCCGAGCATCGCAAAGGCCGGCAATGATCCCAACGTATTCAGCTCGAGCGCCGGACGGCGCCTGGCGCGATATGTCCTGTAAATTTCGAGGAGGTAGGCAGCAACGACCAGCGCAAACAGAAGCGCGGCCGAAAGGAAAACGGCGCGTGCAAAACCGGGTGCGACGGCAGCGGCGATCGCTGCCACCGACAGGAGCAGGACCGCGAGCGTGCTCGATCGGCGAATGAGCTGCGCCCCGCGCATATCGTTGGACAGCAGGAACATCGGAAGCAACTTGTAGCTGACGCCGATCGCCGCAAAGGTCATCCAGCCGCCGAGGCCGAAACTCGCATGAAAAGCGACCGCATCCATGCCATAGGCGACGATTTCGGGTGCTTCCACCTGGCCGGAAATCGTCAACGTAAACAGGGCGCCGAGGGCCGTCGTGACGAGCAGGCATCCGATACCGACGAGAACGATGAGGGAGGCGGCATGCACGTGTCTTCCCCGCCAGAGCAGGGCAGACAAGGATAGCGAGGCAGCGGCGATGGAGACTGAAATCGTGGTGGACGCCGCAATCATGACCGGGCCGACCGCAAAGGAACCGAGGCTGATCAGGTGAAAACCCAGCATGAGAAGTGCCGGGCCGGCAACCATGCCGGTAAATGCAATCAGATCGAAGCGGCTGGCCGGTCTGTCACTGCCTGTCAGGACCGGCGCGAACTGAAGCAACGATCCGATCATCAGAAGCAAAAGCCATCCGAGCGTCACGGCATGCACGATGGCAAGCGCTCCAGGCTCGGTGACGTCAAGGGAGGGCGTCCAGACGCCTGCTGCCAACAGGCACTCCGCCAGCAGCAGGTAAGACAGTGCCGCCCCGAAATACGACATCGTCCACCGCGACAGGGTCGTGCCCACGGGCATCATGGCGCGTCTCCGGCGCTAGTGGCTGCCGCAGCAGCAGTCGCAACCCGCATCGAGACGGGTGATTTCCACGCGCCAGACGTCCGGCCCCTGTTCCAGATATTCCCAGGAGAATTTTCCGGGCAGGGCGGTGTCGAGCCGGTACTGCAGAGGGCGAGGTTCATGGTCGCTGGTAATATGGAGGCTCTGGCCCGGCGTCAGCGAATTCAGCGTGCCGAAGATCCGGGGATGGCGTTCGACGGGCGGCAGGATCCGCACGTCGATATGCGCAATCGCGGTCTGTGTGGCTGGCGCGTCTGTCATTATGGCTGTTTCCTTCTGCCGCGAGATGACTGATGACCGGACCGCGGCGCATCCTGTGTCGGGGTGGAAGATAGTCGGATGCAGAACGGGCGACTTTGACAGCGAGCAAACAGTCGCGCGATTGTCGGTTGTCCTGGGCGCCGGCCACCGCCCGGCTTGCTGTTTGTCAGCGTCACGCGGGTCATTGTTGATCCAGGACAAGGAAGCCTGCCCCTTCGTCGGCATATGCACATCATGACACTCTCATGAAGGAAGCCGAAATGTCCGATACTCTGGTCGCCAAATATGGCGAGGCCCGCCTGCCACGTTACACCAGCTATCCGACCGCACCTGCGTTTTCGCCGGTCGTCGGGCCGGAGCAATATGCGCATGGTCTTTCCGACGTCGCAGCCGCCGGACCCGTCTCCGTCTACCTGCATGTTCCCTTCTGTCGTTCCATGTGCTGGTATTGCGGCTGTCACACGACGATCACGCGTCAGGATGCGCCTGTTCTCGAATATCTCGACGTCTTGAGCCAGGAGATCGAACTCGTATCGCAAGCAGCCCGAAACGAGGTTCCGGTGAAGAACGTTCATTTCGGTGGCGGCACGCCGACGATCATGAAGCCGGACGAATTTTCGAGCCTGATGAACAAGCTCAAGAGTGCGTTCCAGTTTACGAGCGACTGCAGCGTTGCGGTGGAGATCGATCCGCGGACGCTGCCGGGCGCAATGATTGCCGCTCTCGGCGAGAACGGCGTCGACCGCGCAAGTCTCGGCGTCCAGAGCTTCGACCCGGTGGTCCAAAAAGCGATCAACCGGATACAGAGCTTCGAGCAGACTCAGGCCGCCGTGACGGGGCTGCGAGGCTATGGTGTGACGAGCATCAATTTCGATCTCATCTACGGGCTTCCGTATCAGACCATTCAATCCTGCATCGAAACGGTGAGAACGGCTGTCGAGCTGCGACCGGAGCGTTTCGCCGTTTTCGGATATGCCCATGTGCCGGCATTCAAGAAGCACCAGCGGCTGATCGACGAAGCTGCACTGCCCGATGCTGCGCAACGCAACGAGCAGGCCGAGGCGATTGCCGGGGAGCTGGAGAGCGCCGGATATGTTCGTGTCGGCCTCGACCACTTCGCATTGCCCGACGATCAGCTCGCCATTGCCTCGCTCTCGGGTACCCTGCGACGGAACTTCCAGGGCTACACGACGGACGAATGCGAAACCCTGATCGGTCTCGGCGCCTCGGCAATCGGACGGCTGCCTGGTGGCTACGTTCAGAACCATGTCGCTCTTGGACGCTATGCCGAGCGGATCGCTTCCGGAATCCTCGCGACGGCCAAAGGGTATGGGTTGACCGATGAGGACAAATTTCGCGCCAGAGTGATCGAACGGCTGATGTGCGACTTCAAGGTCGATCTCGCAAAGCTCGGGGCGGAAGACGGCTATGATGTCGGCTTTCTCCTCGAGCGGAACGACCGATTGGACAGTCTCCTGTCGGATGGCGTGGTGACGGTGGACAATGGCTGCATCACGGTCTCGAAGGAGCATCGTTTCATGGTCCGCGCCGTTGCGGCGGCCTTCGACGCCTATTTCGGCTCGTTCGGCCGGACGCACAGCAAGGCGGCATGACCTCCGGCTGACCGCTGACATATTTTGACAAGCGGCAGGGGACCAATGATGATATTCCTGCCGTTTACTCCTCGCCCCCAATAGAACGAAAAACCAGGCCGGGAAACAATTCCGGCTGGTTTTCGACGTGCGAAAGGGGTGGCTCGGTCTTTCGCCGCTATGCCGTCAAGCTCCTGTAGATGGCAGGCAGCGCGCTCGGCAATTTCGAGATGTTCGACACGAGGGCAAAACCGGATCTGCCGAAGATCGCCGGCAGGTAGTCGCCGGCGCTGCGGTCGACGGTCACGGCGAAGACCGCCTGTCCTTTCGTGCGTGCTTCCATGACGGCCTTGCGGCTGTCTTCGAGGGCGAAGCGACCCTCATAGTGATCGACGTCGTTGGGTTTGCCGTCCGTCAGAATAAGCAGCAGCTTCTTTCTTGCGCCGTCGCTCTCCAGCTCTCTGGATATGTGCCGGATGGCCGCTCCCATGCGCGTGTAGTAACCGGGTCTGAGGCTTGCGATACGGCTGGCAGTTTTGGCTGAGAAGGTCTCTTCGAAATCCTTGACGGTATCGACGCGAACCCAGTCGCGCCGCCGCGACGTGAAGGTCTTAATGGCAAAGCGGTCGCCGCAGGATTGCAGACCACGGGCAAGGACGTCGAGCGCCTGCATTTCGACGTCGAGAACCCGGCGATTGTCGACCCAGGAGTCCGTCGACAAGGAGACATCGACAAGGATCGAGGTCGCAAGCTCGTGGCAGGCGGGGCGCGCGCATCCATAGATACGGTCGTCCGGCTGGCCAGTGGCGATGAAATCAATGCGGGAACGGATGGCCGCTTCGAGATCGATCTGATCTCCGTCCAGTTGAGCCCTCCGCAGCTCCCGCTTCGGGCGCAGCGTTTCGAACTGGCGCCTGACCTTGCGCACGAGAGCGGCGTCGCTGACGATTGCCTGGTCCACCTTGTCGGAGGGTGAGCCGACCACCACGCGGCAGTGGTCGGCAAGATATCGGCTCTTCCGGAAATCCCATTCCGGATAGGTGAATTCCCCGTCTATCATCGTCGGGTCAGCGGCTTCCGGGGATAGGTCCAGGTCGAAGTGAAATTTGGACTTCGGCCGTTCGCGCGTTTCGCTGAGCGCGATTTCCTCGAGCTCATCGGCTGCCGCCGGATCGTTCTCCTCGCTGTCATCGCTCGGGCGGTCGACATTGACCATCTCCGCCATGGCGAGGATCTTTTCGAAGCGGTTCAATATGAAGGGGTCACGCTTGCGGTCGTCAGCGTCGCGTTTGCGTGTCGCCTCATGCGATGGCCGCGCCTTGCGGTCGTCGCCAGCCTGATCGGATGGAAGGTCATCGCGTTCGGATAGGCTCGTCTCGCTGCGGCCCCTGAAATCCGGCCAGATCGGCAAAGAGAGCATCGGCAGATAACCGGCAGGGGCGGCACGTATCTTCGGGCGGATGGCGTCGGAAAGGGGATGATGCAAGGGAACGGTGAGTGCCAGCTGGGCAAATTCCTCGATCCACCGTTCGGCTTGAGGAAGCGTCCCGCGCCTGCGGCAGCCAAGCAGCGCCTGGGTCAGCCGGACATAGCGTGCTGCCATTCCAGGAAACTTCCGGATGACCAGAGCGGAATTTTCCCGACCCGTTTCGATCCGCCAGAGATCGGCAAGGGCCGGATCGGCCGGGGATGAAATGGACGGTGCGGTCGCCACATAGGCGGCCAGCCAGAAATAAAGATCGCGATTGAGCGAGCGCTCGTCGAAAAGATCGACAACGGCAGGCAGATGGATTGCCGTGCCGTCCCAGTTCGGATGGTCCGATCTTTCTTCGCCGAGGCCGATGACTTGTCTCAGCCGCAGCCTGTGCATCGAGGTTTTTTGCCTTGCTCTCTGGACCTGCAGGGTGGCGTCCCCGCCGAATGCCCTGAAGCAGACGGCAAGCTGCAGTCTCACTTCGGCAAGGTGAACGGCCGCCGCAGGGTGGCGCGGCCATGAACTGGTGTCGCCGACCAGCCGATGCCAGGCGCGCCCCACCGTCTCTTCGAGTTCCAGAAATTCCAGCATGCTTCACCTATCCGATCGTGGCCCTGGCAACCTCGACGAGGGCGGCCTTGACGTCCGGTTCGTCTGTCAGCGGTTCTATGATGGCTGCCCGCACCGCGTCGATCGTCGGCAGGCCGGCGTCGATGAGGGAGGCGCAGTAGATCAGCAGGCGGGTCGAAACGCCTTCCTCCAGATCCTGGCCCTTGAGAGCGCGCAGTCGCCGAGCAAGCTCGACGAGCGGCGCGACCCTGGCCTCGGCAAGGCCGCTTTCCAGGGACACCGTGGCGATCTCCCGTTCGGGCGGCAGGAAATCGAATTCGATCGAGACGAAGCGCTGGCGCGTGCTGGGCTTCAGCGCCTTCATCAGGTTCTGATAACCGGGATTGTAGGAGACGACGACCATGAAGCCGGGGCCGGCTTCGAGCACTTCGCCTGTCCTTTCGAGCGGAAGGATGCGCCGGTCGTCCGTCAACGGATGAAGGACGACCGTCACGTCCTTGCGCGCCTCGACAATTTCATCGAGGTAGCAGATACCGCCATCCCGAACGGCCTTGGTCAACGGGCCATCCATCCAGACCGTTTCGCCGCCCTTGAGAAGATATCGGCCGGTAAGGTCGGCGGCCGTGAGGTCGTCGTGGCAGGAGACCGTCGACAAAGGCAGGCCGAGACGGGCGGCCATGTGCTGCACGAAGCGTGTCTTCCCGCAGCCGGTCGGCCCTTTCAGCAGGATCGGGAGTTGTCGCGTCCAGGCATGCTCGAAGAGTGCGCATTCGTTCCCCTGAGGCGCGTAGTGCGGTATCTCAACATCAGGATTGAGCGGATGGTTGAAGGCTATGGTCATCGTTGTTCTCCAGGAAAATGGCCCGCCTCACTCGGCGGGCTGGACCACTGGGCTTGGGACACGCGTCCGTCCGGGGACAAGCAGCGACCAGATGAACATCAGGGCGCTGATGAACACGAAGATGCCGGAGCCGAGTCTCACCCAGTAGAAGAGAGCGAGCTGATCCTGGACGTCCATGTAGGACTGGCCGAGGACCCGCTGCAGGTGCACCTGGATGATGCCGGCGAATGTGAGCGCGAAGGTCATGACCGACATGGCAGTGCACATGATCCAGAAACTGGCGATCGACAGCCATTGATTATAGGGCGCGCGGCCGCGGATCTGCGGGACGGCATAAGCCATCGCCGCGAGATTGAGCATCACATAGGCGCCGAAGAAGGCCAGGTGCCCATGGGCTGCGGTGACCTGCGTGCCGTGGGTATAATAGTTGACCGACGAGAGCGTATGCAGGAAACCCCAGACGCCTGCACCAAAGAATGCCATGACCGAGCATCCGATCGACCAGAGCAGGGCGGCCCTGTTTTCGTGCTTGCGGCCGGCGCGCCAGGTCATGACGAAAGTGAAGACGACCATGGTGAAGAAGGGCGCCACCTCAAGCGTCGAGAAGAGCGATCCGATCCACTGCCAGTAACCGGGGGCGCCGATCCAGTAATAGTGGTGGCCGGTGCCGAGGATCCCGGAAAAAAGCGCCAGTCCGATGATGACGTAGAGCCACTTCTCGACGACTTCACGGTCGATGCCGTTCAGTTTGATCATCAGGAAGGCGAGCACCGACGCCATGATCAGTTCCCAGACGCCCTCGACCCAGAGATGGACGACATACCACCAGTACATCTTGTCGAGCGCCAGATTGACGGGGTTGTAGAAGGCGAAGAGGAAGAAGATCGCGACACCCCACAGGCCGAAGAGCAGGATGTTGGTGATCGTCGTCTTGCGTCCCTTGAGCGCGGTCATGGTGACGTTGAAGAGGAACATCAGCGCCACGATCACGATCCCGACCTTGATCGCGAAGGGCTGCTCCAGAAACTCACGGCCTTCATGAATATGGAAGAGATAGCCGACGACGGCGACTGCTGCCGCGATCAGGAAGATCCAGAACTGCGCGATTGCGATCCTGGTGCTGTAGAGCTCGGTTTCGCATTCTTCCGGCAGCAGGAAATAGGTCGTCCCCATGAAGCCCATGAGCAGCCAGACGATCAGCGCATTGGTGTGGATCATCCGCACGATGTTGAAGGGCAATTCGACGGACAGCGTATTGGGCAGCACGTAGATGATGCCGGCGAGTACGCCGAACAGGAGCTGGGCCATGAAAAGGCCGAGAGCTCCGTAAAAATAGAGCATTGCGACGCTCTGGGTCCTGTACTTCATTTCTATAGCCTCTCGCTGTCAGCCGGCCTGGTTCGGGGGCCAGTTCTGAGTGTTGGTCTTGCTGACCCATTCGAGGAAATCGGCGAGGTCATTGACCTCCTGGTCTGTCAGGTTGAACTGCGGCATCTGCCGTCGACCCTCGATGCCGGAAGGTTGTGCTGCCATCCATGCGTGAAGCGCCTCGCGGGCATTCGCGGGATCCTTGTCCCCACCCCAGCGGATCCAGACATTCGACAGTTCCGGCGCGAAATAGGCACCTTCGCCATCGAGCGTATGGCAGTTGATGCAGGCGTTCTTTTCCCAGATGTGTTTCCCGCGGGCGACGCTTTCCGTCAGCGTGGCCTCATTGGTGGAAACCGTGCGGATGTAGTAGTGACTATGGGCCGTCAGGCCCACGAATATGGCGAAGAAAAATGCCGACCCGCCGTAGAACACGTTTCGGGCCGCGGTTTTTGTCAGGCGTTCAGCCATCGATCATCCTTTCATGTCAGTGGCGGTGCCGCCGTGACGTCGGAAATCGAGCCAGCGGGCTCGCTGGAAGGGAATGGCGGAATTCGACCGCGAGCTCTTTGCTCATTCGCAAGCAATCGGACGATTGCGCGATGGAGGTGCGCAGTACGGCATGCGCGCGAAGCTGCACGCCGTGGGTAGTCGGCACTCACGTCGGGGACTTTTTTGAAGAGCGAAACGAGATGTCAGATGGACAGTTGCAAGGCGGCGCGTGCGACTGCGATCAGCAGCACGAAGGCCGCCCAGGACCACAAGGCGGCCGTCAACGGTGTCCGGGCGCCACGAAGTCCGAGAAAATCCAGCACGACAAGCCGAACCTTGGTGACGGCGATGACAGCGATCGTCACAGCGACGAGAACCGGAGGTACGCTATCCGGCAGAGCGCGCGTCAGGATGAACGTGCAGCCTGTCAGAGCAAAGAGCAGCAGCAAGGCACGCGTGCAATTCGGACGATCGGAATGTTTCATAGCAGGTAGATCACCGGAAACATGACGAGCCAGACGATGTCGATCACATGCCAGAGCGTGGTGATCAGATGGACGTTTTCCCGCGTCGGAAAGACCGCGACGAGGACGAGGATCATCGATCCGAACGCCACATGCGTCAGATGAAATCCGGTGATGAGAAGATAGAGTTGCGAGAAGGGATCGCCGGAGAGAAGGGACGCGCCTTCGAACGCATATTCCAAGCCTTTGAGCCCGCCGAAAACGATCCCACCCAGTGCCGCCGCAAGCAGCATCGCGCGCCGGCGAGAGATTGCGCTCTGTTCGGCGGCCTTGGCGGCAAGCCAGCCGCTTGCCAGAAGCACGATCGTGTTGGCGATCGGCAAGGCATGATCAAGCCTTGCCTTGCCGGCTGCGAATGTTTCCGGATGCAGCCCGGAGGCGACGACGAAGGCCGTCAGCAGCGCCCCGAAGGCGACCAGCTCGCTCCAGGCAAGGATCCATACCAAAAGATCGCCATTGTCCGTATCGCGCGCGTCTTGGCTTGAGATTATCGGGGTCATGTTCTCAAGCTTATGACGAGGCCGAGCACCCGTCTTTGTGAAACCGCAAACAGCCGTGCGTCCCCTTCGGACGGACCGCTCGCCCAGCGGGAATTCTCTTTGATCGATCTCAAAGAAGCGCCGACCGTGGCGGGCTATCCTGCGCCTGCAAAGGAGACCTTATGAGCGACGCGCAAATCGGACTTTCGATAGCAACACCTGTCATCGTGATCTTCGCGATCGCGCTCCACCGGATGGGTGTGCTGCAACGGACGGGTGTCGTGACTGCGGTCATTGCCGCCATTGCCATTGCCGCGAGCCTGTTCCCCCAGAGGTGAGCGATGAACCGCCCGACATCTGACCCGTTCAACGAACTTGAAGCCCGATACAGTGAGCTATTGTCCTGGTGCGATCTTCCGAAGGCGATTGCCGATTTCCTGCCATGTCATGCAAATGAAAGGCCCTGCGGCACGGTCGCCGAAGGGCTTGTGCCTTGCTTCTGATACCCATCGACTGGAAGAACAGATCGCTTCGGACTGGTTGAGGGCTATCATGGATGGCAGTGAGCGATCCGTCGATCTGCATCTGGCGTCCACGCTCCAGCCTACAATGTCTGAAAGCCGCAGATTGCTTGCGGTCGAGCTGCCATCCGGGCGCCAGCCAGCGCCGGAGCGGCAAGTCCAAGACGATTGAAATGCGCCAGATTGCGTGAAAACCGACTGTAATGGCCAGCGCACGTCAACATCGACCACCATGCCAGATCAGTGCGGGCCATTTCCATCGCCGCTGACAATAGCGTCAAAGCAAAAGGGAGATACAGGCGGGGCGCATGGCGCCACCACCTGTGACGGTCTGCGTTATTGGGTGACCTGCGCGACCTGTGCGAGATCGGCATCAAGGCGCTTGCGCACCATGTTCGGAAGCTTGGCGGTCTTGATGGCTTCGAGGTTGGTGGGGTTGTCGCCGACCTGGATCAGCGCCACCATGCCCATGCCTGCGTGCGGCGTGCATTTGATGACATAGGCGCCGGGGACATCGAATTTGGCCTGGTATTGCTCGCTCGGCTTGGATTTGAACTCCGCAGCCCCATCAGGAATGAGGCCTTTGTAGGTTTCGGCATTGTGGCTCTTGTCGGTGGGCACGAAGGTAACGGTGTCGCCGGGCGCGATCTTGACGAATCCCGGCTCGAAGACCATTGCGCCGTCAGCGCCCTTGTTGAGCATCTGGATCTGATGGTCGGCGGCCATGAGCGGCGCTGCCGATGCCATCAGAACCGCCGCGGCAGCGATCAGGCCAAATTTCAGACGCATTGCATTTCTCCTATCGTTCGGGGCCGATCTTGGCCTCGGCTGCGGTTCTAGGACATGCACGCGGCTCACTCTTTGATGCCCGTCAAATTGGCGACGCCAATTCAGGCGATTGGTGGCTCTCCCGGTGCGGTTTCAACGACGTGCGGCGAAACGGATGGGCGGCTCCGATCATGTTGATGACGGCATCGATCCGGCTGCGCTTCTGGGCAGCCGAGGATGCGGATTTGCGTATGCGGAACCCTGACAGGCTACGACGGACAATCGGATCACAGAATTTCTTGAGAAGGCCAGCGCCCCCGCGTCACCGGGCGTCGATGAGCTCGCGCATTTTCAGGGCGAGGTCGCGGGCCGTATAGGGCTTGCGGAGCCATTGCGCGCCGGCGATGACCTCGTTTGCCGCCAGCGCGGGCTCCGAGTATCCCGACGTGAAGAGCACGGCGAGGTCGGGCCGTTCGACGCGGGCGGCCCTTGCCAGTTCGTCGCCGGTCATGCCTCCGGGCATGACGATGTCGGTGAACAGAAGCGCGATGTCGGGTTGGTCTTTGAGCAGTTCAAGTGCCTTTCGGCCATTGTCGGCCTCAAGCACTGCATATCCCATCCCTGCGAGCCTGGCGACCGCAACCCTGCGGACGCGTGCGTCGTCCTCGACCACGAGAACGCGTTCGTCGCCGCCCGGCAATGCTGCTTCGCTCCTTTCACCGAGAGCCGCTTCGTCCCTGGTGCCGGCGCTTGAGAGCGCCGGCAGGTAGATGCGGATCGTTGAGCCGCGGCCGACCTCGCTGTAGATCTGCAGATGGCCGCCCGATTGCTTGACGAAGCCGTAGACCATGCTGAGGCCCAGTCCGGTTCCGGATCCGACTTCCTTGGTGGTGAAGAAGGGCTCGATCGCGCGCTTCTTGACCTCCTCGCTCATGCCGTCACCGGTATCGCTCATGGAGACGAGGACGAAATTGCCGCTGCGAACTTCCGGATACATTTTCGCGTAGTCCGCATCGAGCTGCACGCGTGAGACCTCGGTGGTCAAAGTGCCGCCTTTCGGCATGGCGTCGCGTGCGTTCAGGGCGATGTTGAGAATCGCGTTCTGCAGTTGGGAACTATCGACCAGCACGTTGAAATCGGATCCCGAAAGGACCGTCGATAATTTGATGTTTTCCCCGAGCGTCCTTCGCAACAGGTCCGAGAAGCCGGTGACGAGCTGGCCGAGATCGGCCTGCTTCGGGTTCAGCGGCTGGCGCCTTCCAAAGGCCAGCAACTGTCCCGTGAGCTTTGCCCCGTCTGCTGCGGCATCCTGTGCTTCCCGCAGCATGTCGCGCAGCGGACCTGCCGGAAGCTTGTCCTCAATCATTTCCAGATTGCCGCTGATCACGGTGAGGAGATTGTTGAAGTCGTGCGCCAGCCCGCCGGTCAACTGACCCACGGCTTCCATCTTCTGGGCCTGGCGAAGATCCTCCTCGATTTTGAACCTGCTGGTCAGATCGCGAACAAAGCCGGTGAAAATCCGTTCGCCGTTTGCCGTCGCCTCGCCGACATGAAGCTCCATCGGAAACTGAGTGCCGTCAGCGCGCTGACCCGTCACGACGCGACCATAACCGATGATCCGCTTTTCGCCTGTCTGCATGTAATGGTCGATATATCCGTCATGCGCTGCGCGATAGGGTTCGGGCATCAGCTTCTTGACGTTCTGGCCGCAGATCTCGTCGGAAGCGAAGCCGAAGAGCGCCTCGGCGGCCTTGCTGAACGACACGACATTGCCGTTCTGGTCGATGACGATCATCGCATCAGGCACGGTATAGAGGATCGACGACAGATGTGCCTCGCGCGTCCGTACGGCCTCTTCCGCCTTGCGCAGGGCGCTGACGTCGCTGTTTGCCTCGATGACCACGGGATCGCCGTTCGGAAGATTGATGAGCACGCAGCGGGTTGCCACGTAGATGTCGTGACCGTTCTTGTGGCGATGCACGACCTCGCCGTGCCAGAAGCCCCGCGTCGTCAAATGTGCGCGTATGGCCTCCATCGGCTCGGGAAAGCGGGTATCGAGCAAAGCGTAGACGGTCTCGCCCACGGCCTCTTCACGAGACCAGCCATACATGTTCTCGCTGCCGATCGACCAATGGGTGATCGTGCCTTCAAGCCGGTGCACGATGATATCGGCCGCGTCAAGAACATGCACGATTGCGTCCAGTTCCTGGGGTGATGCGATGCGCGGCGAGATCAGACGATGAGGCATAAACATTGGTTCCGCAATCAGTGGACGCTACCCCTATGGCAGGTTCTGTCCGAAAAATCATCCACATTGCCCGACAGCTGAGCGAGGCGGGCAAGATTGACGATGCGCAGATTGTGCCGTCCGTCCGGAACGACGATTTTCCGCTGGGCGAGTTTGCTGATCGAGCGCGAAACGGTCTCGATGGTCAGGCCGAGATAATCGGCGATGTCCTGCCGGCTCATAGGCACTTCGAGCAGCCCTTGGCGGAGTGCTTCGCCGTCACGGGTCGCAAGCTTCATGAGGAAGGTGCAGAGGCGCTCCTCGGCATTTTTCCTCGACAGAAGCACGAGCTGGTCGTGGGCCGACGCGGTCTCCCTGCAGAGCAGGCTGATATAGGCCGGTCGCAGAAGCTCGGAGCGCTCGATCTCTTCCTGGAACTGCTTGCGCGAGAGGCGGCGAATCCTGCAATCCGTCACGGCTTCGGCGGTAAACAGGAAATCGCCCTGGAGGAAAGAGCCGACGACATCGCCGGCGAAGTGAAAGGCTGTGATGACCCGGCGACCGTCGCCAATGATGCGATGAAGACGTACGACGCCTTCGGTGATCTGGAACAGATGCCGTGCGGCATCCCCCTCCCAGCAGATCGCCTTTCCCGCCTCGACCGTCTCAGTCGCCGACATCTGGAAAAGCGGCGACAGGCAATTGCCCTGAACCGCCTTTGCGCCAAGATCGACGTTCTCGAATGCCTGGTGGCCTTGCATCAACATCCCAATGATCCCCGTGCCTTGATTGAATGTCAGGCCAATAGAAAGGCGTTCGGTCACAGCGGAATGAGCGGACGGTGCCAAAGGGTAAGAGTGTGTAACAGTCAGTAACAACGGGCAAAGCCCCGCCTTCGTTGACCTGGATCAAGGAATGGGTGAGCTCTCCATGACAGTCGTTCCTCAAAGTACGAGAAAGGCGACCGCCCTGTGGTCGTCTGCGCACTGGGGACGTCATCATGAACTATACTACGGAAACCATGGTGGTCGCCGTGGGAGCATTCCTGGCATTGCTTGGCGCTGCTTTCGCTCACGACCAACTATTCTCAATCCACATGGGGATATTGAGCTTCTGCCTTTTCGCGGGAACGCTGCTTCTCGTCAGAAAGGTGGATTTCTCGCCGGCGGGGCGCCTGCCGAAGGCCGATCCCTCGGGCTATTTCGACGAGGTGATTCGCTATGGCTTGATTGCCACCGTGTTCTGGGGTGTCGTCGGCTTCCTCGTCGGCGTTGTCATTGCGGCGCAGTTGGCCTTCCCGGATCTCAATTTCGCTCCTTATCTGAATTTCGGCAGGCTCCGGCCCGTCCATACCTCGGCGGTCATCTTCGCCTTTGGCGGCAACGCGCTGATCATGACGTCCTTTTACGTCGTCCAGCGCACCTGTCACGCGCGCCTGTTCGGCGGCAGCCTCGCCTGGTTCGTCTTCTGGGGCTACCAGCTGTTCATCGTCATGGCGGCGACAGGCTATGTTCTCGGCATCAACCAGGCGCGCGAATATGCCGAGCCTGAATGGTACGTCGACTTGTGGCTGACGATCGTCTGGGTCGCCTATCTCGCCGTCTTCCTCGGCACCATCCTGAAGCGCAAGGAACCACATATCTATGTGGCGAACTGGTTTTACCTCGGCTTCATCGTGACGATCGCCATGCTGCATGTCGTCAACAATCTCGCCGTGCCGGCCTCCTTCCTCGGCTCGAAGAGCTATTCGCTGTTTTCAGGCGTTCAGGACGCGCTGACACAGTGGTGGTATGGCCATAACGCCGTCGGCTTCTTCCTGACCGCCGGCTTCCTGGGGATGATGTATTATTTCGTGCCCAAGCAGGCCAACCGCCCGATCTATTCCTACCGGCTGTCGATCATCCACTTCTGGGCGCTGATCTTCATGTATATCTGGGCCGGCCCCCATCACCTGCACTATACCGCGCTTCCCGACTGGGCGCAGACGCTGGGCATGGTCTTTTCGGTCATGCTCTGGATGCCGTCCTGGGGCGGCATGATCAATGGCCTGATGACGCTCTCGGGCGCCTGGGACAAGATCCGCACCGATCCCATCATCCGCATGATGATCGTCGCCATCGCTTTCTACGGCATGTCGACCTTCGAAGGCCCGATGATGTCGGTCAAGACCGTGAACTCGCTCAGCCACTACACCGAATGGACCATTGGCCACGTGCATTCGGGCGCGCTCGGCTGGGTCGGCATGATCACCTTCGGCGCGATCTACTACATGACGCCGAAGCTGTGGGGTCGCGAACGCCTCTACAGCCTGCGCATGGTCAACTGGCACTTCTGGCTCGCAACGCTCGGCATCGTCGTCTATGCGGCGGTCCTGTGGGTCGCCGGCATCCAGCAGGGCCTGATGTGGCGCGAATATAATTCCCAGGGCTTCCTCGTCTATTCCTTCGCCGAAACCGTGGCTGCGATGTTCCCCTATTACGTGCTGCGCACGCTTGGTGGTGGTCTCTACCTGGCCGGCGGCGTCGTGATGGTCTGGAACGTCTTCATGACCATCCGCGGCCATCTGCGCGATGAAACCGAAATCCCTTCTGCCTATGTGCCCAGCGCACAGGCTGCCGAGTGAGGTGACACATGGCATCAATCCTGGACAAACATCAGATCCTCGAGAAAAACGCGACCCTGCTTCTGGTCGGCTCGCTGCTCGTGGTCAGCATCGGCGGTATCGTCGAGATCGCGCCGTTGTTCTACCTGCAGAATACGATCGAGAAGGTGGAGGGAATGCGCCCCTATACGCCGCTCGAGCTGGCAGGCCGCAACGTCTACATCCGCGAGGGCTGCTATCTCTGCCACAGCCAGATGATCAGGCCGTTCCGAGACGAAGTGGAGCGCTACGGCCATTATTCGCTGGCTGCAGAATCCATGTACGACCATCCCTTCCAATGGGGGTCGAAACGCACGGGTCCGGATCTGGCGCGCGTGGGCGGCCGCTATTCCAACGAGTGGCATGTCCAGCACCTGTCGAACCCGAGGGCAGTCGTGCCGGAATCGATCATGCCGAGCTACGCCTTCCTCAGGGAGCATGAAGTCACCGTCAAGGATGTCGGCATGGACCTCAAGGCGAATGTGGATGTCGGCGTGCCCTACAGCGACGACATGATCGCCAATGCCGAGACGGACATGAAGGTGCAGGCTGATCCGAATGCCGATACGACCGCGCTTCTCGCGCGGTATCCCAAGGCAAAGGTCGGCGACTTCGACGGCGATCCTTCGAAGCTCACCGAGATGGACGCCCTGGTGGCCTATCTGCAGATGCTCGGCACGCTCGTCGACTTCTCGACCTATGACGACGCCACCGGTTACCGATGAGGTGAAACATGGAAACCTACACCGCAATGCGGCACTTCGCCGACAGCTGGGGCCTCCTGGCAATGACGGCCTTCTTCATCGGGGCGGTGATTTTTACGCTCCGTCCCGGCGGCAAGCAGGCTGCCAAGGACGCGGCCAACATTCCTCTGAAGGATGATTGAGATGTCGGAAAAACATATCGATGAAATCAGCGGCGTCGAGACGACCGGCCATGAATGGGACGGCATCCGTGAACTGAACAATCCAATGCCCCGGTGGTGGGTCTGGACCTTCTACGCGACAATCCTGTGGGCGATCGGCTATGCCATCGCCTATCCGGCCATACCGATGATCACATCGGCCACGAAGGGCTATTTCGGCTTTTCCAGCCGTGCCGAGCTGCAGCAGGATCTTGACCTGGCCAAGGCGTCGCAGACGAAGTTCCACGACATGATCGCCGCCAAGACCGTGCAGGAAATCGACGCCGACCCGGCTCTTCGCGAATTCGCGATCGCTGGCGGCGCCTCCGCCTTCAAGGTCAACTGCGCTCCGTGCCACGGTTCGGGTGCAAGTGGCGGACCGGGTTTTCCCAACCTCAACGACGACGACTGGCTCTGGGGCGGCGACCTTGATGCCATCCAGACGACGATCACCCACGGTATTCGCTTCGACGGCGATTCAGACACGCATGTCTCCGAAATGCCGGCCTTCGTCGACATGCTCGACAAGGATCAGATACGGCAGGTCGCAGCCTATGTCTGGAGCCTGACGAACAAGCCATCGGACGAAGCCCTGGTGGAACCCGGCAAGCAGCTGTTCATCGACAATTGCGCGGCTTGTCACGGCGAGGATGCCAAGGGCAAGCCGGATATGGGCGCGCCTGATCTTGCCGATGCCATCTGGCTGAAGGGCAGGGGTGAGGACGCCATCGCTCGCCAGGTCGCGGCTCCGAAGCATGGTGTCATGCCGGCCTGGTCCGCGCGCCTCGGAGGCACAACCGTCAAGGAGCTCACTGTCTTCGTCCATGCGCTTGGCGGCGGCAAATGAGGGGCGGGCACGATGACGAACCATGACCATAATGCACTCCTTGAGCTCTACGGTACGCCACGCGCGGTCATCCATTCGCGTGTGTCGATACGTGCAAGGTCCGCCCCGCCGGCCTGTGAGCAGGAAGATCCCGCAAGGATCGGCAGTTCGATCGTAAGCTTGATCTGCCTCAAAGATCACAATCCGACGAGCCGCTAGATCTGCAGACGAGGACGTCCCAGCGGCTTCTCCCCGTTGTCCTCTACGGCCGTGCCCCTCTCCCGGGCGCGGCCTTTTCTCTTTCATCAAGCGCAAAGAACGACTGAACGGAATTGCGTATGCCTATCGGTTGCCCGGCTCCTTCAGGGCTGCATCTCCTGCCCGGGCAGGGCCTTCTCCTCGCGGATCACGTTCTTGACATGAATCAAGGATCGCGTGTCGGAAACGGAGGAGAAGGGCAGTCATAAACCGGAACAGGCCCATGAATCTCTACACAGCCCCCGATCCCGAATCAGTGGAACGCGTCAACGCGGAGCCGGTCAACGCCCGCCGCAACCGTCAGCCGCTTTATGCGGCGCGCAAGAAGGTCTTCCCCAAGCGGGTCGAAGGACATTTTCGCCGGTTCAAATGGATCGTGATGCTGATCACGCTTGCGATCTATTATCTTGCACCCTGGATCCGCTGGGATCGCGGACCCTATGCGCCCGACCAGGCGATCCTGATCGACCTGTCGTCGCGCCGTTTCTTTTTCTTCTTCATCGAGATCTGGCCGCAGGAATTCTACTATGTTGCAGGATTGCTGGTCATGGCGGGCTTCGGGCTGTTTCTGGTCACCTCGGCCGTCGGCCGCGCATGGTGCGGTTATGCCTGTCCACAGACGGTCTGGGTCGATCTCTTTCTCGTCGTCGAGCGTGCCATCGAAGGCGATCGCAATGCGCGAATGAAGCTCGACGCCGGGCCGTGGACGTTCGACAAGCTCCGCAAGCGCCTGCTCAAGCATGCGATCTGGCTTGTCATCGGCGTCTTCACCGGCGGCGCCTGGGTGTTCTATTTTGCCGATGCGCCGACCCTCGTCAAAGGGCTCTTCACCGGGCAGGCTCCGGCTGTCGCTTATGCCACAGTGGCTATTCTGACATCGACCACCTACGTCTTCGGCGGGCTCTTGCGCGAACAGGTCTGCACCTACATGTGCCCCTGGCCGCGCATCCAGGGCGCCATGCTCGACGAGAACTCGCTGGTCGTGACCTATAATGACTGGCGCGGGGAACAGCGCTCGCGCCATGCCAAGAAGACGCAAGCGGAGGGACAGGCCGTCGGCGATTGTGTCGACTGCAATGCCTGCGTTGCGGTCTGTCCGATGGGCATCGATATCCGCGATGGCCAGCAGATGGAGTGCATCACCTGCGCGCTCTGCATCGATGCCTGCGATAACGTCATGGACAAGATCGGCAAGCCGCGCGGCCTGATCGCCTATGCGACGCTCAGCGAATATGCGAGCAATATGAACATCGCCACGGACGGGGGCAGGACATCCGTCCAGCCGGCACGCGTCAGAAATCCGGACGGTTCCTTTATCGACGGCATTCGGCATTTCAACTGGCGCATCATCTTCCGGCCGCGCGTCGTCTTCTATGCAACCGTCTGGACCTGCATCGGCATTGCTATGCTCGTGCACCTGTCGATGCGCGAACGGCTGGAGCTCAATGTCGTTCATGACCGCAATCCGCAATATGTGCTGGAAAGCGACGGATCGATCCGCAACGGATACACGCTGCGCGTCCTCAACATGGTTCCCAAACCGCGCACGATCGAACTGACCCTGTCGGGCATCGACGGCGCGACGATGCGAATTCCTGAACTCGGCAAGGAGGAAGGACGCCGGTTCACGATCGACGCCGCGCCTGACGCTGCCACGACACTCAAGGTATTCGTTACCCGCAAGCCGACGGGCGATGCCGTCAACGAATTCCTCTTTTCGATCGAAGATGCCGACCATGCCGATCGCGCGGCCTATCGAGCAGCATTCAACGCCCCAGGAGATGTCAGATGAGCACCCGTACGCAAGGATTTACCGGCACGCATATGCTGCTGACGACGTGTGCCTTTTTCGGCGTCATTATCGCCGTCAACTTTACAATGGCCTGGTATGCCTCGTCGAGCTGGAGCGGGCTCGTGGTCGAAAACACCTATGTCGCCAGCCAGCAATTCAATGAGAAGGCCGCGACCATGAAGGCGATGGCTGCCTCCGGGATCACCGGCAAGCTCTCGCTGAAGAGCAATGAAATCCACTACGATATCACCAACAGGGACGGCTCGCCGGCCGCTGTTGACGACATCGTGGCCAATTTCAAACGGCCGGTCGGCGATCACGAGGATTTTCACGTTGCCCTGACCAAACTCTCTGAAGGCCGGTTCGAGGCGAATCACGTGGTCGCGACAGGGGACTGGATCGTCGAGGTGACCTCGCGCCGGAGCGGCGAAATCGTCATGCACGAGGCCGTGCGCATCGACACTGCGGAGTTTGGCCAATGACCTGCTGCACCATGAATGCGGACGACGTGCTGGCGATGAGCACGACCACCTTCAGCGCCGAGGAGATCGGCCTTGCCAGCCACGCGCTCGGCGGTGGCCTTCGTCAGCTCGATCTCAGCGTACCCGACGTCCATTGCGGCGCCTGCATATCGACCATCGAGCGGGCCTTGTCGGCTTTGCCATACGTGCGAAGGGCCAGAGTGAACCTCACCTCCAGGCGCGTGAGCTGCGTCTATGCCGAGGAGATGGACAACAAAGCGGTCGATCCCACCGGCATTACCACCGCGATCAGCGCGACCGGATACAGGGTTCATCTCTTCGCGCCGCTTGCACCGGAAAACGACAAGACAAAAAATCAGCTTCTCCTTGCAGTCGGAGTTGCGGGTTTCGCCGCAGCAAACATCATGCTGCTGTCGGTATCCGTGTGGTCCGGCGCGGATGCCGCGACGCGTGACATGTTCCATTGGATCTCGGCGATGATCGCAGCCCCTGCGCTCATCTATTCGGGCCGGTTTTTCTTTCGATCGGCCTGGAATGCGTTGAAGCGCGGACGCACGAACATGGATGTGCCGATTTCACTTGCCGTGACGCTCTCCTATGCCGTTTCGCTCTGGGAGACGATGCATCACGGCGAGCATGCCTGGTTCGACGCGACCGTATCGCTGCTGTTCTTCCTGCTGATCGGCCGCACTCTCGACCACATCATGCGCGAGAAGGCGCGCGCAGCGATCAACGGGCTGGCGCGGCTTGCCCCGCGAGGGGCGCTGGTGGTAGCGGCCGACGGGTCGAGACGTTACGTGGCAATAGAGGAAATCGCCGTCGGTGACGAGATTGCCGTGGCGGCCGGCGACCGCATTCCGGTCGACGGTATCGTCGCCAGCGGCGAGAGTGATCTCGACCTGTCGATCGTGACCGGTGAGAGCAGTCCGGTCGCCGTCAAGCCCGGCACGGAAATCCATTCCGGGGCAATGAACCTGACAGGCTCGCTTACCGTTCACGCAACCAAGCTCGCGCGCAACTCGCTGCTTGCCGAGATCATCGGCCTCATGGAGGCAGCGGAAGGTGGACGGGCGCGCTATCGGCGGATCGCCGACAGGGCCGCGGCACTCTATTCGCCCGCCGTGCACCTGCTTGCGCTGGTATCGTTTCTGGGCTGGGGGATCATCGGCGGCGACTGGAAGCAGGCGATGCTCGTCGGCGTTGCCGTGCTCATCATTACCTGCCCATGCGCTCTCGGGCTGGCCGTTCCGGTCGTGCAGGTCGTGGCAGCCGGCGAGCTCTTTCGCAGGGGCGTCATGGTCAAGGACGGTTCCGCGCTAGAGCGGCTTGCCGAGATCGATGCCGTCGCCTTCGACAAGACGGGGACGCTGACGCTCGGGCGACCGAGGCTCGTACGGACCGAGGCCGACAATATCGGGAGCATCGCGATCGCCGCGGGACTTGCACAGCATTCCAGGCATCCGCTCTCGCAGTCGCTGGCCCGTCAGGCTGATGCGGCCGAGCAATTCGAGCGTGTGGTGGAGGTCGCAGGTGGCGGTCTTGAAGCCTCGCCTGGGGATGTCGTCTACAGGCTCGGAAACGCATCCTTCGCCTGCGGCAGGGCCGAGACCGCAACATCAGACAGTCCGCTTTCCGAAGTCGTGCTTTCGGCAAACGGGGTGACGCTGGCACGCTTCTTCTTCGATGATACGCTTCGTCCGGGAGCTGGCGAAGCGGTCGCCGATCTGGAGTCGGCCGGTCTCCAGACGCTGATTTTTTCGGGGGATCGCCAATCCGTCGTCGACAGTACGGCACGCAGCCTCGGCGTCGATCGCGCCCTTGGCGCACTGACCCCGAAGCAGAAGGTGGAAGCCTGCGAAGCCTTGCGGGAAGAGGGGCGCCGCGTTCTGATGGTCGGCGACGGCATCAATGATGCGCCCGCGCTGGCCGCAGCCCATGTCTCGATGGCGCCATCCAGCGCTTCCGACATCGGGCGCCAGGCGGCGGACCTCGTCTTCTTCAACGAGAGGCTCGATGCAGTACCCGACGCGATTCAGATCGCCCGGCGCTCGGCTGCGCTCATCCGGCAGAATTTCGCACTGGCGATCGGCTACAACATCCTTGCCGTGCCGATAGCGATCGCCGGCCTTGCGACGCCGCTGATCGCCGCCGTGGCGATGTCGACCTCTTCGATCATCGTCGTCACCAATGCCCTGCGTCTTAACGCCTTTACAGCGCGAAGCACTCTCCTGGCGGCTTCGCAGAGGCCGATCCGCAATCAGGAGGTCGAAGCCGCATGAACATGCTCATCTATCTGATCCCGATCGCGCTTTTCATGGGCGGCCTCGGGCTGGCGGCGTTCCTCTGGTCCCTGAAAAGCGGTCAGTATGACGATCTGGAGGGCGCTTCCTGGCGGGTGATTGCCGACGATGATTCCGATCCGACCGCTACGTGATCGCGTCAGCCGGAAAGGATGCTCATTCAACAATGAACGGCTTTTACAGTCAGACCTGTTTTGCGGGCTGAGTGAGGATACTGCAAGACGACTTAAGGCGCTCACCCGCCGGCGCACCTATGTGCTGGGCGAAGAGATTTTCGCGGAAGGTGAACATGGTATCCACGTCGTCTATGTCGCAACCGGCGTGGTCAGGCTGACGCGAACGGAATCGAGCGGGCGTGATGCCGATATCCGCGTCTGCGAGCCGGGGGATTTCATCGCCGGATATGTCATTGCGCTCGGCGGCAATTATCCGCATAGCGCCTGTGCCGGCGCCTCGAGCGAGCTCGTGCTTTTCGAGGCTGCGGCGCTGCGGGTACTTGCCGATAAATGTCCTCAGTTCCAGCGCAACCTGCTGAAGATATCGGCCGTCATCTTCTTGAAGCCTTCGATGGCATAGCAGGCGATCGTTTGCACATGGCAGCCCAGAGCGTGGCGAATTTCCTGCTGCGCCAGTGCCCGGACGCGGCTCTGCAGGCGACGTTCCGCCTCCCCTACAAGAAGCAGATTCTGGCTGGAAAACTCAGGCTTGGACCGGAGGCCCCGTCACGGGCGTTCGCCGCCCTCGCACAGTGCGGGGTCGACGTGAAAGGTCGAACGGTCCGCATCGAAAACGTCGTTCAGCTGCGCGAGGTCTTTTAGCCGCGGTCCCGCCCGCCTTCCAAAGCCATGCTGTCGGAAACTATCGTGAAAAGCCCGCCAAGCGAGCCAGTCATCACAAGGTTTCTTTGGGAACTATCGTATAAGGCGCTGAGAGCGGTGGCGCTGGCCGGATTCCTGCGCTATCTCATTGGCAGGTCGAAAACGAGCTCAACGAGGACAATGGAACCGGACCGTATTCTGGTGGTCGATGACGACGCGCGGATCAGGCAGATGCTGGTGCGTTACTTCGAAGACAATGGATTTAAGGTGAACGCGGTCGCGAACGGCGCGGCGATGCGTTCCGAACTTGCCAAGAACTCATACGCGGCAATTTTTCTCGATCTGGTGCTCCCGAACGGCGAGAATGGTCTCGAGTTGCTTCGGGAGCTTCGAAGCACATCCGACATGCCGGTTCTCATGCTGACTGGTCAGGACGATGTCACGGACAAGGTCGTAGGCCTTGAGATCGGCGCCGATGATTACATCGCCAAGCCCTTTCACCTAAGGGAGCTGCTGGCCCGTCTCAGGACAATTCTGCGACGCCGCACGTCCTCGGACGCCACCCGCGCCTCCAATGGAGAAGACGAAACGCTCGCCTTCGAAGGCTGGTGCCTCGATGTGTCTCGGAGACGATTGACCTCACCCCAGGGCGACGACGTTGCCTTGACGACGGGCGAGTTCGACATGCTGCTCGTGTTCGTGCGCAATCCTGGAAGGGTTCTTTCGCGCGAAACCCTCATGGATCTGACGAGAAACCGCAATCTCGAAGCCTTCGATCGTGCAATCGACGCCCAGATCGTCCGTTTGCGCAAGAAGATCGAGGATGATCCGAAGAGCCCGGATCTCATCCAGTCGGTCCGCGGCGTCGGTTATGTCTTCACCGGCCGACCGGAGCGAACATCGAGATAATTGATCCTCGTCAATGTCCGGTCCGCTGCTGCGGCTATGTGTTGAGCCATTATGGCTGCAACAATGACGATCTGGATTCTCTTCGCGCTAATGACGACCGCAGCGACTGCCATCCTGCTTCATCCGCTTTCGATGGGCGGCCGCAAGGCGGCGAGTGCCAAAGCGGATGCCGGCAAGGTCTATCGCGACCAGCTTTTCGAACTCGACGAGGATATCGCCTCCGGACGCATCTCGCCGGACGAATACGAATTGGCTAAAGCAGAAACGGCGCGGCGTCTGTTCAAGGCTGTCGATGACCGCCGGCCGGTGCAGAGCGCGCAACGCTCCGGCAGATGGCTGAAGCACGGGATAGTCGCGTTCTTGCCCTTGCTCAGCATCGCTCTCTACATCTCGCTCGGTTCCCCCGATCTCCCCTCTCGTCCCTTGGCGGCAAGGCTTGCGGAGCCAGGCGAGGATCTCGCAATCCTCGTGAAGAAGATGGAGGATCATCTGGCCGGTTATCCCGAGGACGGGCGGGCATGGGACGTTATTGCTCCCGTTTACCTTAGGATGGGCCGGGTCGATGACGCGGCAAAGGCGTATCGAACCGCACTTCGCCTGGACGGAGCCAATGTGCCCCGTCTCGATGGCCTTGCCGAAACGCTGATGGCGATCTCCGAAGGTGTGGTGACGGAAGATGCGCGCAAGGTGCTGGAACAGTCGCTCACCCTTGAGCCGAACAACCCGCGGGCGCGTTTCTACATTGCTTTGAGCCTGGAGCAGGCCGGCCAGCCGGATGCGGCACGCAGCGCCTTCGAGGCACTGGCGAAGCAGTCGCCGGCCGACGCGCCGTGGCTGCCGCTGGTCAACGAGCATATCGCCAAAAACGGCGGCACGGCGGTTGCATCTTCTGCCCAGCCTGCCGCCCCATCCTCAGCTCTGGGCGGCCCGACGGCCGAGGATGTCGCAGCGGCCGAGACGTTGAGCACCAGTGACCGTCAGCAGATGATCCGCGCCATGGTGGAGAGCCTGGACGCCAAACTGACCGCCGATCCCGACAATTTCGAGGGCTGGATGCGTCTCGTCCGCTCTTACGCCGTATTGAACGACAAGGATCGCGCCGCCGCCGCCTTGAAGCGCGGGCTTGCCGCCTTCCCGGCCTCCGGCGATCAGGGCAGGCAATTGCTGGCGCTCGGCAAGGAACTCGGCATCGCGACAGAGGGGTTGACGCAATGACGCGCAAGCAGAAACGCCTGGCGGTGATTGCCGGCGGCATGGGCTTCATCCTCGCCGCCGTGCTGCTCGTCATGTTCGCCTTCAGCCAGTCGGTCGCCTATTTCTACATGCCGGGCGATCTGGCCAGCAACCCGGTGGCGCCGGGCACCCGCATCCGCCTCGGCGGGCT
>Ga0102590_1000617_pt1 | contig 72506 bp, 63 predicted proteins | sample AraplaMF_Col_mMF_FD_76859 | JGI IMG/M metagenome (GOLD analysis project Ga0102590, IMG submission 76859) | Arabidopsis root microbial communities from the University of North Carolina, USA - plate scrape MF_Col_mMF | ecosystem: Host-associated > Plants > Roots > Endosphere | place: USA... | reverse complement strand
GCGACGCCGACGACGGCTGCGACGGAGGAAATGGTTTCTGCAGCAAGCCCGGCATCGCGCAGCGCCTGCCGGGCGGATTCAACGATATTGAGAAGAGAGTTTTCGAGATCCGACAGAATGTTGGCAGGGCCTGATTTGCCGCGGCCGATGATATTGCCGTTTCTGTCCGCGACCGCGGCTCGGCAGCTCGTTCCGCCGCCGTCTATGCCGATTGCAAGCTCCGTCATCGGGCCTCCGAATATGCCGTTCCCCATGTTTTTTAATACAATACCAAAAAAATACCATTTACCAAGTAGGAATGAAGGAGAAAATCAATCTTTTTATCTTATTGATTTTGCTTGATAAAATTTTTTAATGATTTTTTGGCAGCGAAAAAGTTAAATTCGGCTGGACAATTGGTATTTTTTTGGCCTTAATTCGTTCAAAGGGAACAGCGTTTCGAGGCCCACGAAAACCGGCAGTAAAGCCAAGCCGGAACCGCTTCGAGGATGATTGCAAGGACACCTGCCGGCCCGTGTGGCCAGTGGTTGAGTTCAGGCATCCATCGGCTTTCCCTCGTCATTTCGCCACGCCCGGTGCAGGCCACCGGGAAGGCGCGCACTTCCGGCCGCAGGCGATCCGCCTTTGCGTCCACGAGCTTTCGGGGCCGGCAGTCGCTGGCGGTCCTCCAAGGGGCATTGGGGTGTTTCCTCAGACACGCCAATTGCTTGTTTCAGATCGAAAAACGGCGCCTTCGGCGCCTGACAACAGGAGAGGGAAATGAAAAACACTGCTCTGAAAAGCTTGCTGCTTGCCTCTAGCCTGCTGACGCCGGCAGGTCTCGTCCATGCCGCCGACGTCACGCTGACGCTCGAAAGCTGGCGTAACGACGACCTGCAGATCTGGCAGGAAAAGATCATTCCGGCGTTCGAAGCCAAGAACCCGGGCATCAAGATCGTCTTCTCGCCGACCGCGCCGACCGAATACAATGCTTCGCTGAACGCCAAGCTCGATGCCGGTTCCGCAGGCGACATCATCACCTGCCGTCCGTTCACCTCGCTCGAGCTCTTCAACAAGAAACAGCTTGTCGACATCACCAGTCTGCCGGGTATGGAGAACTTCTCTCCGGTCGCCAAGGCCGCCTGGGCGACGGACGATGGCAAGTCGACCTTCTGCGTGCCGATGGCATCGGTCATCCACGGTTTCATCTACAACAAGGATGCCTTCGATAAGCTCGGCATCTCTGTGCCGAAGACGCAGGACGAGTTCTACGCAGCGCTCGACAAGATCAAGGCCGACGGCACCTACATCCCGCTCGCCATGGGCACCAAGGATCTCTGGGAGGCCGCCACCATGGGCTACCAGAATATCGGCCCGAACTACTGGAAGGGTGAGGAAGGCCGTAAGGCCTTGATCGAAGGCAAGCAGAAGCTGACCGACGCCGAATGGGTCAAGCCCTATGAAGAGCTTGCCAAGTGGAAGCCCTATCTCGGCGACGGTTTCGAAGCCCAGACCTATTCGGACAGCCAGAATCTCTTCACGCTCGGCCGTGCCGCCATCTACCCGGCCGGTTCGTGGGAAATCTCGCTGTTCAACAGCCAGGCGCAGTTCAAGATGGGCGCCTTCCCGCCGCCGGTTCCGAAGGCCGGTGACACCGGCTACATCTCCGACCATCCGGACATCGGCGTCGCCTTGAACGCGAAGAGCACACATGCCGAGGAAGCCAAGAAGTTCCTCAGTTGGGTTGCTTCGCCTGAGTTCGCCGACATCTATGCGAACTCGCTGCCGGGCTTCTTCAGCCTGAACTCCACCCCGGTCAAGATGTCCGATCCGCTCGCTCAGGAATTCGTCTCCTGGCGCGGCCCGTACAAGTCGACCATGCGCTCGACCTATCAGATCCTGTCGCGCGGCACGCCGAACCTCGAAAACGAGACCTGGGTCGAATCGGCCAATGTGATCAACGGCACGGATACGCCTGCGGTTGCTGCCGAAAAGCTCCAGAAGGGCCTCGACAGCTGGTACAAGCCGGCCAAGTGATGTGATCAGGGGCGGCGTTTGCCGCCCCTCGTCCGGCCTGCTGGCCACCTTCTCCCGCTTGCGGGGAGAAGGAGACTCGCAGCGACCTCCCAGCCCGACATGGCATTTCAGCAGGGCACGTTCCTTCTCCCCGCAGCCGGAGAGAAGGGCAGGGTGAGGCGCAATGTTTTCCATCTGTGCTGCGCCTTGCGGCCAGTCGACAAGAACAGGCAAAAGCCATGAGCGAAACCGACAACGCGGTCGATATCGTCCCGATCAGGCGCCCGGTGCGCTGGCACATCTTCGTCTTCATGCTGCCGGCCCTGATCGTCTATTCCGCCGTCATGGTGCTGCCCCTTATCGAAACGCTCCGGTTGTCGCTCTACAATACGGTCGACGGGCAGCCGGCCTTCGTCGGACTGGCGAATTTCAAGGTGCTGTTCGGCGATGCGCGCTGGGCGCGCGATTTCTGGAATGCCCTTGTCAATAACCTGATCTTCTTTGCCATCCACATGTGCGTGCAGAACCCGATAGGCGTGGCGCTTGCCGCCCTGCTTTCGGTGCCGAAGCTGCGCGGCGTTGCCTTCTACCGCACGGCGATGTTTCTGCCGACGCTCTTATCCTTCGTCATCGTTGGCTTCATCTGGAAGCTCATCCTCTCGCCGATCTGGGGTGTGGCGCCCTGGATGCTCGATCTCATCGGCTTGAAATTCCTGTTCGCGCCCTGGCTCGGTAAGTCCGGTTCGGCGCTGATCGCGGTGTCGCTGATCTCGAACTGGCAATATATCGGCATTCCGATGATGCTGATCTATGCCGCACTGCTCAGCATCCCCGAAGAGGTGATCGAGGCGGCCGAATGCGACGGCATCACCGGCTGGGCCCAATTCTGGAAAATCAAGCTGCCGCTCATCCTGCCGGCGATCGGCATTATCTCGATCCTGACTTTCGTCGGCAATTTCAACGCCTTCGACCTGATCTATACCGTGCAGGGGGCGCTTGCCGGGCCAGACATGTCGACCGACATTCTCGGCACGCTGCTCTACCGCACCTTCTTCGGTTTCCAGCTTCAGCTCGGCGACCGCTCGATGGGCGCGACCATCGCCACGGTGATGTTCCTCATCATTCTCGCCGGCGTCTCGCTTTATCTGTTCGTCATCCAGCGGCGCATGCGTCGCTACCAGTTCTGAGGAGCGCGCATGTCCAAGGCACGCACATCTCCCATCCGCACCGGCCTCGTGCATCTGGCGCTGAGCGCCTATACGCTGGTCGCGCTGTTTCCGGTGTTTCTGACCATCGTCAACTCGTTCAAGGATCGTGCCTCGATCTTCCGCGAGCCGCTGATGATCCCGACGCCGTCGACCTTCAGCCTCGTCGGCTATCAGACGGTGCTCGGGCAGGGCGATTTCGCCACTTATTTCCAGAACAGCTTCATCGTCACGATCGTCTCGATCTTGCTGGTGCTGCTCTTCGGCGCCATGGCGGCCTTCGCGCTCTCGGAGTATCGCTTCCGCGGCAATATGCTGCTTGGTCTCTACATGGCGATCGGCATCATGATCCCGATCCGTCTCGGCACGGTGGCGATCCTGCAGGGCATGGTCGCGGCCGGCCTCGTCAATACGCTGACGGCGCTGGTCCTCGTCTATACCGCGCAGGGCATACCGCTGGCGATCTTCATCCTGTCGGAATTCATGCGCACGGTTTCGGACGATCTGAAGAATGCCGGGCGCATCGACGGGCTTTCCGAATATGCGATCTTCTTCCGTCTGGTGCTGCCGCTGGTCCGCCCTGCGATGGCGACGGTCGCGGTGTTCACGATGATCCCGATCTGGAACGACCTCTGGTTCCCGCTGATTCTCGCGCCCTCCGAGGCCACCAAGACGGTCACACTCGGCTCGCAGATCTTTATCGGCCAGTTCGTCACCAACTGGAACGCGGTGCTGGCGGCGCTGTCACTGGCGATCCTGCCTATCCTCGTCCTCTACGTCATCTTCTCGCGGCAGCTGATCCGCGGCATCACGTCAGGAGCCGTCAAGTGACAGTAAAACCGATCCGTGTCCTCGTTGCCGGCCTCGGCAATATGGGTCGCAGCCACGCGCTCGCCTATCACAACAATCCCGGCTTCGAGATCGTCGGTCTCGTCAACCGCTCGACGCCGCAATTGGAGCCTGAGTTGCAGGGCTATACGATCCATCCCGACTTCACGGCGGCGCTGGCCGAGCTGAAGCCGGACCTCTGCTCCATCAACACCTACTCCGACAGTCATGCCGATTATGCCGTCGCCGCCTTCGAGGCCGGCTGCGACGTCTTCGTGGAAAAGCCGCTTGCAACCACCGTCGCCGATGCCGAGCGCGTCGTCGCGGCAGCTAAGAAGGCGGGGCGCAAGCTGGTGATCGGTTATATCCTTCGCCATCATCCTTCCTGGATGAAGCTGATCGAAGAGGCGCGCAAGCTCGGTCCACCTTACGTCTTCCGCATGAACCTCAACCAGCAGTCCAGCGGCCCGACGTGGGCGACGCACAAGTCGCTGATGCGCACCACCTCGCCGATCGTCGACTGCGGCGTGCATTATGTCGACGTCATGTGCCAGATCACCGACGCCAAGGCTGTCGAGGTGCGCGGCATGGGGCTGCGTATGTCGGAAGAGATCGCCGCCGACATGTATAATTACGGTCACCTGCAGGTGCTGTTCGAGGATGGTTCGGTCGGCTGGTACGAGGCCGGCTGGGGCCCGATGATCTCGGAGACCGCCTTCTTCGTGAAGGATGTGATGTCGCCGAAAGGCGCGGTGTCGATCGTCATGGATCCGAACGCCAAGTCCGACGATATCGACACACACACCAAGACCTCGGTGATCCGGCTGCACACTGCCGAGACCGGGCCTGACGGCAAGTTCATCCGACCCGACCAGGACATGACGATGGAAGGCGAACCCGGCCATCAGGCGCTCTGCGACCTGGAACAGGCCTTCATGCTGAGGGCGATCCGCGAGGATCTGGACCTCGACCGCCATATGGCGGATGCGGTGGCGTCGCTGCGCATCTGCCTTGCCGCCGACGAGAGCGTGCGTACCGGCCAGCCGGTCAGATTGTAAGGGAAAAACAGTGGGATCGCTTCAACTCAAATCCATCCGCAAGACCTATGGCACGCATGAGGTGCTGAAAGGCATCGACCTTGAGGTCAAGGACGGCGAATTCGTCATCTTCGTCGGGCCGTCGGGCTGTGGGAAATCGACGCTGCTGCGCAGCATTGCAGGCCTCGAAGACGTCACGTCAGGCGCCGTCGTCATCAATGGTCGCGATGAGACGCTGACGCCGCCGGCCAAGCGCGGCATCGCCATGGTGTTCCAGTCTTACGCGCTCTATCCGCATCTGACGGTCAAGGACAATATGGGGCTTGGTCTCAAGCAGGCCGGCACCGCCAAGGACGAGATCGACAAGCGTGTCGGCAAGGCATCCGGCATGCTTTCGCTGGAACCCTATCTGGCGCGGCGGCCGGCCGAGCTCTCCGGCGGCCAACGCCAGCGCGTCGCCATCGGCCGTGCCATCGTACGCGAACCCGAACTCTTCCTGTTTGACGAACCGCTGTCGAACCTCGATGCGGCGCTGCGCGTCCAGACCCGTCTCGAAATCGCCCGGCTGCACCGCAGTCTGAAGGCGACGATGATCTATGTCACCCACGATCAAGTCGAGGCGATGACGCTTGCCGACAAGATCGTTGTCTTGAATGCCGGGGCGATCGAGCAGATCGGTTCGCCGATGGAACTTTATAAACGACCGGCCAATGTTTTCGTCGCCGGCTTCATCGGCTCGCCGCAGATGAATTTCATCGCGGCCGAGAAGGTTGGCGATCACAGCGCCAAGACGATCGGCGTGCGTCCCGAACACCTGACGTTGTCGCGCGAACAGGGGACTTGGGCTGCGAAGGTCGTGCATGTCGAGCATCTCGGCGCCGACACGATCATCTATCTCGAATCTGATCAATGCGGCCTGTTGACGGCGCGTCTTTTCGGCGAGCACCAGTATGAGCCGGACGAGATCGTCTATGCGACCCCGGACCAGGCGCATGTGCATCGCTTCGATGTAGACGACCAGGCGATCCGCTAAGCGCATGACAGAACGAAAAAGCCCCGCCAGCCAGCCTGGCGGGGCTTTTTCGTTTCCCTTCGTGTGCGGTTCGCTCAGCCGAGCACGGGCCGCATGAAGCTGCGTTCATAGCTGACGATACTGCGGTTGCGTTTGTCGAGTTCGAAAGCGGCCTGACATTCCGGATCGCTCGCCATGCGTGTGCGATAGTCCTCGTAGGTGGCAAGGCTCGGGAAGGAAAACAAGGCAACGGCAATGTTGTTGGCGCCTTCGGACGGCAGGAAATAACCGTGATGGGTGCCGCCCATTCTGTTGACGATCGGAATCCAGAGCTGGGCATATTCCTCGAATTCGGCAAGCTTGTACGGATCGATCACATAACGCAGGTGGCAGGTAATCATTGACATATCCCATCGCGTAAATGCCGGGCGGAGGGCTGCCCGGCTCATTTGGTCTATTCAACTTCTGGCACTGGGCTGGGAGAGTTCAAGTGCTTTACGGTGATGGCTGCATCACGTTTGCTGACAGGTCGGCCGGCCTGAAATGAAAAAAGCGCCGCGTCGGCGGCGCCTTCCAGGCGAGGTCGCGCTACGCTGGTTAGTCGCGGATGATGAGCAGGTCGGCTGCCATGAAGCGCAGCGTTACCGTTTCGCCGGCCTGCGGCGGGGTGGTGCCCGGGCTGTTGAACATATCGAAGGAGATGACGTTGCCGCCAACATTCATGCGGGTGCGGATGACCGACCCCAGAAAATGGGCCGAAACGACCTGACCGGTCAATGCCGTGTCGCTCTTGACGCTGTCGGAGAGGGAGCCGGCTTCCGGACGCAGCGCCAGCGAAATGGTTTCGCCGGCCTTGTGGGCGGCGACCGACTGCTTCAGCGTTATACCCTGATCGCCGATCTGGATGCGGTTGGTATCGGGATCGACGACCTTGGCCTCGATGAGGTTCAGCGTGCCGACGAAGGAGGCGACGAAGCGCGTCGCCGGTGTGTTGTAGATCTCGAAGGGCGAACCGATCTGGTCGGCCTTACCGGCATTCATGACGACAATGCGGTCGGAGATCGACAGGGCTTCTTCCTGATCATGGGTGACGAAGACCGTGGTGATGCCGAGCTGCTGCTGGATCTGGCGGATTTCCTCGCGCAGCGACACGCGGATCTTGGCGTCGAGTGCGGAGAGCGGCTCGTCGAGCAGCAGCACCTGCGGCTTGACAGCAAGCGCACGGGCAAGGGCGACACGCTGCTGCTGGCCGCCCGACAGTTGATAGGGGAAGCGGTCGGCCAGGTGATCGAGCTTGATCAGGCCGAGCATTTCCTTGACGCGGGCGTCGATCTCAGGCTTCGGCGCGCCTGCCACCTTGAGGCCGAAGGCGACGTTGTCGTGCACCGTCATGTTGGGGAACAGCGCATAGGCCTGGAACACCATGCCGATATTGCGCTGGTTCGGCTTCAGCGAGCTTTGATCCTTGCCGTTGATGGTCAGCGTGCCGCCAGTCGGCGTTTCAAAGCCGGCGATCATGCGCAGGACGGTCGTCTTGCCGCAGCCCGACGGTCCGAGGAAGGAGATGAACTCACCCTTCTCGATCGTCATGTTGAAGTTCTTGACGACCTGAACCGGGCCGAAGGATTTCTGAATGTTGTTCAGCGTGAGAAAAGACATGAGCCAGATACCTTAAGCCTTTGCCGGGGCGGCTTTGCCGAAGCGGGAAACGAGGTTGAGCAGGCCCATGCTGAGCCAGGTGATCGAGAAGGCGATGACGGCAAGCGCCGAAGGCTCATAGGCCTTGTTGGCGCCGACGAGCTGCAGGTAAGGACCGAAGGCCGGACGGTTGAGAAGTGCGGCAAAGGTGAATTCGCCCATGACGATTGCGAGCGTGATGAAAGCGCCTGAGAGCACGCCGCTCATGACATTCGGGAAAATGCACTTGAACATGATGGTCGTCCATCGGGCGCCGAGGCTTTCGGCCGCTTCCGTCAGCGTGCGGACGTCGATGGCGCGCATGGCGGTGTCGACGGCGCGGTACATATAGGGCAGGGACAGCGTGATATAGGAGAAGACCAGCAGGATGTTGGTCCCGGTCGTCGAACCCGTCAACGGTAGGTAAGAGGACGAATTATACATTCTGAGGTAACCGAAGACGATGACGATCGCCGGAATGACAAGCGGCAGCAGCGTGATGAATTCGACGACCGGACGCATCTGCGGCAGGCGCAGCCGCACCCAATAGGCCGTCGGCACGACGAGCAGCATGCCGAAGACGATGGTCAGAAGCGCCATCAGCATGGAATAGCCGAAGGTCTCGCGGAACTGAATGTCGGAGAATACCGACTCATAAGCATCGAGGCTGTATTCGCCGCGGCGCATGCGCAACGAAAACTCGATTGTGCCGATCAACGGAATGACGAAATAGGATGCACCCAGAATGACAGCGATCCAGGCTCCGAGACGTTGAGCTTTCATTTCTGCCACCGTTCGGCGCGCATGCGCAGCATGAGGTAAAGGACGTTGGAGACGCCGGTGATGACGATCATGCCGAGCGCGATGGCGTAACCGAGATTGGCATTGTGCAGAACGTCGCCGCGGATCTGCGCGTAGAGCAGGATCGGCACGATGTTCAGCGAGCTGCCGGTCAGCGCGAAAGCGGTGGCGATGGCGCCGAAAGCATTGGCGAAGAGCAACAGCGTCGTGCCGAGCAGGCTCGGCCAAAGGATCGGCAGCGCGACCATCGTCCAGTACTGGCGGTTGGTGGCGCCGAGGATCTGCGAGGCTTCACGCCATTCCTTCTTCATGCCGTCGAGGGCCGGCGTCAGGATCAGCACCATCAGCGGTATCTGGAAATACATGTAGGTGATGGTGAGGCCTAAGAAGGACAGCAGATTGAAGCCGGTGCCGTAGAGATTGAAGCCGAACCATTCGCGCAGGAAAATCGTCACAAGCCCGGTGCGGCCGAGCGTTGCGAGAAAGGCGAAGGCAAGCGGCACGCCGGCGAAATTCGAGGCGACACCGGAGAAGGTCAAGAGCGTCGAACGGACGGAGGCGGGCAGGCCACCGAGCACGACGGCCCAGGCGAGGAAGAAGCCGATCAGCGCACCGCCTAGAGCCGACGCCACCGAGACACGGATACTGATCGAGTAGGCGCTCATGATGGATGGGGTAAAGAGATCACCGATATTCTTCAGCGTGAAATCGCCCTCGGGCGTCAGGAATGCGCCCGCCACAAGATAAAGCGTGGGGATGATCAGGAACAGCAGGGAGAAAATGATGAAGGGTGCAATGCCCAGCCAGTCGATCACGCGATCTCTGTTGATCAAGGGGGCACTGCGCACCATAGGCGTTGAAACGGTGCTCATGGACAAGCTCATCCTGGGGCGTCGGAGTGAGAAAACCTCCCCGCCTTGCGGCGGGGAGGCAGGATTAGAGGCTACTTGACGGCGGCGCCGACGACGGAATCCCAGTTCTTGGTGATGGCTTCCTTGCCAGCGGACTGTTCTTCGAGCGTCGGGAAAACGGCCTTTTCATAGGCTGCAGCCGGCGGCAGCTTGTCGAGCAGTTCCTTCGGGATCTTGTTGTTCTTGGCAAGATCGTTGAAGCGGATCGGGTGGCAATAGCCCTTCAGCCAGCCGAGCTGACCTTCGTCGGAATAAAGGTATTCCATCCAGAGCTTGGCAGCGTTCGGGTGCGGAGCGAAGGCGGAGATAGCCTGGACGTAGACACCGGCAACGACGCCCGACTTCGGAACGACGACCTCGAACGGAGGATTGCCCTTGAGGCTTTCTCCCCAGGAGAGGGCGTTGTAATCCCAGGCAACGATGATCGGCGTCGAGCCCTGCGCGAACGGAGCCGCCTTGCCGACGACCGGCACGAAATTGCCGTTCTTGTTCAGTTCGGCGAAGAATTTCAGACCTTCTTCGCCGGCCTTGGCAGCGTCACCGCCGGATGCGGAAAGACCTGCGGCATAGACGCCCTGGACGGCCTGGTTGGCGGTGCGCGGGTCGCCTGCGAGGGCAACGCTATTTGCGTAGTCGCTCTTTTTCAGGTCGGCCCAATCGGCCGGCGATTCCTTGACGAGATCCTTGTTCACGAGGAACGAGAGAACGCCGTAGTAGTCGCCATACCAGTAGCCTTCGGCATCCTTGGCGGTATCCGGGATGGAGTCCCAGGTGGAGACCTTGTAAGGCTGGATCAGGCCGTCTTTCTTTGCAGACGGGCCGAAAGAGAGGCCGACGTCGATGACGTCAGGAGCCTGCGGGCCGGTGTTGCCCTTATTGGCCTTGATGGCTTCGACTTCGTCGCCCGAACCCGCATCCGGGTTGAGCTCGTTGACCTCGAGGCCATACTTGGCCTTGAAGCCGGCAATGACTTCGCCGTAGCCGCACCAGTCGTGCGGAAGAGCGATCGTCGTCAGCGTGCCTTCCTTCTTGGCGGCGGCGATAAGTTCAGCGCTCGGCTCGGCAGCGGCAATCGCGGTCGAAGCCACGATCATCGCAGTAGAAAGCGACAGCAGTCGAGAAATGTTAGAGATCACTGTTGTTCTCCTTCGGGTTTTCAGTGTCTGGCGATGCTGTTAATGAGCTTACATGAAGCTTGTATGACGATTGGATGACGTTCATTTCACCCTAAATAGCAGGCGGTTGCGGCAATGTTTCGTTTGCGACAGCGCGCTGTGGTTCCGTGAAAATCCGTCATTGTTTTTCTTCTGTTTTAATCTTGTCCTCCTAGCCGGGTTTACGGAAAAGCCTGGTCTGCTCGAACAGGCCTTCCAGTGTCTTCATGCGCTCCTTCGTCTCGTCCCAGGTCGAATTCTGAACGGCCTCGATCAGCGCTTCGACGATGAAAAGGGTGACGACGGAGGAATCCCAGGCCGACGGCGCCTCGATCCGGACGCGAAAAGCATGCCTGGCGAGCTTGGCGGCGGGCGAGGCCCACTGGTCGGTGAAGACGACGATTTCGGCGCCACGCTTGCGGGCGGCGGTGGCGAGGCTCACCATCTCCTGCTCGTAGCGGCGGATGTCGAAGATGATCAGGATGTCGCCGGCATTCATGTTGAGGACATATTGCGGCCAGCTGCTGGAATTCGACGATAGCAGTGTCGTTGCCGGCCGGATGACCTGCATATGGGTGAAGAAATATTCGGCAAGCGCGCCAGTGATGCGACCGCCGACGAAATAAAGGCCGCGCTTACGGTCGGAGAGCAACGCGGCGACGCTGTCGAAAGTCGCGGTGTCGAGATCGGTCAGCGTCTGGCGCAGATTGCCCATGATCGCATCGGCGAAACGGTTGAGAATATGGGTGCCTGGGGCGTTCTGCGCCCAGCGGTCATGTTTGGCGATGGGGTTCGAGATCGTCGCCTCGACTTCCTGATGCAGATGCGCCTGAAAGTCCGGATAGCCCTTGAAGCCGAGCTTCTGCACCATGCGCACGACGGTCGGCGTCGAGACGCCAGCGTTCTCGGCGATCGTGGTGATGCTGCCGAGCCCGGAGACCGGATAATTGTCGAGCAGGCTTTCGGCCAGCTGCTTCTCGGCACGCGTCAACACCCCCAAATGCGAGTGTATGACGTCCGAAACCGTCTTCGACGCAACTGTCACGTACTTATGCTCCCCGGGATGGTCTGGCGCCACTTTCCCACTCAAAGTTAACAACGCTGTCACAATCCATGTCAACCACTGTCATGAAAAGAAATTTTCAGTGGATGCTTGACACAGGTTGAAACCTGAAGAATTCTTTTCTTCATAAGGAATTTGTTAAGGGATAAGGAGTGGCGCCTTTGGTGCTAGCCCGACCGAAAATCCTCAGCGAAGCGGACGGTGACTGCGTTGGGATCGAGCGCATCCACGGCCGGAGTCCGGTGCTTCTCATCTGCGAGCACGCTTCGAATGCGCTTCCAGCCCTTTTCGGCGATCTCGGCCTGCCCAGCGAGGCGCTCACCAGCCACATTGCCTGGGACCCGGGCGCGCTTGCGGTCGCCCGCAGCATATCGGAAGCGCTCGACGCGACGCTTGTTTACCAGCGGTTCTCGCGGCTTATCTATGACTGCAACCGGCCGCCCAGTTCACCCGGCGCCATGCCGGAATCCAGCGAGATCTACGCCGTTCCCGGCAACAAGGATTTGAGCCCTGAAGAACGGCTTGCGCGCACCGACGCGCTCTACGTTCCTTTCCATGACGCCATTCGCGGACTGATCCGCGATCGCCGGGCGAGGGGACAAGACAGCGTCATTGTGACGATGCACAGCTTCACGCCGGTCTATCACGGCCGCGAACGTGCCGTCGAACTCGGCATATTGCACGATGAGGACAGCCGGCTTGCCGACCGGATGCTGGAGGTCGCGGCCGAGGCGCCGCTTTACAGGACGGAACGCAACCAGCCTTACGGGCCTGAGGACGGCGTGACCCACACGCTGATCCTGCACGGGCTTTCGAACGGCTTGCGCAATGTGATGATCGAGGTCCGTAACGACCTCATCGCAGACGATATCGGCCAAGGGGTCATGGCCGACTATCTGAAAGGGCTGCTCCAGCAAAGCCTGGACGCCTGACATAAAAAGAAGACCCGAGGGAGCAGTTTAACTGCGGACGTCCGCACGGCGAAAATGCCGCGGACAATTGGCACTGAACCGGCCGCAATCCCGCGGCCGATCGTGAACAGGGGGAAGTCATGTCGGATTATTCCGAACTGGACAAGAAGCAGGATGTGCACATCCTGCATTCCATGGGTTATGCCCAGGAACTCGAACGACGCATGAGTTCGTTCTCGAACTTCGCCGTATCATTCTCCATTATCTGCATCCTCTCCGGCGGCATCAATTCGCTGGCGCAGGCAACCTCGGGCGCCGGCGGAGCCGCGATCGGCATCGGCTGGCCACTCGGCTGCTTCATCTCGCTCGTCTTCGCCGTCGCCATGGCGCAGATCAGCTCCGCTTATCCGACGGCCGGCGGCCTCTATCACTGGGGCTCCATCCTCGGTAACCGTTTCACCGGCTGGCTGACCGCCTGGTTCAACCTGCTCGGTCTCGTCACTGTGCTCGGCGCCATCAACGTCGGCACCTACTATTTCTTCATGGGTTCGTTCGGCACCAGCTATTTCGGGCTGACGGATACGACGATGGTGCGCATCGCCTTCCTCGTTGTCATCACCGGCGCGCAGGCGCTCGTCAATCACATGGGCATCGGACTGACCGCGAAGCTGACGGACTTTTCGGGTTATCTGATCTTTGCAACAGCAATCGCGCTGGCGGCCGTCTGCCTGATCGCAGCGCCCTCCTATGAGATCGGTCGCCTCTTTACCTTCGCCAACTATTCCGGCGAAGTCGGCGGCAATGTCTGGCCCTCCACTTCCGGTGCTTGGGTCTTCCTTCTCGGCCTGCTTCTGCCGATCTACACCATCACCGGCTATGACGCCTCGGCGCATACGTCGGAAGAGACAGTCAAGGCTGCCGAATCGGTCCCGCGCGGCATGGTCGCGTCGGTTCTCTGGTCGGCGCTTTTCGGATACATCATGCTGTGCGCCTTCGTTCTGATGCTGCCGAATATGGATGATGCGGCAAAGCAGGGCTGGAACGTGTTCTTCTGGGCGATGGACAGCCAGGTGAACCCGATCGTCAAGGATATTCTCTATCTTGCCATCTTGGTCAGCCAGTGGCTGTGCGGGCTTGCGACCGTCACCTCGGTCTCGCGCATGATCTTTGCCTTCTCGCGTGACGGCGGTCTGCCGGCATCGAAGGCACTGTCGAAGGTCAGTCCGCAGTATCGCACGCCGGTGGCTGCGATCTGGACCGGCTCGATCCTGTCGGTTCTGTTCGTCTGGGGTTCCTCGCTCGTTTCGATCGGCGATACGCCGGTCTATACGATCGTCGTCTCGTGCACGGTCATCTTCCTGTTCTTCTCCTTCGCGATCCCGATCACGCTCGGCCTGTTCGCCTGGGGCACGTCGAAGTGGGACAAGATGGGGCCATGGAACCTCGGCGAAGGCGTCTTCAAGCTCTTCGCGGTGCTGACTGTGATCGCGATGATCCTGATCTTCATCCTCGGCATCCAGCCGCCGAATGAATGGGCGCTCTACATCACCGTTGGTTTCCTGGTGCTGACCGCGATCGTCTGGTTCGGCTTCGAAAGCCGTCGCTTCAAGGGGCCGCCGATCGGCGCCGAAGTGGCAAAGCGTCAGGCCGAGATCGCGGCCGCCGAAGCAGCCGTCGGCGAAAGCGGCGAAAACTAAGCATCAAGGCTTCCCTCTCAAATGGCGGGGCCGCATCCTGCGGCCCCATCACGGTTCAACGAAAAGGCATCGGGCCGAAAAGTCCGGCCGAGCGAATGCGATTTCGTTGCCCCGATTTTGTCAATCCAATTCAGGCGGATCAATCATGAGCAGCAGCTACACAATCGACGACCTCAGGAAAGATGTTGCCGAAGGGCGCATCGACACGGTTCTGGCCTGCCAGGTGGATATGCAGGGCCGGCTGATGGGCAAGCGTTTCCAGGCGGAATATTTCCTCGAGAGCGCCTGGAAGGAAACGCACAGCTGCAACTACCTGATCGCCACCGACATGGAGATGGAGACCGTCTCCGGCTACAAGGCGACGAGCTGGGAGAAGGGCTACGGCGACTACACGATGAAGCCGGATCTTGCGACGCTGCGTCGAATTCCCTGGCTGGAAGGCACCGCGCTGGTGCTCTGCGATGTGCTTGACCATCATACGCATGAGGAAGTCGCTCACTCGCCACGCGCGATCCTGAAGAAGCAGGTGAAGCGGCTCGAGGATATGGGCATGAAGGCCTACATGGCCTCCGAGCTCGAATTCTTCCTGTTCGACCAGAGCTATGAGGCGGCGCAGACTTCCGGCTACCGCAACCTCAAGCTCGCCAGCGCCTATAATGAGGACTACCACATCTTCCAGACCACCAAGGAGGAAGAGGTGATGCGGGCGATCCGCACCGGGTTGCAGGGCGCCGGCATCCCGGTCGAGAACTCCAAGGGCGAAGCTTCGGCCGGCCAGGAGGAGATCAACGTGCGCTACGCCGATGCGCTCGCCATGGCCGACCGCCACGCAATCATCAAGAACGGCTGCAAGGAGATCGCCTGGTCGAAGGGCAAGGCCATCACCTTCCTGGCCAAGTGGAATTACAATGCGGCCGGCAGTTCCTCGCATATCCACCAGTCGCTCTGGAGCCTGGAGGAAAAGCCGCTGTTCTTCGACCATACCGGCAAGTACGGCATGTCGCCGCTGATGCACAATTACGTCGCTGGGCTTCTCGCCCATGCGAGCGAGATCACCTATTTCCTGGCGCCCTACATCAACTCCTACAAACGCTTCATGGCCGGCACGTTTGCGCCGACCAAGGCGATCTGGAGCAAGGACAACCGCACCGCCGGCTACCGGCTCTGCGGTGAGGAAACCAAGGGAATTCGTATCGAGTGCCGCGTCGGCGGCTCCGATCTCAATCCCTATCTCGCCTTCGCCGCGCTGCTTGCCGCTGGCATTGACGGGATCGAGAACAAGCTGGAACTCGAAGCCCCCTTTGTCGGCGACGCCTATGGCGGCAAGGGTGTCCGCGAAATCCCGCGTACGCTGCGTGCGGCCACGACTGAAATGACGGAATCGGCAATGCTGCGCAAAGCCTTCGGCGACGACGTGATCGACCATTACACCCGCGCTGCCGAATGGGAGCAGGAAGAATACGACCGCCGTATCACCGACTGGGAAGTGGCGCGCGGTTTCGAAAGAGCTTAATAGGCATTTGCGGGTTGCTTGCCCTTCACCCTAACCCTCCCCTCGTAAAAACGGGGAGAGGGGACGTGCCAAACGCAGCGTCGATGTTGGGGAAAGCCGGTGCGGCATATCCCCTTCGCCCCGTTTACGGGGAGAAGGTGCCGGCAGGCGGATGAGGGGCTACGGCCTTCGCAAAGATTTTGAAGAATACGAGGACAGGATTCGATCATGGCAATGATCCAATGCATTTCACCGGTTGACGGGTCGGTCTATGCCGAACGCGCAGCCCTTTCTTTCGATGCCGCCAGGGACGTGGTGGCGCGCGCGCGCAAGGCGCAGAAGGCTTGGGCGAAACGGCCGCTCGAAGAGCGTGTGCAGCTGGTGCTGAAGGGTGCTGCGCGGCTGAACGAGATGTCCGACGTCGTCGTGCCGGAGCTTGCCTGGCAGATGGGTCGGCCGGTAAAATATGGCGGCGAATACAAGGGCTTCAACGAGCGCTCCAACTATGTCGCTTCGATCGCAGCGGATGCGCTGGCGCCTCTCGTCGTCGAGGAGAGCGAGCGTTTCGAGCGCCGCATCGAGCGCGAGGCGCATGGCGTCGTCTTTGTCGTCGCGCCGTGGAACTATCCCTATATGACGGCGATCAATACGATTGCGCCGGCATTGATGGCCGGCAATACCGTGGTGCTGAAACATGCCTCGCAGACGCTGCTGGTCGGTGAGCGGCTGGTGCAGGCCTTCACCGAGGCCGGTGTTCCCGAGGATGTGTTCCAGAACGTCTTTCTCGACCATGAAACGACATCGGCGCTGATTGCCGCCGGCAGCTTCAATTTCGTCAACTTCACCGGATCGGTCGAAGGCGGGCGGTCGATGGAGCGGGCCGCCGCCGGCACCTTCACCGGACTTGGCCTCGAACTCGGCGGCAAGGATCCGGGTTATGTCATGGAGGACGCCGATCTCGAGGCAGCGGTCGACACGCTGATGGACGGCGCGACCTACAATTCCGGCCAGTGCTGCTGCGGCATCGAGCGCATCTACGTGCATGAATCGCTCTATGACGCCTTCGTCGAGAAGTCGGTTGCCTGGGTGTCGAACTACAAGCTCGGCAATCCTCTCGATCCCGATACGTCGCTCGGGCCGATGGCACATAAGCGCTTCGCCAAGGTGGTGCGCGAGCAGATCGCCGATGCGGTTTCCAAGGGCGCCAAAGCGCTTGTTGATCCCAAGCTTTTCCCCCAGGATGACGGCGGCGCCTATCTTGCACCGCAGGTTCTCGTCGACGTCGACCACTCCATGGCCTTCATGCGCGAAGAGACTTTCGGTCCGGCGGTCGGCATCATGAAGGTGAAGAGCGACGAGGAGGCACTCGTTTTGATGAACGACAGCCAGTACGGGCTGACGGCCTCGCTCTGGACCCAGGATGTCGAGCGGGCAGGGCGGCTCGGCCGCGAGATCGAAACCGGCACCGTTTTCATGAACCGCGCGGATTATCTCGACCCGGCACTTTGCTGGACCGGCGTCAAGGAGACCGGCCGCGGCGGCTCGCTGTCGATCATCGGCTTCCAGAATCTGACGCGTCCGAAATCCTTCCATCTGAAGAAAGTCACAGCATGAGCAGCAACATCACCGCAAACTGGAGCTACCCGACATCGGTCAAGCTCGGCCGGGGCCGCATCACTGAACTGGCCGTCGCCTGCAAGAGCCTCGGCATCAAGAAGCCGCTGCTCGTCACCGACCGCGGCCTTGCCTCGATGGCGATCACCAAGACTGCGCTCGATATCCTCGAGGATGCAGGTCTCGGCCGCGCGATCTTTGCCGATGTCGATCCGAACCCGAACGAGAAGAACCTCGAAGCCGGCGTCAGGGCCTTCAAGGACGGCGGCCATGACGGCGTCGTTGCTTTCGGTGGCGGCTCCGGCCTCGATCTCGGCAAGTGCGTCGCCTTCATGGCCGGCCAGACGCGGCCGGTCTGGGATTTTGAAGATATCGGCGACTGGTGGACGCGCGCGAGCCTGGAGGGCATCGCCCCAATCGTTGCCGTACCGACGACGGCGGGCACCGGTTCGGAAGTCGGGCGCGCCAGCGTCATCACCAATTCCGAAACCCATGTGAAGAAGATCATCTTCCATCCGAAGTTCCTGCCTGGCGTCGTCATCTCCGATCCGGAACTGACGGTCGGCATGCCGAAGATCATTACGGCCGGCACTGGTATGGATGCCTTCGCCCATTGCCTGGAGGCCTATTCCTCGCCCTTCTATCACCCGATGTCAGCCGGCATCGCGCTCGAAGGCATGCGGCTCGTCAAGGAATTCCTGCCACGCGCCTACAGGGAAGGCACCGATCTCGAAGCCCGCGCGAACATGATGGCCGCCGCCGCCATGGGCGCCGTCGCCTTCCAGAAGGGGCTCGGCGCCATCCATGCGCTCTCGCATCCGATCGGCGCCGTCTACAACACCCATCACGGCATGACCAATGCGGTGGTGATGCCGGCGGTGCTGCGCTTCAACCGCAAGGCGATCGAGGAGAAGATCGGCCGCGCCGCCGCCTATCTCGGCATTTCGGGCGGTTTCGACGGATTCTACGACTATGTGCTGAAGCTCCGCTCCGAACTCGGGGTGCCGGAGACGCTTTCGGCGATGGGAATCGCCGCCGACCGCATCGACGAATTGTCGGCCATGGCGATCGAAGATCCGAGTGCAGGCGGCAACCCGGTTGCAATGACGCTTGAAAATACCAAGGTCCTTTTCAGGGATTGCTTTTGACAATATAAGAGCGGACCTTCTGACTGGCCTGGAAAACCTCGGTTTTCCGGGCTTTTTTCGTTGCCGCGATATCCCAAGTTTTAGGGATGTGAAAAATACCGGCTGCAATTTCGCCGCGCGTGTTTCGAATTTGTTAACCATGATTAGAAAGGATGGATTAACCGCACGATGCTCCGAGGGTGCGTAAAAGAGCGATTCCGGCTCGCACCTCTTTCCTTCCGAGGACCGAACATGCCTGTTATCACATTCGCAAATACCAAGGGAGGCGCCGGCAAGACGACCGCTGTTCTCCTGCTCGCGACCGAGCTTGCCCGCAAAGGCTATCGCGTCACCATTCTCGACGCGGATCCGCAGCACTGGATTTCACGCTGGCACGAGATCTCTGGTCACGTGGCCAATCTTTCGGTGATCGATTTCGTGACAACCGCCTCGTTGCCGCAGCATATCAGCGAGAACAAGCACAATACCGACTATTTCATCGTCGACCTGCCGGGTGCACGCAATCCGCTGCTTGCCACCGCCGTCGGCCTTTCCGACCACGTGCTGATTCCGATCCAGGGCTGTGCAATGGATGCGCGCGGTGGCGCGCAGGTGCTCGAACTGCTGCAGTATCTGGATGAGAAGGCCGGCATCAAGATTGGCCATTCGGTGGTGCTGACCCGCGTCAACTCGATGGTGACGACACGGGCGCTGCAAGTCGTCAAGTCGCTGCTCAGCGAACGGCATGTGCCGGTGCTGGACACCGCAATTATCGAACGCTCCGCCTTTCGCGACATCTTCGACTGTGGCGGCACGCTGCACACGATCGATCCCACGCGCGTCAGCAACCTCGACAAGGCCCGTGAAAACGCCACCTGTTTTGCCGAGGAAATGATGCGCAAGCTGCCGGTGAGGCTGGTGGCGTCTGCCCGCATGGCGACGGCAGCCTGAGTCCCCGCATCCTGGAACGAAGTGCGTCCGGTTCGGTCCGCGACGCATTTCGTTTTCAGGCGCTTGCCGTGCGGCTGCCATCATTGAGAGAATGAGCCAGAAGGTCGGAAAGACGCCTTTTGACTTCGGCCAATTCGTCCGACATGCGATTGCGTTGTCGCGGCAGGCCTATATCGACCACCTCTAGAATGCGTCCCGGCCAGGGGCGCATCACGACAACGCGATCCGCCAAAAAGGCTGCCTCTTCGATATCGTGCGTGACGAGCAGCATCGTCGTGGCATTCACGCGCCATAGATCGATCAGATGATCCTGGAGTTCGACACGCGTCATCGCATCGAGTGCGGAGAAGGGCTCGTCCAAGAGGAGAACGGCCGGCTTCGTCACGAGTGCTCGCGCCAGGGCCACGCGTTGCGCCTGCCCGCCGGACAGCTCCTTTATCCAGCGCTTCTCGTGGCCGCGAAGGCCAATCTTCTCCAGGGCCGCCGATACCTGCTCATCCCGTTCGCTGCTTGCCAGATGGCGCAGGCCGAAACCGATATTGTCCGCGACTGTCAGCCATGGAAAGAGCCGGGGCTCCTGGAAGACGATATTCACGAGCGAGTCCGGCTCTGTCAGCAACCGTCCCTCCAAGCTGATTTCGCCCAGCGTAGGGGCTTCGAGGCCCGACAACAGTCTCAGAAGGGTGCTCTTGCCGCAACCCGATCCTCCGATGACCGCGACCAACTCTCCCTTGCCGATACTGAGGGAGAAGTCTTGCAGAGCATGTGTTCCGTTGGGATAGATCTTGGATAGGGAGCGGATGTCAAGCATGTCAGATCCCGCTCGCATGGGTGTCGCGCCAGCGCAGGAACGGCGCGCTCACAATCAGAAGCAGGCTATCGGTCGCCTTGCCGACAACGGCAAAGATCAAAATAGCCGCCAGGATCTGATCCGGCTTTCCGAGTTGCTGACCATCCACCAGAAGATATCCCAGGCCTTCGGATGCGCCCATGAATTCCGCCGCAACGACGAACATCCAACCGAGGCCCAGGCCTGCGCGCAGGGCAAGGATAAAGTCCGGAAGGACCGCCGGCAGCAAGATCAGACGAATGAGCTCGAAGCCAGAAAGCCGAAAGACGCGACCGACCTCTACGATGCGCCTGTCGACGCCGACGACGGCGCCATAGACTCCTAGATAGACCGGGAAGAAGACGCCAACGGCAATGAGGGCGACTTTGGAGGCTTCGAAAATACCGAACCACAGGATGAACAGCGGCACCCAGGCAATGGAGGGAATGGCTCGCAGAGCCTGCAGGGTCGGATCCAGCAGACGTGCGAGCGGTTTGGAGTACCCGGTCAGCGCCCCAAGAGCGGTCCCCGCCAGGGACCCGAAGGCGAAGCCGATCGCCACTCTGCGCAGCGTCGCGCCGACATGCGTTGCCAGATCGCCGGAGGCCGCCAGCGCATAGACCGTATAGAGAATTTTCGAGGGCGGGGGCATCAAACGACCTCCGACTATTCCCGCACGAACGAGGATTTCCCAGGCGGCAAACAACGCAACCGGAAACACGATTCCGACAATCGGGCGATCGAAAGGCGAAACCCGGCGCTGCCGGGTCTCCCTTCCTGTTTCCGTATTGTGCCATGACAGCGCTATGTGCACCAAGGACATGGGAACGTTCTTTCTATCGCTTCACTGGCCGAGAGCGGCCGAGGCGTAGCTGGGATCGACCAGCGCCGATACGGTCTTAACGACATCGACATCCGCCTTGATGACGTCGGCCTTTTGCAAAGCGAGACCCGCTGCTTCGATCGTCTCGCGCTGTGCATCGCCGATCACGGAATAGGTGAGGTTCGTGCGCTCCAGCTGGCGCTCTATCACCGTGTCGGGCAGCTTGGTGGCGGCAACGAGGGCGGCTTTGAGCTTGGTCGGATCTTTCAGAGCTTCAATGCGCGCCTTCTCGTAGGAAGCAAGCACGCGTTTGACGAGATCAGGATGCGCGATAGCAAACTCTTCGCGCACGTTAAGCACGCCCCAGCTGTTGTTTTCCGGCTTGCGATAGAACAGCACATCGCCATCTTCAATCTCGGCGGAGGCCATGATCGGATCGAGGCCGGCCCAAGCGTCGACGTCGCCCCGTTTCAGCGCAAGGCGGCCGTCCGCGTGCTGAAGCAAAACAAGCGAAACATCCTTTTCAGTCAGACCTGCATCGGCGAGGGCGCGCACCAGGAAAATGTGCGGGTCGGTGCCGCGCGTCACGGCGATGGACTTGCCCTTGAGGTCCTGGACCTTGGCAATGCCGGTATCCTTGCGTGTTACGAGCGCAGTCCATTCCGGACGCGAATACACATAGATGGATTTGATCGGGTTGCCGTTGACGCGGCCGATCAATGCAGCCGCACCCGCCGTCGAGCCAAAGTCGAGGGAGCCGGCATTGAGGAATTCCAGGGCCTTGTTGGAGCCTGCAGACTGGACCCAGGTTATCTTGATCCCATCCTTTTCGAATTCCTTTTCCAGGATGCCTTCATCCTTCAGAATGAGGCCGACCGGGTTGTAGGTCGCCCAGTCCACGCGAATTTCCGAGACATCGGCAGCCTGCGCCGTGCCGACTGCGACCAAACCCGCCAAAACGCTTAAAGCCAATCGAACAAGCGATTTCATACGACCTCCAAAATGTTAGGAGTTGAAATCTACAGATTTAATAGCTTTTTGGCGCGCTTTCGGGTTCCAAACTTTGGTACGGGAGAGCAATTTTGAACTGCCGTCACGGCCCGCGCTAGATTGTTGTGTCAAAGTGCGGGGCAGCGCCGATCCCGCCGCGTATTGGTCGATCCAGTCGCGTGACATTGTTGTCTGTTCGCTTTGCGGTCATTCCGCCTGAAGACGCGATGGTATGTTCAGTCGACGAATTCGACCGTCACTCCCGGCTTGACCATCTTGGCAAGTTCGGTGGCATCCCAGTTGGTCAGGCGGATGCAGCCGTGGCTCTGGGTGCGGCCGATCTTCGAGGGTTCGGGCGTGCCGTGAATGCCGTAGGTCGGCCTGGAAAGCGCCATCCAGACGGTGCCGACGGGACCGTTCGGGCCGGGCGGGATGTTGAGGATCTTGTCGTTGGCACCCTGCTGGAAATTGATCTTCGGATTGTAGGTATAGCCGGGATTGAAGGCGACACGCTCGACGTTCACCAAGCCTGACGGAGAGGGCGTGTCGGTGGAGCCGATCGATGCCGGGTAGGCGGCGAGGAGATTGCCGGCGCCGTCATAGGCGAAGACCTGCTTGCGGCCCTTGTCGGCGATGATACGGGCAACCTCGCCGCTTTTCGGCTCACCCGGATTGACGACCTTGATGACGGTGCCGGGAACGCTGAAATCGGCGCCGGGGTTCATCTCCTTGAGAAAGGCCTCATCCATGTGGAAGCGTTCGGCCAGCATTTCGGTGGTCGAGGTATAGGCGAGCGACGGCAGCAGCGCCTTGTGCGAATAATCCTCCGGGATCTCCGCAACGAAGGGACCGGCGGCATCGGCCGGCGTGATCGTGTAACTGACGACGGGCAGGCCGCCGTTCATGCGCAGCTCTTCCAGAATGGCATCGGTGTCGTTGGGATCGAGCTTCGATCCGGTCATCTGGTCATAGGCATAGATCCCCTTGGTGACGTTCGAGCCCATATGGCCGTCGATGACACCCGGAGAGATGCCGGCACGATCGAGGAAGACCTGCAGCGCGACGATTTCGGGCTTCGACTTGTTCTTCAGCGTGATGACGGGCTCATCAGGCGCGGTCTTGGGCGCGTCGGCGGGCGGGATCTGCTGATCGGGGTCGATCGAGGCATAATCGTCGCCGGGCTGCGGATTACCGATACTGTTGTCATCGGGATAGGGCTGCTCGCCAAGCGGCCGGCGTTCGATCGCCGCATCGCGCGGAATGCCGCCGGTGACGGCGCCCCGCTCGGAATAACGCGTATCGCCATCGGGATTGTTGTCGGAATAATAGGGGTCGTCGCCGTACCGGTCGTTATAGACCTCGCGCGGGCCGGGCCGCGGCGGATAGTAGCCCCGGGCGCGCATCTCGGTAGCGACGACGTTGCCATAGGCATCGATCAACACGCGATTGCCGCTACGATCCCGGGCGTAGGCATAGCCAGTTGGAACGTAGTCGAGGATTTCGCCGTTCGGCGTCACGAGCACGATATCGCTCTGGCGGCGGTCGCGGAACTGCTGCGCGCCTGCCTCCGGCGCCATAGCCGCAAGGGCAGCCAAGCTGGCTGCGAGGCAAAATGCCGATTTTAAAAAGCGATTCACGTCTCACACCTCGAACAGTGACTGGGCAGACACACACATGCGAATTTTGACGCTAGTGTGGAATTTATGAAACCGTGCTGAACAAAATATGAAAATCACTAAGATTTCCTTTTACTCATAAACGTTTGCGTCCTTGTGGCAGTTCCGCGAATTCCACGATTGCTGCAAAACCACAAGATAGGAACGGCACCGATTGACGAATGGCGGCGCGAAACCTAACGCTAGCGCATCGTGCTTTCCGAAAATCGCAATCAATTTTCGAAAAGCACAATGCGTCGATTCAAAGTGTTAGAGCGCCGTGCGTCCGAAAGGACGCACGGCGCTCTAAGGGGCCGACAATTCCCCGAGGAGACCGTGATGATCGAATTTGCCGCCGCAAGCGGGCCGCGCCTGATGCTGGACGAAACATCGGTGCTGGATATCGGCGGATGCATTGTCGACGGCGTCGACATCGCGCCGAAACGTGCCATTCCCGACGACGGTGATGCGCGAATCGACCACTCGCTCGAAGGCTTTCTCTTCACCTGCGGGCCGGATCATATCCGCCACCGCCAGCCGATTCCCGGCCGGGACGACGGCAAGGTTTATCCGCTGCACGGATCAGCCTCCGGCCATGCGGCAAAGGTGCTGTGGACGAAGTTCGAGAACGGCAATGCCGAATGCCGCGCCGATATTGACATCTCCACCGTCGAAGGACTGCCGCAGCGCATCGAGCGGCTGTGGCGGATCGATGGGGCGACCGGCGAGGTGCGGCTCGAGGACCGGGTCGTCAATATGAGCGATCGGACGGTGCCGACCTTCCTGATGTACCACATGAACACCGGCGGCAAATGGCTGGACGAGGGCACGCGGCTCGAAGGCCGGATGCTGGAGAATGGCGGTTTCCCCTGGGCGTTCGGCGAGGAGCCGGGCGGCATCTTCTGCGTCACGGCGCCGGCGACGGAGGAGGGCTTCGCAGAGGTCCGCCTCGGACCGATCGCCGCAATCGGCGGCAGGACGCTGCGTGTGCGCTTCCGCGCCGACACGCTGCCCCATCTGCAGGTCTGGCGGAACCAGAAGGCGCCCGCCCATATCATCGGTATCGAGCCGGTTTCGCATCGCTGGATATCGCGCGACGAGCTTCAGGCCGCTGGTGAGTTCAACATGTTGGCGCCCGGCGAGAGCCGCAGTTATGCGCTGACCTTTACCTTCCTGTGAACGAAGTGTTGTTGACGCTGGCAGACCTCCGTCGTAGACCTTCAGCCCACGATTTTTGAGGAGACAAGACGATGGATATTCGCCAGATCGACGATGAATATTCGGTTTCGGGCCAGATCACGCTGGAGGAGCTCGACGAGATCAAGGCGCTGGGGTTCAAATCGATCGTCTGCCACCGCCCCGATCACGAAAGTCCCGACCAGACGTCGTTCTCCGTCATCGAGGCGCGCGCCAAGGAGCTCGGCCTCGAGATCGCCCATGTGCCGGTTGGACCGATGGGCGTGACCGAGGAAGCCGTGCAGGGCATGGTCGACGCGCTCGATGAATTCCCGCGGCCGATGCTCGGCTATTGCCGCTCTGGCGCGCGCTCGACGGCGATTTACCAGAAGACCCACCATATCCGTAATTGAGCCCGTTCCGGGGGGCCGATTTTCCGGCGTTGAACGTCAGCGCCTCCACCTTCCATTCACTCAGGAGACTATAATGAGCATTAAGCGTATCGACGTCGGCTCGCGCATGAGCGGCGCCGTCATTCACGGCAACACGGTCTATCTCGCAGGTCAGGTCGGCGAGGGCGAAAGCGTCACCGATCAGTGCAAGTCCTCGCTTGCCGAAGTCGACCGCCTGCTGGCTGCATCAGGCAGCAGCAAGTCGAAGATCCTGCAGACGATCATCTACCTGTCCGATATCGCCGATTTCGCCGAGATGAACGCCGTCTGGGAAGGCTGGATCGATCCGGCCAATCCGCCGGCCCGCGCCACCAGCGAAGCCAAGCTCGCTGCGCCGAAATACAAGGTCGAGTTCATCGTCACGGCGGCACTCGACTAAGTCGCACCATACCGATTGCCTGAAGCCGGTGAGCCTGCGCGTGCTCACCGGCTTTTTGTTTGCGCGATTTCAGAGAGCGTGCGTGTCGGCGTGATCGCTTCGGGATCGAGCTTGACCTCGATGATTGCGGGTTTGCCGCTGGCGCGTGCCCGCTCGAAGGCGGGGGCGAATTCCGCTGTCGTTTCCACCGTCTCGCCGTGGCCGCCATAGGCGCGGGCAAGGGCTGCGAAGTCGGGATTGGTCAGATCGGTGCTGCTGACGCGGCCGGGATACTCGCGCTCCTGATGCATGCGGATCGTGCCGTAGATGCCGTTGTTGACGACGACGGCGATGATCGGCAGGCCGTAGCGGATGGCGGTGGCGAATTCCTGGCCGTGCATCAGGAAGCAGCCGTCGCCGGCAAAGCAGATGACTTCGCGCTCGGGAAACAGCCGCTTGGCGGCCACCGCCGCCGGCAGGCCGTAACCCATCGAGCCGGAGGTGGGGGCGGCTTGGGTGTTGAAACGGCGAAAACGATGGAAGCGGTGCACCCAGGTGGCGTAGTTGCCCGCACCATTGGTGAAGATCGTCTGCGGTCCGGTATTGGCCTCCAGCCATTCCATGATCGGCCCCATATGGACGGCGCCCGGACCTGTCGATGGCGGCGTCGACCAGGCGAGATAGGCCTGGTGCAGGCGTGCGGTGCGCTCGGTCCAGTGCGGTTCGGCCGGCGCTTCCAGATCGGCGAGCGCGGCGACGAAATCGGCAGGTGCGGCGCAGATGGCAAGATCCGGGCGATAGACGCGGCCGAGCTCGGAAGGGTCGGGATAGATGTGCACCAGCGATTGCTGGGGGTAGGGGATATCGATCAGCGTATACGACGAGGACGGCATTTCCGACATGCGGCTGCCGAGGAGGATCAGCAGGTCGCTCTCCTTGATCTCCTTCGCCAGAGTGGGATTGATACCGATGCCGACATCGCCGGCATAGCAGGGATGGAGATGATCGAACAGCATCTGCCGGCGGAAGGAACAGCCGACGGGCAGCTGGAAACGCTCGGCGAAGCTCTGAAAATCGGCGACGGCATCGGCATCCCAGCGTGTGCCGCCCAGGATTACCATCGGCCGCTCGGCCTTCAGCAAGCGGAGATAGAAATCGTCGATCTGGCGGCGGCCGGGGTGGGCCTCGACGTTGGCATAATGCCTGGCGCGGGGTGCCTCGACCTCATCGCGCAACATGTCCTCCGGCAGCGTCAGCACGACAGGGCCGGGCCGGCCGGACGTTGCGACCGCAAAGGCGCGGGTGACGAATTCGGGAATACGAGCGGCATCGTCGATCTCACCCACCCATTTGGCGAATTCGGTGAAGGCGCGGCGGAACTCGACCTCCTGGAAGGCCTCGCGCTCGCGTGCTTCCCGCTGCACCTGGCCGATGAACAGGATCATCGGGATCGAGTCCTGCCTTGATATATGCAGGCCGGCGGAGGCGTTGGTGGCGCCGGGGCCGCGGGTCACCATGCAAATGCCGGGTTCGCCGGTCAGCCTGCCCCAACAATCCGCCATCATCGCCGCTCCGCCCTCCTGGCGGCAGACGAGGACGTCGATATCGCTGTCGCGCAACGCATCGAGCACGGCGAGGAAACTCTCGCCGGGCACGCAGGAGAGACGCTTGACGCCATTCGCCTTCAGCGCCTCGACGATCAGTTCTCCGCCCGTCTTCTTCATGACAATGCCTTCTTCATGACGATGCCTTCCTCTCGAGCTCGACGAGTTCCGCCAGAACTTCGGCCTGATGTTCGCCAAGACGCGGGCTTGGCCTGATGTAACGCAGCGGCGTCTCCGACAGCACCACAGGCGTCCTGACGCCGGGGATGACGGTACCGGCGGCATCTGCAAGGTCGATGCGCAGGCCGCGGGCCTGCACCTGCGGATGGGCGAACATTTCCTCGATCGTATTGATGGCGCCTGATGGAACCGCGTTCTCCTCGCAGGCCTTCAGCAGATCCGCCTTCTGCCATTTCAACGTCTCGGTGGAGACGAGGCGTCGCACTTCGCCGCGATTGCCGACGCGGGCCTTGTTGGTGGCGAAACGCTCGTCGCCGGCGATGGCCTCCAGGCCGAGGATGGTGCAGAGGCGACGGAACTGCCCGTCGTTTCCAACTGCGAGAATGAGGTAACCGTCGGCCGTCGGCACGACCTCATAGGGCGAGATATTGGGATGGGCGTTGCCCAGGCGGGTCGGTGCCTCGCCGGAAACCAGATAATTCATGTTCTGATTGGCGAGCACGGCCGATTGCACATCGAGCAGGGCCATGTCGACCAACTGGCCTTCGCCTGATTTGAGGGCGTGAATCAGGGCGGCTTCGATCGCCGAGACGGCATAGATGCCGGTGAAGATATCGGCGATGGCGACGCCTGCCTTCATCGGCTGGCCGCCTGGTTCACCAGTGATCGACATGAAGCCGGACATGCCCTGGACGATGTAATCGTAGCCGGCGAGGCTGGCATAAGGGCCGTTCTGGCCGAAGCCGGTGATCGAGCAATAGACGAGCTTCGGGTTCACCTTGCGCAGGCTGTCATAATCGAGCCCGTATTTGACGAGGCCGCCGAGCTTGAAATTCTCGATGACCACGTCGGCGGTGGAGATGAGGCGGCGGACGAAATCCTGGCCTTCGGCGCTCTTCAGATCGGCAGTGACGGAGCGCTTGCCGCGATTGGCGGCGTGGTAATAGGCGGCCGAGAGGTTCTCGCCGTCGGCGCCCTCGACGAAGGGTGGTCCCCATTGGCGCGTATCGTCGCCGCCGTCGGGATTTTCGACCTTGATGACGTCGGCGCCGAGATCGGCGAGCATCTGTCCCGCCCAGGGGCCGGCGAGCACGCGGGCAAGCTCGATCACCCGGATGCCGGCAAGCGGTGGTTTTTTCATCACGGTCTCTGTCATGTTCCTCCCGGCAATTTCTATGGCGCCAGCGTCACCTCAGATGTATCGGATACAGGCTTTGAAGCAAAGCGGCGCTCGCGCCAGAGGATGTAGAAGCCTGATGCCACGATGATGGCAATGCCGAGCCATTTGACCGCATCCGGAAAGTCGCCGAAGACCAGCCAGGCGAAGATTGTCGCCGAGACGATCTCGAAATATTGCAGCGGCGCCAGCGTCGAGGCCGGTGCTGCGCGATAGGCGTAGACGCCGAGGATGCCGGTGATTGCGGCCATGGCGCCGACGCCGGCGACATAGAACCAGGCGCGGCCTTCCGGCATGACCGGATCGAAGAGGTCGGAGCCGGTTCCCTGACCGAGGAAAAGCAGGAGGACACAGAAGAGCAGGCCCCAGATGCTCATCTGGAACTGCATCGACCAGGGGTCTTCCCTGCGCGAGAGGGCGCGGGTCATCAGCACGAAGATGGCGATGCAGAGCGCGCTGACGACAGGCAGAAGCGCGATGTAGCCGACCTCTTCGAAACTCGGCTGGATGATCAGCATCGCCCCGAAGAAGCCGACGCCGCAGGCGGTATACCGCCGCCAGCCAATCGTCTCCTTCAGGAAGATGCCACCGAGGATCGTCACCATGATTGGCTCGACGAAGAAGATCGCGATCGCGTCTGCGACCGCCATATATTTCAGCGTCGTGACGAAGGAGATCATCGAGACGGTGATGATCGCGCCGCGGATGGCATGGAACAGGCTCTGTCGCCAGGAAAAATCGGCGAAGCTGCGCCGCCATATCACGAGTGGCAGCATGCAGAGCGCCTGGACGATGAAACGGCCGGCGGTGATCTCCCCGGATGGCACGGTCGTGATCGCAAGCTTGGCAAAAATATCGATGAGCGGCGAGACCATCACCGAGAGTACCATCAGCACAAGCCCCATCGTCACGTCGGAGGCGGACGAAACGGGGCGGGCGGAGGAGCTGCTCATGATGAAATCCCTGTACTCAGGATATTGGTCGCTCAGGATCTTGCGACGGCCCTGTCGCACCACTCGCCAAAGGCTGCGATCGCCGCATCCGCGCCGATCTCATTCAGTGTTTCGTGCCGCATGTCCTGATATATCTCACTGCTGATACGGGAGAAGCCTTGGTCTTTCAAATGCTTTGACAGCCAGAGCACCGCTTTTCCACGCTCCGTCGCCGGGTCCACTCCACCGCCGACCAGATGGATCGGCATATCCCGCGGCAGCCGGTCTAGATGGATTTTCTGCGGCGCGCGGAAGGTCAACTCGAAGAGATCGAGCCAGAGAGAGACTGAGGCGTCGAAGCCGCAGAGTGGATCGGCGACATACTTGTCAACTTCATCAGGACGACGCGACAGCCAATCGAACTCGGTGCGGCGGCCGGCAATGGATTTGCCCCAGGTGCCGAAGGTGAGCTTCGGCAGCAGGCCGCTCGGCACGTCAGAGCCCTTCAGCATGCGCTCGGCAAGCAGGATCGCCTGGGCGGCGCGGCCGGCAAGGCCAACGGCGAAATTCGAATTCCAGACGGCGACAGCATCGAAGTCGGCCGGAGCCGTGACGGCTGCATTGAGGGCGATGAGGCCGCCCATCGAATGGCCGAAGAGGATCACCGGCAGGCCGGGATGGCAGGAGGCCGCATGGCCGCGCATGGCGATGACGTCGCTAGTCACCCTTTCGACCCCACCACGCCGGGCAAAGCGGCCGATCGGCGCATCGGCTGCCGTCGTCTCGCCGTGGCCGCGATGATCGTGGGCATAGACATGATAGCCGCGCACCACCATCGCCTCGGCAAAGGAGCGGTATCGTTTCGAATGTTCGGCCAGGCCATGCGATATCAACAGGATGCCGCGTGCCGCAGCTTCGGCCTTAGCATGGTGATAGGCCAGCGACGCCCCAGGCACGACGAGCCTTTGCGTTTCAGAAAACATGTGGATCCTCCCGGCGGCAACAGACCAGATCGCCGGGTAATTGCAACATCGGCGTTTGGTTATCCGATAACAAATTGCAGCCTTGTTGCGATTCAGGGTTGCGATCGTTTGAATTTGATGCTTATTTGTTCCTGTATTGTTCTTTTTGGGGGTTGAAATGAGCAGCATGCAGTTGCGTACTTTGTCGTTCGCTGTGTCGATGGTTATTGCCGGCGCCGCCGTGGCGCAGGAGGCCGGCGGGCGCACCCGCTTCATTCTGGCGGCGAGCTGGCAGCCGGCTTTTTGCCAGACAAACCAGAAGAAGGCCGAATGCGCCAGCCAGACCGGCGAGCGCCCTGACGCGACGAACTTCTCGTTGCACGGGCTCTGGCCGATGCGGCAGGATTATTGCGGCGTAAGCGCCGATCAGAAGACCGCCGACAAGGACGGCGACTGGAACAAGCTGCCGGAGGTCACGCTTGCAGCGGAGACGAAGACGGCGCTTGCCAAGGCGATGCCCGGCACGCAATCCGGCCTGGAACGGCATGAATGGGTGAAGCACGGCACCTGCACGAAGATGAGTGCCGACGACTATTTCGGCGTCGGTGTGCATCTCGTGGGCGCACTCAACGCGTCGGCTGTGCGCGATCTCTTCGCTGCCAATATCGGCAAGCCGGTCAAGGCCGAAGCGATCAAGGCGGCTTTCGACAAGAGCTTTGGGCCGGGTGCCGGCGATCGTGTCAAGATGAGCTGCCGGCGGGCCGGCAATATCAGGATGATCAGCGAGCTGACGATCGGGCTTTCGGAAGCCGCCGGAGCGGCATCGGCGAAAAGTGCCGGGCTTGCCGATCTGATCCAAGGTGCTGGAAAAACGTCGTTCGGCTGCGACGAGGGCGTCGTCGACGCTGCGGGCTTTTGACCGGAAATCCTGAGTAAACCGGGTTTCGGCGTTGCCCGGAGGCGCTGTTTCGCCTACATAGCGGCACAATCAAAGTTTCCCGCCCGGAGCAGCGCAGCATGGCACGTCAGTTCATCTATCATATGTCCGGCCTCAACAAGGCCTATGGCAACAAGAAGATCCTGGAGAATATCCACCTTTCGTTCTACCCGGATGCCAAGATCGGTATCCTCGGTCCGAACGGCGCGGGTAAATCCACCGTACTGCGCATCATCGCGGGCCAGGACAAGGAGTATACCGGCGAAGCCTGGCTCGCCGAAGGTGCGACGGTTGGCTATCTGGAGCAGGAGCCGCATCTCAATCCCAACAAGACGGTGTTCGAGAACGTCATGGAAGGTGTTGCGTCGAAGACGGCTGTCCTCGACCGCTACAACGAATTGATGATGAACTATTCCGATGAGACGGCGGAAGAGGGCGCCAAGCTTCAGGACGTCATCGACAGCCAGAACCTCTGGGATCTGGAAAGCCAGGTCGAAATGGCGATGGAAGCGCTGCGTTGCCCGCCGCGCGACGCCGAAGTCACCAGCCTTTCCGGTGGTGAGCGTCGCCGTGTCGCGCTCTGCCGCCTGCTGCTTTCGCAGCCGGATCTGCTGCTGCTCGACGAACCGACCAACCACCTGGACGCCGAAACCATCGCCTGGCTCGAAAAGCATCTACGCGACTATCCGGGCGCCGTGATGATGATTACCCACGATCGCTACTTCCTGGACAATGTCACCGGATGGATCCTCGAACTCGACCGCGGCCGTGGCATTCCTTACGAAGGCAACTACTCGGCCTACCTGCAGGCGAAAGCCAAGCGCATGCTGCAGGAAAGCCGCGAAGACGCATCGCGCCAGAAGGCGATCAGCCGCGAACAGGAATGGATCGCTTCCAGCCCGAAGGCCCGTCAGGCCAAGTCCAAGGCCCGTATCAAGTCCTACGAGCAGCTGGTGGATGCCGCCGAGAAGCAGCGTCCCGGCGACGCGCAGATCATCATCCCGGTCAGCGAGCGCCTCGGCCAGGTGGTCATCGAGATGGAAGGCATCACCAAGGGCTTCGAGGGCCGCACGCTGATCAACGACCTGTCGATCAAGCTGCCGCCGGGCGGCATTGTCGGCATAATCGGCCCGAACGGCGCCGGCAAGACAACACTGTTCAAGATGATCACTGGCCAGGAAAAGCCGGATGGCGGTTCGATCCGTATCGGCGAGACCGTGCATCTCGGTTATGTCGACCAGAGCCGTGACGCGCTTGCGGCTGACAAGACGGTCTGGGAGGAAATCTCCGGCGGCGCCGAAATCATCAAGCTCGGCAAGTTCGACATGAACTCCCGTGCCTATTGCGGCGCCTTCAACTTCAAGGGCGGCGACCAGCAGCAGAAGGTCGGCAATCTCTCCGGCGGTCAGCGCAACCGCGTTCACCTTGCCAAGATGCTGAAGGCCGGCGGCAACGTTCTGCTGCTCGACGAACCGACCAACGACCTCGATACGGAAACGCTGGGTGCCTTGGAAAACGCGCTGGAGAATTTCGCCGGCTGCGCCATCATCATCAGCCACGATCGCATGTTCCTTGACCGTCTGGCGACGCATATCCTCGCTTTCGAAGGCGACGGCCATGTCGAATGGTTCGAAGGTAACTTTGAGGATTATGAACAGGACAAGGTGCGCCGCCTTGGCCCCGACGCCCTTAACCCGGGCAGCCAGGCCCACAAGCGCCTGACGCGCTGATTTATTCCATCTGTTTTCGCTTGCGAGAGCCCCGGTTCGGCCGGGGCTTTTTCATGTCTGGCTCTGTCGCAATCTGAGCAGGCAATTTCGTGGAGAGAGCGAATTCTCGCTTGCCACCGCTTTTCAAATCACATAAAGATATCTTTATATCTTGATTGGATCGAAGATGAGCGAACCCTTGAAGCTTGGACTGGATGCGCTGGTGGACGTCTTGAAGGCGACCGGCGAGCCCACGCGCCTGCGTCTTCTGGCGCTTCTTGACAGCGGCGACCTGACGGTGACAGATCTTACCGAAATTCTCGGCCAATCCCAGCCCCGCATCTCCCGTCACCTGAAGCTGCTCGGCGAGGCCGAACTGATCGAACGCTACCAGGAGGGCGCCTGGGCCTATTTCCGCCTCAAGCAGGACGGCAAGGCCGCCATGCTGGTGCGGGCGCTGCTCAAGCATGTTTCCGAGAACGATCCAACTATCCTTCGCGACGGCGAGCGGCTTTCGCAGGTCAAACGCCAGCGCGCCGAGCGGGCGCAGGCCTATTTCAGCCGCAACGCGGCCGAATGGGACGAGCTTCGCCGCCTGCATGCGGCCGACGAAGAGGTCGACGCCGCCGTCATCCGGCTGCTCGGCAGCCAGCCGATCGACTCGCTGCTCGATCTCGGCACCGGCACCGGCCGCATCCTCGAACTCTTGTCCGGGCTCTACCGCCGCGCGACCGGCGTCGATGCCAGCCGCGACATGCTGAGCGTGGCGCGTGCCAATCTCGACAAGTCCCGCATCACCAAGGCCACCGTGCGCCATGCCGATATCCTGAACCTGCCGTTCGAGGGACAGGATTTCGATCTGGTGACGATCCATCAGGTGCTGCATTTCTTCGATCAGCCGGAAATTGCGATCGCGGAAGCGGCGCGCATGCTCCGGCCGGGTGGCCGGCTCGTGGTCATCGACCTTGCGCCGCACACGCTCGAATATCTCCGCGACGAGCATGCGCATGTCCGTCTCGGCTTTTCGCACCAGGCAATGTCCGACTGGCTGCGCAAGACCGGGCTCGACGTCGAGCAGGTCGTCGATCTTCATCCGGGTCAGCAAAGCGAGCAGGGGTTGACGGTTACCGTCTGGCTCGCGCGCGATCCGAGGCGCCTCATGGCTTCGCAGGCGAGCGAAGGTGCCGAACCTACATTTGCCGGGAGGGTATGACATGGTTTTGAAAAACGAAGCGCGCGGCCGCAACATCAGGGTCTCCTTCGAATTCTTCCCGCCTAAATCGGAGGAGATGGAAGGGCAGCTCTGGCATACCGTCAGCCAGCTGCAGGACTGGGACCCGGATTTCGTCTCGGTGACCTATGGCGCCGGCGGCACCACCAAAGCGCCGACGCTGACCACCGTCACGCGGTTCCTGTCGCAGACGCCGCTTGCCACCGCCTCGCATCTCACCTGTGTCGGTGCGACCAAGGAAGAGACGCATCAGGTGGTCGACACGTTCCGCAGAGCCGGCGTGACGCATTTCGTGGCGCTGCGCGGCGATGCGCCCGGCGGCGCGGGCGCGCCCTACCAGCCGCATCCCGGCGGTTACGCCAATGCGGCGGAGCTGGTGGCCGGCCTCAAGGAAATCGGCGATTTCGAGATTTCGGTCTCCGCCTATCCGGAAAAGCACCCGGAAAGCCGCGATACGGCGGCCGATATCGACATGCTGAAGCGCAAGGCCGACAATGGCGCCGACCGGGCGCTGACGCAATTCTTCTTCGACAACGACAATTTCGAGCGTTACCTGGAGCGGGTGCGCGGCGCCGGCATCTCGATCCCTGTCGTGCCCGGCATCATGCCGATCCAGAACCTGACGCAGCTGAAGCGCTTCGCCGGGGCCTGTGGCACCATCATCCCTACCTTTCTCGACGAGCGCTTTGCGGGCTTCGACGACAAGCCTGAGGAGCGGGCGAAGGTCGCTGCCGAAGTCGCTGCCGAACAGATCGAGGATCTCGTCCGGCGTGGCATCCATGATTTCCATCTCTATACGATGAACCGTGCGCCGCTGGTTTCCGCCGTGCTCGACAATCTCGGCATACCGCGCCGGGAAACAAAAAGTGCGGGCGCAGCCGCCTGATCCTTTCGGGACGTTCAAAAGTGAAAAGCGCATGTCGGGCGGGACATGCGCTTTTTCGTTGGCGGATTGATCAGCTATTCAGGAGTTTAGGCACTATCAGGCATTACACTTTTGTCGGCCAGCTCAGATGAAGAGCATGGACAAGACGAAAGCAAACGCTGCACTGACCAACAGAACATTCAAGGATTGCGTGAGTCCCATGTCTGTCTCCTCGCGTTAACCGGCCGATAATATGTCTGAAATATGTCGGTTGGGAAGCAGATCTTATGCTGCGCTGCAGAACGGTTCGGTGGATAAGTCGAATAGCGCTCTTGCAAGCATTTGAAATAAATCAATAATTCGCGACAAAATTTTGTTCACACAATTTAACATGCCGTTAAATCGGGCGATTGAGCATTTATCTATGCGCCTAAAACATGGCGGGCTCACAACCGGTTGAAAACATATGGAATTCGCAACCGGTTTCAGGCGGCCCTCGCCAGCATGCGATAGGCGCGGCCGTCGAGAATGACGAGGCCGAAACCGATCAGCGCCATGCCGGCGAATTCACCCAGTGCAAGCCTTTCGCCGAGGAAGAGCACGCCGAGAAGGATGGCGCTCGGCGGCACCAGCAGGGTGACGAGCGAGGCGTTGGTGGCGCCGGCCGACGCCATGATCCGGAAATAGAGGATGTAGCCGAAGGCGGTCGACAGCAGAGCCAGCGCCAGGATGGCGAGGAAGGCATCGAGCGGCGGTGCAGCAAGCGTCCAGGGACGATCGGCCAGTAGCGACAGCGGCAGCGCAATCAGCGAGGAGGCGGTCAACTGGCCGGCTGCGGTGACAGGGGCAGGAACATTCTTGAAGCGTTTGCCGTAAGTGGCGGCAAAGCCATAGGAGATCGCGGCAAGCACGGGAAGAAGCATCGCCCAGAGGGGGGCTTCGCCACCGGCCGACAGGCCGGGGCCGATCAGCACGATCGTTCCGACCAGGCCGACAAGGCAGCCGGCGATCTTTGCCGGCGACAGCTTCTCGTCTGAGGTGAAGTAATTGGCGATCAGTACCGTCCAGATCGGTGTCGTCGCATTCAGGATCGCCGCAAGACCGGCGCCGATGCGGGTTTGGCCGAAGAAGATGAGCGCATGCGGCAGGGCATTGTTGATGAACCCGAGGATCAGGAATTCGCGCCAGCGGGCCTTGAGGATCGCATAGAAGTCGAAACGGCCGGCGATATAGACATGCAGCGCCAGCGCTGCGAGCAGCAGTCTGTAGAAGACGAGGGTCAGCGGCGGCACATGCTGGACGGCGATGCGGGCAAAGAAGAAGGAACCGCCCCAGATCAGGCCGAGCAGGACCAGCAGACCCCAGGTCCAGGCATTCATTCTGCTGTCCATGCCGATTGCTCCACCGCAAGCTGCTCGTTTTGCCGAAAATCGGCACCGGTTTCAGCTTGATGCTTTAGCGCAGGCAGCGGATCGCGCCACCCGTTTCTTGCGAAGCGGGCGGCGGTAAGATGTCAGCGGAGATCAGAGAGCGTTGAGAAGGGCAGGCGTCGCCCATCCATCGGCCGGCATGCCGAGGCGCTGCTGTTCCTTCTGTATTGCGACACGCGTGCCGGAGCCGAGGATGCCGTCGATCTCGCCGACATCATGGCCGAGCGACTGCAGCTTGGTCTGCAGCGCCTTCATCTGGTCGCTGGCAAGCCCCTGTTCCGGCACGCCCTTGAGATAGGGCTCGGCGCCCGAAAGGCGGGTCCCGAAATAGGCGGCCGAAGTCGTATAGATGAAAGACTTGTTCCATTCGAGATAGATCTTGAAATTGGGATAGGCGATGAAGGCCGGTCCCATGCGGCCCTGCGGCAGAACGAGATCGCCTTCGAGGTTACCGAAGGTGGTATTGCCGTCGCGCGGCTTGACGCCGAGCGCGAACCATTCGCCCGCTTTCATCGTGCCGCCGAGACCGGATTTTTCCCAGGGCAGATTATCGGGCAGGGTCACTTCCTGCAGCCAGGGCTGGCCGCGCTCGAAGCCGAGATGCTGGATGAATTTTGCCGCCGTCAGAATGGCGTCGGGGCCGCTCTGCTTCAGGCGGATATGACCGTCACCGTCGCCGTCCATGCCATAGGCAATGATGTCGCGCGGCAACATCTGCACCTGGCCGATCTCGCCGGCCCAGGCGCCGGTATTGGTGGCGGGGTCGAGGTCGCCGTGCTGAACCATCTCGACGAGGGCGATGAGCTGCGGACGGAAGAGTTCCGGGCGGCGGCAGTCGTGTGACAGCGTCACCAGGGCATTGCGGGTGTTGAAATCGCCCTGGACGGCGCCGAAATCGGTTTCCATTGCCCAGAAGGCGGTGATGACGCCCGGGGGGACGCCGAATTCCTGCTCGGCGCGGGCAAAGACGTCGGCATATTGCTTCATCTTCTGGCGGCCGATGTCGAGGCGGGCCTGGCTGACAGTGCGCTGGGAGAATTCGAGGAAGGTCTGCTTGAAGACGCCCTGGGCGCGGTCCCGGCTCAGCACCTTGGGGTCGATCTCGGCGCCGGCAAAGGCCTCGTCGGCGGCTACCGCACTGGCGCCGGCTGCGACCGCATCTTTCTTGACGCCTTCGAGGAAGGTGGACAGATCGCCGCCGCAGGGCGCTGCCGGGGCTGCGTCTGGCGCCTGCTGGGCGGCCGCGCCGCCTGCGAGGGCGAGGGCAAACAGAAGGGCGAGTGCAGAGCGGCTTGCGAGCGAGCGGTGCATGGATGTGGTCCTTATATCAAACAGAATGCCGTCGCTTTCACAGACGAATGTGACGGAAGCAAGAAACATCGCAAGACGTTACTAAGAATTTCTATCCTTGGAAACGGCCGCGACCCAATTGTTCCAGTTCTTTGCGCTGCCGGCAAAGACATTGATATCGGTCGGCCCACTGATGCCGGGAATAACGCCGGTCGAGGTATATTGCCAGAAGGCCCAGCGGCGGTCGGAATAGGTCACTTCGGGGTGTTTTGCCACCGAACGGACCCAGAAATGATAATCCTGGAAGTAGCCGGCGAGATTGTCGCGATGGAAATCGACCGAGGTATAGATGATCGGGCGCTTGCCGTAATAGGCCTCCAGCCGGTCCATGAAACGCTGCATTTCGGCGCGCACCGTTTCAGCGTCGGGGCGGTAGCGACAGGTCTTCGATTCGGCGTTCCATTCGACGTCGAGCACTGGCGGCAGGCGCATGGCCTCCTTCGGCACGTTGCGGATGAACCAGTCTGCCTGCTGATCGGCCGAAGAGCAGAAATAATAGAAATGATAGGGGGCATGCGGGATGCCGGCTGCGCGGGCTTCGCGCCAGTATTCGTCGAAGCGCGGATCGACCCTGTCCTTGCCTTCGGTTGCCTTGATGAAGGCGAAGGCGACACCGGAATTCTTTACCGTGGCCCAATCGATGTCGCCCTGCCATTTGGAGATATCGATGCCGTGGACCTGGTTCTGCTGCGGATGCTTCGGACCGAAATCCTGCGGATCGGTATCCTTGAAGCGCGTCTTTGGCTTGATCGATGCCGTTTCGAGATAGTCATAACCGGAAGAAGTGCAGCCAGCCAGCATGATGGCCAGGGGCAAAACGCAAAACAAAAGCCGGCGCATGGGCGTCCCGTCGTAACTCGAATGATCTTTTTGCCCCACAACTTGACCTTCGAAAAAGACGAGTCAGCAGAGGATAACCCTCTTTTCACCATATCAACGTAAAAAATCGGTTAGTTTCAAGCGAATTATAAGCGCTTGCTGATAATGGCAGCCCGCCAGGCATAACCACCGCCGGCGGTATCGAACAACAATATCGCGTTGTTTTCATGGGCTTGCGCTTCCAGAACCTCACGCAGATCGGGGCGCGGGGTGACGTGGAATTTCGCAAGCCAGGACTGCAGCATGCGCCGGAACCAGGCCGGTAAGCCTTCCTGCTGGCCGAAATCGACAATGTGCAGCTGGCCGCCGGGATTGAGTGCGGCGATCGATGCATCGACGGCGCGCTCCCAGTCCGGGATCATCGACAGGGCATAGGAAATCAGGATGCGGTCGAAGCCGCTGACGCCGAATTCGCGCGGCGTGAACGCCGTGGCGTCGGCGACGCGGAATTCCGGGATCGTCGCCTTGGTGGAGAAGGTCTTGCGTGCCGAAATCAGCATTTCCCGGGAAATGTCGAGGCCGAACAGCTTGGCGGTCGGGAAATGCCTGTGGGCGAAGGCCATGTTGCGCCCGGTGCCGCAGCCGACTTCAAGCAGGGTGCCGCCTTCGGGAACGTCGAGATTGCGGATCGTGCTGTCGCGGCCGAGAAGATAATATTTGCGGGTCAGGTCGTAGATGTGCCGCTGGTAGCGGTACATGCCATCCATGAGGCTGGCATGTTCATCGCTCTTTCCTGCCGTCTCAGTGCCGACCTTGCTCACGCCTTCTTCCCGTAAATGTGGAAGCCGCCGTAGATTGCCGACCGATCGAGCGCGGTCAGTTCAAGCGACTTCTCCTCGAAGTAATCCCATTGGTCGCGGATCGCCGGAGCCAGACGGCCTTCGATGATGCTTTTTTCGGCGGCGGTGCGGAAGATCACGCGGGCGCCTTCGCGCGCCGTGCGGGTGATTTCCGTCCAGACGTCGTTCAACTGCTCGTCCGTCATCCAGTCCTGCGCGTCGAGCAGGATGTAGCGGTCGCGCGAGGCGGCCGGCTCGCGAGCCAGAAGCTCGGTGAAGCTTGCGTGGTGGACGTTGACGCGGTCGACATTGGCGCGGATCACCTGATAGTGCTCCGACTTCAAATAGGTCGGCAGCGGGCCTTCCGTTTCGGTGCCGTAGCGGCGGCCGAAGGCCTGCCAGGCAAAATAGTTGTCGCTCATCGGGAAATGACAGGCGAGCTTTTCCAGGCGGTGCTTCAGCACCGGCGCGATCGAATGATCGGCGGCAAGGCTCGCAAGTTCGTCATATTGCTGCGGCGGAATGCCGAGGCCGAAGAGCGAGCTCTTGCGGCCGGTGATCCAGCGCACGACCGGCTTTTCGAAGAGCGGCGCGATCTGCTCGTCGAAGAACTGGCGCTGCTCGCGGATCGAGCGGGTTTTGGTCATCTCGCGCAGTTTGACGCCATGCAGGCGGGCAAGAAGGTGGGCAGCGCCGATGAAGCGGCCGAGCAGGCCCGTTTCGTAAATGTTGCGGTCGAAGACGGTGACGCGGCGGCGGCCGAACTTGCGGCCGTTCCAGTAGCTACGGGTCGCCTCATCGAGACGGGCGGCGAGATGCTGGTCGTAAGCGCGGCTGTTCGACTTCTCGTTCGGCATCGCCAGGAAGCGGACAAGATCGGCATGGCCGGGAAGATGCTTGAAGGCGGCAAGCTTCAGGCGGTTCAGCGCGATGTGGTGCGGGTTGAGATCGACGACGTCGATCGAGGCCGGCGCCTTGGAGAGATAGGCGAGCATGTTGCAGCCGCCAGAGCCGATGGTGACGATGCGATGGTTGGGCTTCAGCTCCATCGCCTGCATGTCGAGATCCGGATCCTCCCAGATCTGCGGATAGACGAGGCCGGAGAAGAGAAGGCCGAAGAGACGCTCGGAAAAGCCATCCTTCGAAAAAGCCTTATGGCGGAGAAGGGCGTCCTTGAGTTTCCGGTTCTTGCGGAAGCCGGCATCCGGTGCAAATTCTGACATGAGTCTGTCACCTTTTTAGCGTTTAGGGCGTGTAGCGCGCCTCTGCTACAGTTTGATGACGTGGGCTGTGGGCGCCGTTCTTCGGAGGCTTCGACCTCCTCGGGCGAGCAACCGGGATGGCTCTCCTGGGAAAGTGATCGGGACGATGGCCGTTCTTCGCTTCGGCCCCTTTCCGGCGCGTGTGATTCCTGCTTCTCTCCCGCCATGGAGGAATGCCATGCGATTTGTCCTGCGTATCCTGAAGGCGCTTGCTCTCCTTCTCGTTCTCCTCGTCATCACTGCCGCCAGCTGGCTCTTCATCCGGCCGCCGGAACTGCTCAGCGTCGGCGACGGCTATGCCGCCAAGATCGTCTGCTCCAATGTCTTCATCGCCGGTCGGGGGGCCGAGGATGTGCTTCATGACGATGTCCAGGCGCCCGGAAATCCGCTGCTGCGGCTCGTGCGTGTCAGCGTCGACCGCGACAACGACCGCGTGACGGCGCGCTTCATGGGACTGTTTGCGCCGAGTTATGCGCTCTATCGCGGCGCTTTCGGCTGCGCGAGCGTGCCGGACGGCAATTTCGAGGCGGCGGCGAATGCAGCGCCCTTCGATCCGCCGGCCAAGATGCAGGCGAATGACGCCTTGTGGCCGGAGGGCGAGGGCACCGGCAACCCGGCGGACGGCAAGATCGCCGCGCTGCTTGCCGATGCCGGCGTGGCCGGCCCTGCAATGCGGGCGATCGTCGTGGTGCGCAATGGCCGCATCGTCGCCGAAGCCTATGGCCCCGGCTTCTCGGCAAAGACGCCGCTCATCGGCTGGTCGATGACGAAGACGGTGAATGCGGCGGTCCTCGGCCGGCTGATGCTCGACGGCAAGATCTCCTTCGACGATGATAACCTGCTAGCGCAGTGGAAGAACGATGCGCGCGCCAGGATCAAGGTTTCCGACCTCCTCGGCATGGAGAGCGGCCTTGCCTTCAACGAGGACTATGGCGACGTCGCCGATGTGACGCGCATGCTCTATCTCGATCCCGACATGGTATCGCTGCCGGCCAATGCGCCGATGGAGGCAGCACCCGGCCAGCGCTTCCGCTATTCGAGCGGTACGGCCGTGCTCTTGTCACGCATCTGGATGGACAGGGTCGGCAATGCGCAGGCCGCCTTTTCCTATCCGCACGACGCCTTGTTTTCGCCGCTCGGCATGACGAGCGCGGTGTTCGAACTCGATGCGCGCGGCACGTTTGCCGGAAGTTCCTATCTCTATGCGACGGCGCATGACTGGGCGCGCTTCGGGCAGTTCCTGCTGCAGGATGGCGTGTGGAACGGCCAGCGGCTGCTGCCGGAGGGTTTCGTCGGCGCCATGCGCACCCCGACGGCAGCGTCGAACGGGCGGTATACGCAAGGCCAAGCCTGGCTCGCTCCTGGCGGCCCAAGCGCCGCGTTCGGACTGCCGGAGGATACGTTCTGGCTGACGGGGCATGACGGGCAGAGCATGGCGATCGTGCCTTCCGCCAATCTGGTCGTCGTCCGGCTCGGCCTGACGCCAAGCCGGCTCGACTATCAGCCGCAGACGCTGCTCAAGGCGATCCTGGCGGCCGTGGTACAATCGGGGGAGCCGAAACAGCAGGCCGGGTCACAGCAAAAGGCGCAGCCGCAGCCATAGGCCGGAGCTGCGATCACCGTTTCAGCAATTGCCTTGGTGTTGTCAGTAGTTGCCTTGGGCGATGTCGGTCATGCCCTTGCGCTTGGCGTCATAATAATAGCCGCGCGCATAGAGGCGGACGGCATCGTCTTCCTTGTTGTCGGAGACGAGCCAGGCGCCGCGCAGATATTTCGCGGCATATTTGATGTTGGTCTCGGCATCGAAGAGGCCGCCCGGGGCACCGTCATAACCCATGGACTTGGCGGTGTTGTATTTGATCTGCATGAGGCCGAAATAGCCGCGCTTGTTGTAGGCCTTCGGATTATAGCGGCTCTCGCGATGGACGATGCGGTGGAGCAACGTCTCGGGAATCTCGTAGACCTTCGAATATTTGGCGATGAGCTTGGTGACGAAGCTCTTTTCGACCGTCGGCGCATCGTCTTTGTCGTCGTCGCTGAACATCGGGGGCGCCGTCGGCGGATCGATCGGCCCGGATTCGTCGAAACCGTAATCCATGCTGGCGCGTGGCGTGGTGTCAACTGCGGCAAGTGCTGCAAGCGCACTGTTTTGCGGTGTCGCGGCAAAGGCAAGCTGCGTCGTCGGCTGTGCGGGCGCTCCCGGACGCGGCGTCGGCACGACGGACTGGATCGCCGTCATCTCGGGCGTCAGCGGAATCTGCGCGTAGGCTGCCGGCTGTATGCCTGCCTGCATGGCGAGATCGGCAGGCTGAGAGGTTGCCACGGCCGGCATCGCCGTTGCGGTCAGGGAGGGGGGCGATGCCTGAGGAATGGTGGCGCCAGCGACAGCTGCGCCTTCGGCTGTCGGGATCGCGGCGAGTGTTGCATCTTCGCCGGGCTTCGGCATCGGCACGACGGTCTGGGCGGCTGTCAGTTCGGCCTGGGACGTGTATTCGACGCTCGCACATCCCGTCATCACGCCGCAGAGTATCGTGGAAACGACAAGACTGCGTTTCAGGCCGGATAATCCGATCGCTACCATTCCGCCACTTTCGTGAAATCGCGCCGCCCCGGCAGCGTATAAAAGTTACCAAAAACCTTAAGCCCTGGTGACCCCATTAACCTATTCGTGGCATTCCGGCAACCACGGAGTATTACTAGGCTGCAATACGACGATACCCGGCCGTTACGGCACCTGCAGCGATCAGCAGAGTGCCTCCGGTTCGGTTCACGGCGCGCTGGATGCTCGCCTTGCGAATCAGTCCGCGCGCGGCATGGGCGAGAAACGCGTAGGTGGAAGCGTTGAGGATCGCCAGCACGAGGAAGGTCGCTTCCATGATCGCCATCTGGCCGAGGAAGGGCAGGGCCGGATTGAGGAACTGCGGCACGAAGGCGACGAAGAAGATGATGCTCTTCGGATTGAGGGCGGTGACAACATAGGCGTGGAGGAAGATCTTGAGGGACTTCTCCTCCGGCAGATTGTCGTTGTCGGCAATCGGTTCGCCGATGATGGGAGCCCGCCAGAGCTTGATTCCCAGCCAGATCAGGTAGGCGCCGCCGATCCACTTCAACACGGTGAAGAGGGTTGCGGAGGCGGCCAGAACAGCACCGAGACCGAAGAGAGAAGCGGTCATCGCGGTGAAGTCACCGAGCGCCACGCCGCCTACCGTCGCAAACGCCGTCCTGCGTCCATGACCGAGCGCATAGGAAACGACGAGCAGTATCGTCGGTCCCGGTATGGCCAGCATGATGGCGGATGCCGCCGCAAACGCGAGCCAAGCTTCAAGTGACATGGTGTCTCCTCCTATTCCTCGGGAACAAGCAAAGACATCATATTAACCATCCGTCAATCACGCTTCTTTGTATTTCTGGCCTATATTGTCCATGACTTCGGCAAACCATGCCGTCGAAAGGTCAAAAGCCTTGCCGCCCTTGATGCGCGGGAATTCTATAGTGCGCAATTTACCGTTCTGGCCTTCATCATGGCCGGTGACGCCGGAGACTTTATTGAGCGCGCTTTCGACGGCGAGATCGACCATGCTCTGGATCAGCCGCAGGTCGTCGCCGTTGGCGGGCGCCGAGCGGGCGAAATAGCCTGATTTCTGCACGAGGGAACGCTCGGCGTTCAAGAGATTGGCGAACTGCTTCTGGAACCATGCGCCGACATTGATCGTGTCGATCTTCACATGGCCGAAGGCATCGCGCTTGACGGTCTCGCCGGCGGCTTCGCGCTCGGCGACGATGGCGTCGAGGCATGCGCCTTCCGAGACAAAGACCGTGGCATGGCCGTTGCGGTCCATGCTTTCCGTCAGGCGGGCGGCTTCGGCGTCGAGGTCGAAGGCCATCTCAGGCAGGTAGACGGCGTCGATGCTTTTCAGATGCGCGTCCATCATCAGGCCGTCGACATACTGGTTGCGGCTGGTGCGCTGGAGATAGGCGCGAGCGGTGGCGGCCGTCAGCCAGCCGCAATGGCGGCCCATGACCTCGTGGATGACGAGGGTGCGGGGTGCGGCCGTCTGTTCGTTGCTGACATTGTCGAAGAAATGCGCGCCGACTTCGGCGGCCGTCCAGGCGCCGAGCGACTGGCGGATCGGCACGACGTCATTGTCGACAGTCTTCGGCAGGCCGACGACGGTGAGATCGTAGCCGTTGGCGGCGAGGTAGGCGGCAAGGTCGGCGGCCGTGGTGTTGGTGTCGTCGCCGCCGATCGTGTGGAGAATGGTGATGCCGTCATTGGCAAGACGTTCGGCGGCGACCCGCAGCGGGTTCTCGCCTTCCTTGACCAGGCCGCGCTTGACGCAGTCGGCGGCATTGGTGAGCTTGACGCGGCTATTGCCGATCGGCGAGCCGCCGTAGCGGTGCAGCAGCGGCGCCTTTTCGCGCATCTGGCGGGTGATCTCGAGGCTGTCGCCGATCAGCACGCCTTGGTAGCCGGACTTGTAGGCGACGATGTCGAGATCGGGTGCGATGTCGCTGTAGCGTTCGATGAGGCCGCCGACGGCGGAAGAAAGACAGGGCGCCAGGCCTCCGGCGGTCAGCATTGCGACTTTCTGTTTGGCCATGATCCCTCCTACGGTGTTTCGGTGCGGCAGCGTTAGTTAGCGCATGGATGCGGCAGGGAAAGGGCCCTGTAAAGTAAAGAATTTACGAAAAATGCGCCTTTCTGCCGTGTTGAACTGCAAAGGCGACCGGAAGTGCGAATATAATCGTTTCAAGCCCGGTCTGCCTGTCGGGGATCTGTTGTGGAAATTCCATCGCGCGCTCCGCAGCCTACGTGCCTGGCCAATGGCGGCGACCGCTAGCCAGGCCTTAAGGTAAGATAAAGCGGGGCGATGAATCGTTTGCTGCGGTGCGACAATTACCAAATCGTGAAAACTGTGTTCGGCCCTACGACCAATAGTCGCCTTGCAAAGGCTGCGATTCTTTGGTCAAGCTGTTTGTTATAAGTTGACAAGTGTGTGAGATTTTCGATGTCCTTCTGGGAAAAACTGTTGAATGCCATTGGCAATACCGCAGGCAATGCGCTGTCTGCGGTGGTCGAGGCTATCCGCACGGTTTTCGAAGGCGATCCCGAGACCCGGCGTAAAGTGGCTTTCTCCGTGGCGATCATCGCGCTGTCGGCCAAGATGGCCAAGGCCGACGGCATCGTCAGCGAGAAGGAGGTCGAAGCCTTCCGCGAAATCTTCGAATTCCCGCAGGATCAGGCAAAGAACGTCGCCAGGCTTTACAACCTCGCGCGCCAGGACGTCGCCGGCTACGAAGCCTATGCCGAACGGCTTTCCACGCTCTGCGTTACTTGCGCAGCCAATTGCACAGTGCTGGAAGACGTGCTCGACGGCCTCTTCCACATCGCCAAGGCCGATGGGCTGATCCACGAGAAGGAACTGAATTTCCTGCGTCATATCGGCGAGATCTTCGAGATGAGCGAGACCCGCTTCGAGCAGATCGCTGCCCGCCACGTCTCGTCCGGCGGCGATCCCTACAAGGTTCTCGGCGTCTCGCCTTCGGACGATTTCCCGACCATCCGCCGCCGTTACCATGGCCTTGTCAGCGAACATCATCCCGATCGGCTGATCTCGCGCGGCGTGCCGAAGGAATTCCATGTGATCGCCAATGAGCGCATGGCGGCGCTGAACGCGGCCTATGAGGCGATCGAGAAGGAACGCCGCGCGGCATGACCTCTTTCGAGGCCGACTGCAGCAGCGCTCGCGTGCAGCCCTCGCCGAACCATGGCGAGCGGGCGGACGGGCGCCATCCCGATATGATCCTGCTGCACTATACCGGCATGCCAACGGCTGATGGCGCGCTCGACTGGCTCTGTCGCGCCGAGAGCCAGGTTTCCAGCCACTATTTTGTGCATGAAAACGGCGAGGTGGTGCAGCTCGTGCCGGAAACACGGCGTGCCTGGCATGCGGGAAAAAGCAGCTGGCACGGCGAGACGGATATCAATTCTCTGTCGATCGGCATCGAGATCGCCAATGCCGGCCATCCCGGCGGGCTCCCCGATTATCCGAAAGAGCAGATCGCCGCGGTGATCGAATTGTGTCGCGACTGTGTCAAACGTTGGTCGATCGTGCCGGAACGGGTGCTCGGGCATTCCGATGTCGCCCCGATCCGCAAGGTCGATCCGGGCGAGAAATTCCCCTGGGCCGAGCTCCACCGGGCGGGCATCGGGCACTGGGTCGAGCCGGCAACGATCACCGGCGGGCGCTTCTTCCAGCGCGGCGATACTGGCCAGCCTGTCGAGGCGCTGCAGTCGATGCTGTCGCTCTATGGTTACGGCACTGAAATCACGGGTGAATTCTCCGAGAAAACGGCGGGCGATGTGGAAGCTTTCCAGCGCCATTTCCGGCCCCAACGGGTAGATGGCATCGCCGATTTCTCGACGATCGACACGCTGCACCGGCTGCTGTCGTCGCTGCCGCGTTATTCCTGACCGGAAGAACCGGATATCAGGACGGATTTCTCGCGGCCAGCGAGAAAACCGCCTCGCCACATCATTTCCCTATTATCTCCTCATTGCGATGGTCTAAGAACGCCCGCTGAACAGCGCTCGCGGCTGTTTTCAAGTGTAACCATGAGCGCCAAATGAAACGATAAGAATTGCTACGGAACGCGACCAGTCCTGGGTCGCGTGTGACCGGATGACGGCGAGGCGCGCAGTCCTGCAATTCTTTGGGTCGGAGTGAAGAGACTACATGAAGAATATGATTGTTGGTGCTGCGGCATGCGTTGGCATGCTGCTGGCGGGATATAGTGTTGCCTTGGCTGGTGATGACTGGGGTGTCCGGGCCGAAACCATCTCGCTGAAAACCGTCGATCGCCAGAGCGGCTATGCCATGCCGGATTTTTCCACGAGCATTCCCTATGCCGCACTGATCAACAAATATGCCGCTGAATACGACGTGCCCGTCGCACTCGCCCAGGCTGTCGTGCGCGTCGAGAGCAATTTCAATCCGAACGCCCGCGGCAGCGCTGGTGAAGTCGGCCTGATGCAGATCAAGCCGGCGACGGCGCGGATGATGGGTTATTCCGGCTCGAAGAAGGGCCTGTTCGATCCGGAGACCAACATCAAATACGGCATGAAGTATCTGGCGGCTGCCCATCAGCTCGGCGGCGGGCAGACCTGCAACACTATCCTGAAATACAATGCCGGCCATGCCGCCACGCGCATGAACCCGGTGTCGAAGACCTATTGCGGCAAGGTCCTGGCGATGCTCGACTGAGCATAGCCTGACGCGTCCTGACGAAATTCCCTTGCGGCAATTTTGCGATGTGAATCAGTGCGCTTGCCGTGATATCCCACCTTGAAACGAGGTGGGATATGGCAGTCGATTTCAGGTTTATCATCATCGGACGCGGCATGATGGGGGCTGCCGTCGCACGGCATCTCTCCTCGATGGCCGACGGCATCGCGCTGATCGGCCCGCGCGAGCCTGAGGAGCGCAAGGCTCATCACGGTGTCTTCGCCAGCCATTACGACGAAGCGCGCATCACCCGCACCTTCGACGGCAATCTTGCCTGGGGAACCTTCGCCGCCCGCGCGCTCGACCGCTACCGCGAGATCGAGGCAAGGAGCGGCATTTCCTTCTATTCGGAGGTCGGCTGCCTCTTTGCCGCTCCTGAGAAGGGCGAGCAGGACTATATCAAAAGGGCGCTGACCGTCAGCCGGACACTCGGCAGCGATATCGAGACCATCGCGCCGTTAGACCTTCGCCGGCGGTTTCCCTATCTTGCCGTCGATCCGGATTTCAGCGGGTATTTCGAGCGCAGGCGCGCCGGCTACATCAACCCGCGGGCGCTGGTGCGGGCGCAGACCATGCTTGCCGAACAGGGCGGCGTCTCGCTGATCGAGGCGACCGCGACATCCGTGCGCGATACCGGTTCCCATGTCGAGGTGACGGCCGGCTGCAGAAGCTACAGCGCCGAACGTGTGCTGGTGGCCGCCGGCGGTTTCAGCAATTTCCATACCCTGCTGCCGCGTCCCGTCGATACCAGGGTGATGGCGCGCACGGTCGCCTTCTACGAACTCGGCGAGCGCGAGATGGCGGTTTTCGGCGGCATGCCGTCGACGATCGTGCTCGGTGACCGAGAAGAGGATCACATCTATATCCTGCCGCCGGTGCGTTATCCCGACGGCAAGACTTATCTGAAGCTCGGTGGCGACACTGAGGCGCTTTCTTTCAGCCAGTTGGAGGATGCCGGCGCGTGGTTCCGTTCCGACGGCAGTGCTCCCGAGCGCGATCATCTTGCGCGTGTCGCCCTGCAGCTGATGCCGGAGCTTGCCGGCTGCCCTGTCACATCGGCGCCCTGTGTGGCGAATTTCACGCCGACCGGTTATCCCTATGCTGGATTTACGCAGTCGCCGCGCATCGCGGTGCTGACCGGCGGCAATTTCGTCGCGGCCAAATCCTCCGACGAGCTCGGGCGGCTGGGAGCGGTGCTTCTGGCGGAAGGAAGGCTCGGGGATCAGGATTTCGGCGGCGAGCTGACGCCGGTCTTTGGTTGAGGGGAAATGTTATGGCAGTCGATTTCAAATACATCGTCGTCGGCCGCGGGCTGATGGGGGCAGCGGCGGCGCGCCATCTGGCGCGCCAAGTGGACGGTGTCGCGGTGATTGGGCCGGACGAGCCGGATGATCGCAAGGCGCATCAGGGCGTCTTCGCCAGCCATTATGACGAGGGGCGCATCACTCGTACCATCGATCCCGACCGCAATTGGGCACTGCTCGCCAACCGCTCGATCGGCCGTTATGGCGAGATCGCCCGCGACAGCGGTATCGATTTCTATCGGGAGGTGGGCTGCGTCGCCGTCGCGCCGACGGGAGGCGATTATATCGAGAAGACCCGGCGGGCCGCCATTTCGCTGAACGTCGAAACCAGCCTTCTCGATGAGGCCGGGCTGAAGGCCGCCTTTCCCTTCTTCGCCTTTCCTGATGGGGGCACGGGCGTCTTCGAGGCGAGGGGGGCCGGCCACATCAGTCCGCGCAAGCTTGTGAAAGCCCAATCGCTGCTGGCGGAAAAGGCAGGTGCTGCCGTCATCCGCGATCATGTCATTTCGATCCGCAGCGAGGGCGGATGGGCCGCCGTCGAGACGGCCGGTGGCCTGACCTATCGCGGTGCAAAGGTGCTGCTGGCAGCGGGCGGATTTTCCATTGCGAAGAATCTGTTGCCGCGGCCGGTTGCCATGACGGTTTATGCCCGGACCGTGACGCTCTTTGAAGTAAGCGAGGCCGACGCGGTGCGCCTGGCCGCGATGCCGTCGCTCATTCTCAGGGCGCCCGGCATCGATATCTACCTGCTGCCGCCGATCCGGTATCCCAACGGCAAATTCTACCTGAAGATCGGCGGCGATCCTGACGATCTGGCGCTTAGCGACGAAGCGGAGATGCGCGCCTGGTTCAAGACCGAGGGGCGCGATACGGTGCGCGCGCATCTCAAACGCATCGTTGAAGGTCTTGTGCCCAATATCGTGCCGCTTTCGATTTCGACGGCCGCTTGCATCGTGTCGCATACGGAAAGCGGCTATCCGATGATTGGCTATACTTCCTCGCCCGAGATCGCGGTGCTGACGGGCTGCGCCGGCACGTCGGCCAAGAGCTCGGACGAAATCGGCCGGCTTGGGGCCGAGCTGCTTTTATCAGGCGGAATCGGCGAAGAGGGCTACTCCACGGATTTCACACCGCAATTTCGCTAGAGCATTTCCGTTTTTCTCCGAATCACGGAAGTGCTCTCTCTTTTGTTCCTACGCAATTGCGGAAGCAAAACCGCTGCGCACTTTTGCTGGAATAGCTCCAAGCGATATCATTTATTTCGATAGCAATTGCGATCTCTCTCGTTTATGGGAGCCCTGCCAGTTGGCTGGGCAGCCGCGCTTTACCAATGCCGAAAGGCGGTAGGGTGAGGAAAGTCCGGGCTCCACGGAAACACGGTGCCGGATAACGTCCGGCGAGGGCGACCTCAGGGAAAGTGCCACAGAAAGCAAACCGCCTGTCATGACAGGTAAGGGTGAAAGGGTGGGGTAAGAGCCCACCGCATCTCCGGCAACGGAAATGGCACGGTAAACCCCACCGGGAGCAAGACCGAATAGGGATGACGCGGCAGGCCGAAAGGCCTTCCGGCTGGTTTCCAGGCCAGTCATCCGGGTGGGTTGCGCGAGGCAGCGTGCGAACGCTGTCCCAGAGGAATGGCTGCCACGTTCCGGTTCACGCCGGAGCCTTACAGAACCCGGCTTACAGGCCAACTGGCGATTAACATCTTGCGGCGCGTCGGCCGGATTTTCACCGTAAGTCGCTGAAACTGACTGTTATCGAGCGGATGTTTTTGCATCCATGGGTGGATTTTTATCGCTTAGCCACCACTGCGTGTCGTTTGTAAGATGGCGATGCTAACCCTTTGTTAAACTTAACGGCTTATAAATTTTTGATCATGCGTCCATTGCAAAATGGGCGTATCCCATTGACGCCCATATGGTCCCATGCTATCCCAAATGCGCACTGCACTAGGGCAATCACCTGCCCATTCATCGCAAAGCACAGGCGTCTTCCTCTCCGGAAGCGTCGGAGGGGTTTTGGCTCATCCGGCTTGCGAAGCTGTGCCTGATATCGGGAGTTTCGGGCGTCTTTTGGTCCGGATCCCTGCGGGAACGGATGTTTCGTGTCATGAACCGCTTCCTTTCGAACGCGACCAACAGGATCGATGCCAAGGGCAGGGTTTCCGTGCCTTCGGCTTTTCGTTCCGTGCTGGCGCAGCGCAATGTTCAGGAGCTCTATTGCTTCCAGGACTTTGTGTTTCCGGCGATCAGCATCGGCGGTCCGGATCTTCTCGAAAGATTCGAACGGCAGATTGCTGCGGAGGATCCGTTTTCGCCGGATGCGAACGAGATGTCGCTTCTCATTCATGGAGGCGGGGTCTTCATGAAGCTCGATGCCGAGGGGCGGCTGATGGTCACGGATTTCATTCGCGGCTTTACCGGTATCTCGGACGAAGTGACCTTCGTCGGTCGAGCGGATCATTTTCAGCTCTGGCAGCCGCAGGCTTTTGTGGCCGCACAGGCGCAAGCACGAGGGGAGCGCAAGCTGGCGGGCAAGCGCTCCTGAAAGAACGAGGGAACGGAATGGTGGCGAATCCTGGCGGAGGTTCAACTGATGCCGGTGGCGGACCGGTTCGTCACATTCCTGTTCTACTCGAAGAAGTGCTTGCGGCGCTGGCGCCCGCGCCCGGCAAGCTCATCCTCGATGGTACATTCGGTGCGGGCGGTTACAGCTCGGCCATCCTTGCGGCCGGCGCCGAGGTGATTGCGCTCGACCGCGATCCGACGGCGATTGCATCGGGGCAGGCGATGGTCGCCGCCCATGGTGGTCGTCTCAAGCTTGTTCATTCGCAATTCTCGCATCTCGCCGATCATGCGCCGCAGGGCGGGCTCGATGGTGTCGTGCTCGATATCGGCGTCTCCTCCATGCAGATCGACGAGGCCGAGCGCGGCTTCTCCTTCCAGAAGAGCGGACCGCTCGACATGCGCATGTCGGCCGAAGGTGTTTCGGCCGCCGATGTCGTCAACCGCGCCAAGGTCGCCGATCTCATCCGCATCTTCCATTTTCTCGGCGAAGAAAGCCAGGCGCCGCGCATCGCGCATGCGATCGAGAAGCGTCGCGCCGAAAAGCGATTTGAGACGACGCGCGATCTCGCCGGTCTCATCGAGCTCGTTACGCCGCGCAAGATGAAGGACAAGATCCATCCGGCAACGCGCGTCTTCCAGGCATTGCGCATCTTCGTCAATGACGAGCTGGGCGAACTGGCGCAGGCGCTGTTTGCGGCGGAAACGGCGCTGAAGCCCGGCGGGCGGCTCGTCGTCGTCACCTTTCATTCGCTGGAAGACCGCATCGTCAAGAAATTCTTCTCCGACCGCGCCGGCAAGGCGTCGGGTTCACGGCATCTGCCGGTCGCGCATGAGCGAGCGGCAACTTTTGCGGCTATCGGCAAGGCGATGGTTTCGGCAAGCGAGGCGGAGGCCGAGATCAATCCGCGTGCCCGCTCCGCCAAGCTGCGCGCCGGCCTGAGGACGGACGCCGCCGCCGAAGCCGCGGATATGTCGCTCTTCGGGTTTCCCAATCTTGCCAGTCTCGGAAAGCTTGGTGGTTGATATGCTGAAAACGTTCGATCTCGTGCTTATCGGCGTCATGACGGCCACCGCCGCCGTGACCTACACGATCAAGCACCGCGCCGAATTGAAGCTCGAGGAGGTTCATCGCCTCGAAGCCGAGATCAAGCTTGAGAAGGACACGATCGACCTTCTCAAGGCCGACTGGGCGCTGCAATCGCAGCCGAACCGGCTGGAGCGGCTGGTCAAGTCCTATAATGACGAATTGAAGCTGCAGCCGACGGAATCGACGGCGCTCGTGCATGCCAAGGAATTGCCGATGCTGAAATCCGAGGTTCCCGTGCCTGACGTGACGGAGGCCAAGGCCAGCGCCAAAGGCACGACCGTGGCCAGCGCCAAGAGCGCGACCGTGGCCAGCGCCAAAGGCGCGCCGGACACCGCCAAGGGCGCGCAAGCCAACGCCAAGGCGCAGCCCATTCCGATGCCTGCGCCACGCGGCGAGGCAGAGGATGCAGACCAGATCGAAACCGGATCGGTGGAGGAATAATGTCGTTTCTTTCCCGCATCATGGTTTTGAAGAGCCAGGCGCATTTCTCCGCCGGCGTCTATAACCGGTTCGGCGGTCCTTCCCCCGCCGGCCTGGCGATCGAGGGATCGCGCAAGAAGAAATCCGGGCAGGCGAAAAGCCGTGTAGGCCTGCTGATCCTTGGCTTCATGGGCGTCTACGCCGTCATCGGCGGCCGTCTCGTCGAATATGCGATGAAGGATCAGGAGGTCGTCTCCAGCATTCTCCCGCCCGACCGGCTGATGGCCTCGCGCCCGGACATTCTCGACCGCAACGGCGAGGTACTTGCGACCGACATCCGCACCGTCTCGCTGTTTGCCGAACCGAACAAGATCGTCGACGCCGACGAGGCAGTGGAGAAGCTTGCAACGGTGCTGCCCGAGCTCGACGTCAGGGACACTTATAAGAAGCTCTCGGTCAAGACCTCGCATTTCGCCTGGCTGCGCCGGCAGCTGACGCCGAAGCAGCAGAGCCAGATCCTGGCGCTCGGCATTCCCGGCATCGGCTTCCGGCCGGAGAAGCGCCGCTTCTATCCGGGCGGCTCGACCGCCGCGCACATCCTCGGTTACGTCAACATCGACAACCGCGGTGTCGCCGGCATGGAGAAATTTATCGACGACCAGGGGCTTGCCGATCTCGCCTCGGTCGGCATGACCAGCGACCAGCCGCTCGAGCCGGTGCGGCTATCGATCGACCTGCGCGTGCAGAACATCGTGCGGGACGCGGTCGTCAACGCCGTCAACAACTTCCAGTCCAAGGGCGCCGGTGCCGCGGTCATCGACGTGCATACGGGAGAAGTGCTGGCGATGGCATCGGCGCCGGATTTCGATCCGAACGATCCGCAGGAAGGCGCCAAGGACGGTTGGCTCAACCGGATGACCAACGGCACCTTCGAAATGGGCTCGACCTTCAAGACCTTTTCGCTGGCCATGGCGCTCGATAGCGGCAAGGTGAAGATGACCGACAGTTTCGATGCCAGCAAATCGATCTATATCGGCGGCTTCACCATCCACGATTTTCACGGGCAGCGCCGCTGGCTGACCGTTCCCGAGATTTTCCAATATTCTTCGAATATCGGTACGGCGCGCGTCATCGATATCGTCGGCATCGACGCGCAGAAGGACTATCTGACCAAGTTCGGCCTCTTGACGAAGATGCAGACCGAACTGCCCGAAGTGAAGATGCCGAGCCAGCCGCGCGTTTGGAAGAAGATCAATTCGATCACGATTTCCTTCGGCCATGGCGTCTCGACGACGGCGCTGCAGACAGGGGTGGCCGCCGCCGCCCTCGTCAATGGCGGCAAGCTGATCGAGCCGACATTCCTGCCGCGCACGCGCGAACAGGCCGATCAGATCGCTACGCAGGTGATCAAGAAGTCGACCAGCGACAACATCCGCTATCTCCTTGATTTCAACGGCTACAAGGGATCCGGGCGTGTTGCCCGCGTGCCGGGCTTTGCCGTCGGCAGCAAGACCGGTACGGCCGACAAGGTGGTGAACGGGCGTTATTCGGCGACGCTGAACTTCAATTCCTTCATTGCCGCATTCCCGATCAATGATCCCAAATATGCCGTGATCACCTTCTGCGACGAGCCGAAGACCGGTGAGAAGCAATATGGCGGAACGATCTCCGCCGGCACCGCCGGCCCGATCGCTCGTGAGATCATCAGCCGCGCGGCCCCCATTCTCGGCATTGAGCCGAAATTCGGGGAGGGCGGATCGGCCTTGCTGGTGTCTTATTGAGTGTGAATGAATATCGACGCCGATTCGCGAGGGGTGAACCGGCTTCAAGAGAGAAAAGTGCGTTCGATGAAATTGCGAGACCTGGCCGGAGATCAGTTTCCGGAACTTGAAGCACAGCTCGAAGGCCCGGCAGGCTTGCTTGATATCTCAGGCCTGTCTTCGGATAGCCGCAAGGTGGCGCCTGGCAATGCCTTCGTCGCAGTCGCCGGCACCAAGGCGGACGGCGCAGGCTTCATCGCGGATGCCGCCGGCCGTGGCGCTGCCGTCGCGATCGCCTCCCAAGCCGTCGATGCTTCGATCCCCGTGCTTGCGGTCAAGGAGCCGCGCCGCTTCCTTTCCATCGCCGCCGCGCGTTTCCACGGCAAGCAGCCCGATACCATGGTCGCCGTCACCGGCACGGCGGGCAAAACCTCCGTCGCTTCTTTCACCCGGCAGATCTGGGCGCATGCGGGCCACGCGGCTGCGATGATCGGCACGACGGGCGTCGTTTCGCCGACGCGCAACGAATATGGCTCGCTGACGACGCCCGATCCGGTGTCTCTGCACGAGCTGCTGGCGGAACTCGCCGGAGAAGGCGTAACGCATGCCGCGATGGAAGCGTCCAGCCACGGCCTCGACCAGTGCCGGCTCGACGGGGTGAAGCTTGCTGCCGCCGCCTTCACCAATCTCGGCCGCGACCACATGGATTATCATCCCACGATCGAGGCCTATATGGCCGCCAAGATGCGGCTTTTCGATACGCTGCTGCCGAAGGGTTCACCGGCGGTGATCTTCGCCGACGATCCGTGGTCGGCGCAGGCGATCAAGGCCGCGACCGATGCCGGTCACGACATTCGTACCGTTGGGCGAAAGGGCGATTACCTCTCGTTGAAGCGCGTCGAGCACTTCCGCCACAAGCAGATGGCCGAAATCCATATCGGCGGCGAGATCTTCGAGGTGGACATTCCGCTGGCCGGCGATTTTCAGGTGGCCAATGCGCTGGTCGCAGCGGGGCTTGCCATGTCGACCGGCGTTGAGGCGAAGGTTGCGATGGCCGCGCTCGAGAAACTCGTCGGCGCGTCCGGCCGTCTCGAACTCGTCGGCCATACAAAAGACGGCGCGCTCGCCTATGTCGACTACGCCCACAAGCCGGATGCGCTGGAAAACGTGCTGGGCTCGGTCAGACCCTTCACCACCGGCCGCGTCATTGTCGTTTTCGGCTGCGGCGGCGACCGTGACCGCGGCAAACGGCCGATCATGGGCGAAATCGCCTGCCGACTTGCCGACGTCGTTATAGTCACCGACGATAATCCGCGTTCTGAGGAGCCGGCCTCGATCCGGGCGGAGATCATGGCAGCAGCAGGCTGCGCCGCGGAAATCGCCGATCGCGCCACGGCGATCCGCGAGGCTGTTGGCATGCTGAGATCCGGCGATACGCTGATCGTCGCCGGCAAGGGGCATGAGGAAGGGCAGACGATCGGCGGCGTCACCCTGCCGTTCTCCGATCATGCGGAGGTGCGCAAGGCCTTGGAGGAGTTGAAATCTTGAGCTGGCTCTGGACGACGGAAGACATGATCGCAGCGATGGCGGGACGCCCTTTCGGCACGCTGCCCGAAGGCATCACCGGCATTTCCATCGACAGCCGCTCGATTACTCCAGGCGAAGCCTTCTTCGCGATCAAGGGCGACCGTGTCGACGGTCACGACTACGCATCGATGGCGACGGCGAACGGCGCTTCCCTTCTCGTCGTCAGCGAGGCGAGGCTTCCCGCCATGGGCCGCCTGACGGTGCCGATGATCGTCGTGGAAGACGTGCTCGCGGCACTTGGCCGGCTCGGCCTTGCCTCGCGCGAGCGCTCGCGGGCCCGGATCATCGCGGTGACCGGATCTGTGGGAAAGACGACCACCAAGGAAATGCTGCGGCATGTGCTATCGCCCTCCGGCAAGGTGCACGCCTCCGTCGCCTCCTTCAACAATCATTGGGGCGTGCCGCTGACGCTGGCGCGCATGCCTGAGGATACGGATTATGGCGTCTTCGAAGTCGGAATGAACCATCCCGGCGAGATCCGGCCCCTGGTGGGGATGATCCGTCCCGATGTCGCCATCATCACGACGATCGCGCCGGCCCATCTCGGCAACTTCAAGAACATCAAGGAAATCGCCGCTGCCAAGGCCGAGATCTTCGAGGGGCTCGAACCCGGCGGCCATGTCGTGCTCAATCGCGACAACGACCAGTTCAATTTCCTCGACCGCACGGCGCAATCGCTCGGCATCGAGCATATCCATTCCTTCGGCCAGCATGCCAAGGCCGAATTCCGGCTCGCAGAATTCAATGGCTCCGACGAGAATTCGACGCTGTGGCTGACGATTGGTGGCGAGACGCTGGAAGTCGCGCTCGGCGCGCCGGGCCGCCATATCGCCGAGAATGCGCTCGCAGCACTCGGGGTCGTCAGGATCGTCGGCGCCGATATGCAGAAGGCGATCGAAGCGCTTGCGACGCTGAGGCCGGAAAAGGGCAGGGGCAAGCGCCACCGGCTTTTAATCGGCGGCGGCAGCTTCACGCTGATCGACGAGAGCTACAATGCGAATCCAGCCTCGATGCGCGCGGCGATCGCGCTGCTGGCGGCCTCCGAGCCGACCGGCCGCGGACGCCGTATCGCCGTGCTCGGCGACATGCTGGAGATGGGCGACTATGCGCAGAAGGTCCATACCGACCTTGCCGTGCCCCTGCTTGCGGCCGGCATCGAGCATGTCTGGCTGGCTGGAGCCGAGATGGCTGCGCTGAAGGAATCGTTGCCGGAAAGCGTCCACGTCGACTATCGCGAGAACACGGACGAATTGACGGACTATGTATTGAACTCGGTCGCGCCAGGCGACGTGTTGATGGTGAAATCGTCTCTGGGCATCGGTTTCGGCAAGATCGTCGCCGCGCTCCTTGACAAGTTCCCGGCATTTGCCGACACGCAACGCGAATTTTGATCGGGTAAACAAGGGGCCCTGAATGCTGATCTGGCTTGTCGAACTGTCGGAATATTTCAAATTTCTGAACCTGTTCAGATATATTACCTTCCGCACGGGGGCTGCTCTCTTCACCTCAGCACTGATCGTCTTCCTGTTCGGGCCGACGATCATCAATTCGCTGCGCATCCGGCAGGGCAAGGGCCAGCCGATCCGCGCCGATGGGCCGCAGACGCACTTCAAGAAAGCCGGCACGCCGACCATGGGCGGGCTGATGATCCTCGCCGGCATCGTCGGCGCATCGCTGCTCTGGGCCGATCTTTCCAACGTCTATGTCGTCGCCACGCTGCTGGTGACGCTGGGCTTCGGCGCGATCGGCTTCTACGACGATTATCTTAAGGTCACGAAGCAGAGCCACATGGGCTTTTCCGGCAAGGCGCGTCTCGGCATCGAATTCGTCATCGCCGGCATCGCCGTCTATTTCATGATGCGCACCGCCCTTGCCTCGGGGATTGCCGGCTCGACCTTCGGCTCCTCGATTGCCTTTCCCTTCTTCAAGGACTTCATGATCAATATCGGCATCATGTTCGTCGTCTTCGGCGGCTTCGTCATCGTCGGGGCCGGCAATGCCGTCAATCTGACGGACGGTCTCGACGGACTTGCCATCGTGCCTGTGATGATTGCAGCCGCCTCCTTCGGCGTCATCGCCTATCTCGCCGGCAACGTGGTGTTTGCGAACTACCTGCAGATCAATTTCGTGCCCGGCACCGGCGAGCTCGCCGTCGTGCTCGGCGCCGTCATCGGCGCCGGCCTCGGCTTTCTCTGGTTCAATGCTCCGCCGGCCGCCATCTTCATGGGCGACACCGGGTCGCTGGCACTCGGCGGCACGATCGGCACCGTCGCCGTCGCCACCAAGCATGAGATCGTCATGGCAATCATCGGCGGCCTCTTCGTCATCGAGACGCTCTCGGTCATCATCCAGGTCGGCTTCTTCAAGATGACCGGCCGGCGCGTCTTCCTGATGGCGCCGATCCATCATCACTTCGAGAAGAAGGGCTGGACCGAGAGTCAGGTGGTGATCCGCTTCTGGATCGTCGCCGTCGGCCTTGCCATGCTCGGTCTCTCGACGCTGAAGCTCCGGTGAGGCGGCGATGATCCCGGTCACGACGCTCAAGGACAGGAAGGTCGCGCTCTTCGGGCTCGGCGGCTCCGGCTTTGCCACTGCCCGGGCGCTGATATCAGGCGGTGCCGAGGTGACCGCCTGGGACGACAATCCCGACAGCGTCGCCAAGGCCGCGGCCGAAGGCATCAGAACGGAAGACCTGCACAACATCGACTGGAGCCAGCAGACGCTGTTCGTGCTGTCACCCGGCGTGCCGCTCACCCATCCGAAGCCGCACTGGACGGTCGATCTTGCGCGTGCGGCCGGCGTCGATATCGTCGGCGACGTCGAGCTCTTCGTGCGCGAGCGCCGCGCTCATGCGCCGGACTGCCCCTTCATCGCCATAACAGGCACCAACGGCAAGTCGACCACGACTGCGCTGGTCGCCCATATCCTGACGTCAGCAGGCTACGACACGCAGCTTGGCGGCAATATCGGCACGGCGGTGCTGACCCTCGATCCGCCGAGGGGCGAGCGCTTTTACGTCGTCGAATGCTCCTCCTACCAGATCGATCTGGCGCCGACGCTGAACCCGTCGGCCGGAATCCTGCTCAACGTGACGCCCGATCATCTCGACCGTCACGGCACGATGCAGCATTATGCCGATATCAAGGAACGGCTGGTCGCCGGCAGCGATGTCGCGATTGTCGGCGTCGACGACAGCCATTCGGCTTTGATCGCTGACCGCGTCCAGCGGGCGGGTGTCAAGGTGGTCCGCATTTCGCGCCGCAACGTGGTGGCGGACGGCATTTATGCCGAGGGCACCAAACTCATCCAGGCCGCCGGCGGCGCCATGCTGCCTTTCGCCGATCTCGACGGCATCCAGACGCTGCGCGGCAGCCACAATGCGCAGAACGCCGCCGCCGCCGTCGCCGCCTGCCTCGCCGTCGGGGTTTCCGCCGACGACATCCGCGCCGGCCTTGCCTCGTTCCCCGGGCTCAAGCACCGCATGCAGCCGGTTGGACAGCGTGGCCGCGTCGTTTTCATCAACGATTCCAAGGCGACCAATGCCGATGCCGCAGCACCCGCTCTTTCGAGCTATGATCGCATCTATTGGATCGCCGGCGGCCTGCCGAAGGCTGGCGGCATCACGACGCTCGCTCCCTATTTTCCGCGCATCGCCAAGGCCTATCTGATCGGCGAGGCGGCCGCGGAATTCGCAGCGACGCTCGGCGAGGCCGTGCCTTACGAGATTTCGGGTACGCTGGAGCGCGCGGTCGCGCATGCGGCAGCCGATGCCGATCGCGACGAAAGCAGTGCTTCGGCCGTGATGTTATCCCCGGCTTGCGCAAGCTTCGACCAGTATAAGAATTTCGAAGTCAGGGGCGATGCCTTCGTCGGCCACGTGGCAGCGCTTGATGGGATTGCGATGCTGATCGGTCCGGCAACAGGAGAGAAATGACATGGTAAGTCGCGCGGAACGTGGGGCTCTGGCCGATTGGTTCTGGACCATCGACCGCTTCTTCCTGGCGATGTTCATCTTCCTGATGGGCATCGGCTTCATGCTGTCGTTTGCGGCATCTCCTGCGGTTGCCGAACGCATCGGGCTCGAGCCTTTCCACTTCGTCAAGCGCCATGCGGCCTTCATGATCCCCTCGATCGGCGTCATGCTCGGGCTGTCGTTCCTGACGCCGCGCCAGGTGCGGCGAACCGCGATCCTGATCCTGATCATCTCCGTCGCCATGATGGTGCTGGTGCTGTTCGTCGGGCAGGAGGTCAAGGGTGGCAGGCGCTGGATCTGGATCGCCGGCCTTTCCATCCAGCCGTCGGAATTCATGAAGCCCGCCTTCGTCGTGGTCTGCGCCTGGCTGTTTGCCGAACATGCGCGCCAGCCGGAGATCCCCGGCAATCTCTTTGCGATCATCCTGTTCGGCATCGTTGCGGCACTTCTTATCGCGCAGCCGGACCTCGGCCAGACCATCCTGACCACGGCCGTCTGGGGCGGGATGTTCTTCATGGCCGGCATGCCATGGATCTGGATCATGCTGCTCGGTATCGGCGGCGCCGGTGGCCTGCTCAGCGCCTATTACGTCTTCCCGCACGTCGCCGGCCGAATAGACAAGTTCATGACCGGCGAGGGTGATACTTTCCAGATCGACACCGCGCGCGAGGCGATCATCCGCGGCAGCTGGTTCGGCCAGGGACCGGGTGAGGGTATCGTCAAGCGCATCATCCCGGATGCGCATACTGACTTCATCTTCTCGGTCGCTGCCGAAGAATTCGGGATCGTCTTCTGCATGGCGCTCGTTGCGCTGTTTACCGTGCTGGTGCTGCGCGGCCTCTCGCATGCCTATCGCGAGCGGAACGACTTCAATCGCTTCGCCGTCGCCGGCCTCGTGCTGCAGATGGGCATCCAGTCGATCATCAATATCGGCGTCAATCTCGAACTGCTGCCGGCGAAGGGCATGACGCTGCCGCTGATTTCCTATGGCGGCTCGTCCATGGTGGCGATCTGCGTCACCGCCGGCTTCATTCTGGCGCTGACGCGGCATCGACCGGAAAAACGCGCGCAGGACCGGAGCCTCTTCCGCGTCCCGCACGGCATGCCGGCGGAGTAGAAGACCATGAGCAAAGGCATCGTGCTGCTTGCCGCCGGGGGAACCGGCGGCCATGTGTTCCCGGCGGAGGCGCTGGCCTTCAAGCTGAAGGAGCGCGGCTATTCGGTGCATCTCGTCACGGACAGCCGAGCCGAGCGTTATGCCGGAAAGTTCCCGGCCGAGGAGATCCATGTCGTGCCGTCGGCGACGATCGGCTCGAAGAACCCGGTTGCCGTGGCCCGCTCGCTGTGGACGCTCTGGAGCGGCATGCGGGCCGCAAAGAAACTGATCCAGCGGCTGCAACCGGTCATCGTCGTCGGTTTCGGCGGTTATCCCACCGTGCCGCCGCTGCTTGCCGCTACGCGGCTCGGCGTGCCCTCGATGATCCACGAGCAGAACGCCGTGATGGGCCGAGCCAACAAGGCCTTAGCAACCCGTGTGCAGGCCATCGCCGGCGGTTTCTTGCCGGAGGGCGGTGCCGCCTTTCCAGACAAGACGGTGACGACGGGTAATCCGGTCCGCCCGGCGATCATTGCCGCGGCCGAGGTGCCTTATACGCCATCGCATCCGGGTGAGGCCTTCAACCTCGTCGTCTTCGGTGGCAGCCAGGGCGCGCAATATTTTTCCAAGGCGCTGCCGACGGCGATCAGCCTGCTCGACGACGCGCTTCGCGTGCGCCTGCGCATCACCCAGCAGGTGCGTCCCGAGGACATGGAGATGGTCAGCGGCTGCGTCGCCAAGCTGGAGATGGGGGCCGATATCGCACCCTTCTTTACCGACATGGCCGAGAGGCTGGCGAGGGCGCATCTCGTCATCTGCCGTTCGGGCGCCTCGACGGTTTCGGAAATCTCCGTCATCGGGCGGCCTGCCGTGCTCGTGCCTTACCCGCACGCTCTCGATCACGACCAGGCGGCGAATGCGGCGGCACTCGCTGCGACCGGCGGGGCGAAGGTGATTGCCCAGTCGGAGCTTTCGCCGGAGAAGATCGCGGCGATCCTGACGGCTGTCATGAACGATCCGGAAAAGCTTTCGCACATGGCGGCGGCGGCGAAACTCGCCGGGAAACCCGACGCCGCAAACTTGCTTGCCGACATGGTTGAGGCTATTGCCGCCGGACGGACAATTGCGGAATTCAAGAGGACACGCGCATGAAACTGCCGAAGACGATCGGTCTCGTCCATTTCATCGGCATTGGCGGTATCGGCATGAGCGGTATCGCCGAGGTGCTGCACAATCTCGGCCACAAGGTGCAGGGATCGGACCAGGCCGACAGTGCCAATGTCCAGCGGCTGCGCGACAAGGGCATCGAGGTGTTCGTCGGTCACCGGGCCGAAAACCTGGGTGAGGCCGAAGTCGTGGTCGTCTCGACGGCGATCAAGAAGAGCAATCCGGAGCTCATCGCCGCGCGCGAAAAGCTGCTGCCGGTGGTGCGCCGTGCCGAAATGCTGGCCGAGTTGATGCGCTTCCGCAATGCGATCGCCATCGGCGGCACGCATGGCAAGACGACGACCACCTCGCTGGTCGCCACACTGCTCGAAGCCGGTGGGCTCGACCCGACCGTCATCAATGGCGGCATCATCAATGCCTACGGCACCAACGCCCGCATGGGCGAGGGCGAGTGGATGGTGGTCGAGGCCGACGAATCCGACGGCACCTTCCTCAAGCTTCCGGCCGATGTCGCCGTCATCACCAATATCGACCCGGAACATCTCGACCATTACGGCAATTTCGACGCCGTGCGCGCCGCCTTCCGGCAGTTCGTCGAGAACGTGCCGTTTTACGGCTTCGGCGTCATGTGCCTCGACCATCCCGAGGTGCAGTCGCTGGTCGGCCGCATCGAGGACCGCAAGATCATCACCTATGGCGAGAACCCGCAGGCCGACGTGCGCTTCAAGAATGTCCGCATCGACGGCACGCGCTCGATCTTCGACGTCGAAATCCGCCGCCGCCGCACCGGCCAGGTGATCGAGCTCAAGGGGCTGGTCATGCCGATGCCCGGACGGCATAATATCTCCAACGCGACGGCAGCGATTGCCGTTGCCAACCGGCTCGGCATATCGAGCGCCGATATCGCCAAGGGGCTTGCTTCCTTCGGCGGCGTCAAGCGGCGCTTCACGCTGACCGGCGAATGGAACGGGGTGCAGATCTTCGACGATTACGGTCACCATCCCGTCGAGATCAAGGCTGTGCTGCGCGCTGCCCGCGAATCCTGCAAGGGGCGCATCATCGCGGTCCACCAGCCGCACCGCTATAGTCGTCTTGCGAGCCTGTTCGAGGAATTCGCCGCCTGCTTCAACGATGCCGACAGCATCTTCCTGGCACCTGTCTATGCAGCGGGGGAGGATCCGATCGAGGGTATCGATTCCGTGTCGCTGGTTTCGCGCATAAAATCCGGCGGCCATCGCGACGCCCGCTTTCTCACCTCGGCGGAGCTTTTGCCGCAGATGGTCGCGGAGGTTGCAAAGCCTGGCGATTTCGTGGTTCTGTTGGGGGCTGGGAGCATCACATCCTGGGCAGCGGCGCTGCCCAAGCAACTGGAAGGCCTATCGGGAAAGTCCGTATGAAACAGGTGAATGGGGAAAAGCTTCTCGCGTCTCTCGGAGAGGGTGTAAAGGATATCCGCGGCCGTATCACGCCGGATGCCCCGATGGACCGCGTCACCTGGTTCAGGGCCGGCGGCCTGGCTGAGCTGATGTTCCAGCCGCATGACATCGACGATCTCATCGCCTTCCTGAAGATATTGCCGGAAGAGGTGCCGCTGACGGTGGTCGGCGTCGGCTCCAACATCCTGGTGCGCGATGGCGGCATTCCCGGCGTCGTGCTGCGCCTGTCGGCCAAGGGGTTCGGCTTCGTCGAGCTCGCCGGCGAAAACCGCATCCTGGCCGGCGCCATCTGCCCTGACAAACATGTGGCGGCGATGGCGATGGACAACGGCATCGGCGGCTTCCATTTCTTCTACGGCATTCCCGGTGGCATCGGTGGCGCGGCGCGCATGAATGCCGGGGCCAATGGCGTGGAGACGCGCGAGCGGCTGATCGAAGTCCATGCGGTCGACCGCAAGGGCGACAAGCATGTGCTTTCCAATGCCGAGATGGGCTATTCCTACCGGCATTCGACCGCATCGACAGATCTGATCTTCACCTCCGTGCTGTTCGAGGGCTATCCGGAAGAGCGCGCGCAGATCCGCGCCGAGATGGACGCCGTGCGCAATCATCGCGAGACGGTGCAGCCGGTGCGTGAAAAGACCGGCGGGTCGACCTTCAAGAACCCCGCCGGCCATTCGGCCTGGAAACTGATCGACGAGGCAGGCTGCCGTGGCCTCGTCATCGGCGGAGCGCAGATGTCGTCGCTGCACTGCAATTTCATGATCAACATGGGGCAGGCGACCGGCTACGACCTCGAATATCTCGGCGAACAGGTGCGCCGCGAGGTCTTCGAAAAAGACGGCATCAAGCTCGAATGGGAAATCAAACGTCTCGGCGTCTTCATGCCCGGCCGTGAGGTGCACCCGTTTCAGGGTGTGACGAGCGAGTAACGGTTACTTCACCGCAAGCTTCAGGCCTTCGCGCGGCGTGACCAGGGGCGACCAGCCAAGCACGTCGCGGGCACGGGATATGTCGACCTGGAGGGAGCCACAAAGACGTTGGTAGACGGCGTCCTTTCCCGTGACTCTCGCGCCCATCTGCAACAAGGCGGGGGGAAAGGGGAGCAGCATCGGTTTGACACCCAGCCCTGCGGCAATCCCTTCAATAAGCCCTGGAGTCGAAAGATCTTCTCCATCGCCTGCGAGAAAGGTCTCGCCGGCCGCGCCGGGATGCTTCATCCCGGTGATGATCAGATCGACGAGATTTGGAAGCGCGACCAGTGTTCGGCGGTTCTTCAGCGACGCGAAGGGGAGCGGTATCCTCTTCCGGACAAGTCCGACGAGCAGGGCGAAATTGCCCCTCGCACCGGGTCCATAGACGAGCGGCGGGCGAATGACGACGACCTCCATGCCTGTTCGGGCGGCGATTTCACGCAGCCCGATTTCAGTTTCCAGCTTCGAGATGCCATAGGGATCGATCGGCATTGGCGTATCGTCGTGCCGGAAGGGCCGATCGTTCTCCTCACCATTGACCTTGATGCTGCTGATGAAGACGAACCTTTTTACGCCCGCGCGGGCGGCCTGCTCGGCGAGGTTCAAGGTGGCGGCGGTGTTGATCCGACGAAATTCCGCAAGCGGATCGGCTGCGCGGTCGTTCATGATGTGAACACGAGCGGCGAGATGGACGATGACATCAATACCCTCGAGAGCCGCTGTCCAATCGGTTTCGCTTGTTATCTCAATGGGGAAATGCCGCACAGATGTCGGGAAGCTGGCGGTTGCAGATCGCGTCGTCACCACAAGCTCGCATATCCGCTCTCCGTGCAGTCTTTCGACGAGAGGCCCACCGACAAAGCCGGCTGCGCCGGTAATGAGGCATCGCATGATCTGTTCCCCGTTTTGCCGTGAGTGTTCCGGTTAACCGGAAGTGCTCACGGCATCAATAAAAAAGCCGCGACGGTGGCCGTCGCGGCTTGTTGTTGACTTGCTACTCGAGGTTCAGACTTCCTCGCGGCCCGACAGCCGGATGCAGACCAGCGAGATCACCGCCGAGGCGGCGAGGTAGTAGCCGACATAGTCGAGGCTGTAATGGGTGGCGAGCCAGGTGGCGATATAAGGAGCGAGCGAGGCGCCGAAGATGCCACCCAGATTGAAGGTCATAGAGGCGCCGGTGTAGCGCACCATGGTCGGGAAGGGCGCGGCAAGGGCAGCGCCGATCGGACCATAGGTGAAGCCCATCAAGGCGAGGCCGATGATCGAGCACAGGAAGGCGCCTGTGAGACCGCTGGTCAACAGCGTTGCGTAGAAGAAGCCGAAGATCGCGATGGCAATCGTCGTCAGCGTCAGGATGGTGCGGCGCGAATAGAGATCGGAGAGCCATCCGGAGAGCGGGATCGTCAGGCCGAAGAAGACGACGCCGACAAGCTGGACGACCAGAAACTGTTCTCTCGTATAACCGAGCCCACCCCTTTCCAAGGGTGTCGTTCCCCAGGAGAGCGTGAAGACCGTCATGAGGTAGAACAGCACGAAGGTCGCGACGGCAATGAAGGTGCCGAGGATCAGGCTGCGCAGATGACCGCGGAAGACCACCTCGATCGGCACGGCGACGCGCTCGTGCTTTTCGACGGCTTTGCGGAATTCCGGCGTCTCGGCAATCTTCAGGCGGACATAGAGGCCGACGGCGACGAGGGCGAGGCTGGCGATGAAGGGAATGCGCCATCCATAGTCGAGGAAATCCTCGTTGCTCATCGTTTCCGCCAGGATGAGGAAGAAGCCGGAGGAAAGGATGAAGCCGATCGGCGCGCCGAGCTGCGGGAACATGGCGTACCAGCTGCGCTTGCCGGGAGGAGCGTTTTCGGTGGCAAGCAGGACGGCGCCGCCCCATTCGCCGCCGAGGCCGAGGCCCTGACCGAAGCGGCAAAGCGCCAGCAATAGCGGCGCGGCGATGCCGATCGCATCATAGCCTGGCAGCATGCCGATCAAGACGGTCGAAAGCCCCATCGTCATCAGCGCGGCGACGAGCGTCGCCTTACGGCCGATGCGATCGCCGAAATGACCGAACACCACGGCGCCGATGGGGCGGGCGAAGAAGGCGATCGAGAAAGTGACGAGCGACTGCAGCGTTGCGGCGTTCGAATCGCTTGCCGGGAAGAAGAGATGCGGGAAGACGAGGACGGCTGCCGTCGCATAGACGTAGAAGTCAAAGAATTCGATGGTGGTGCCGACAAGGCTGGCGATGAGGACGCGAGCCGGGGAATTGACTTGCGCGCTGTTCGAGGCAGGAGTCGGCGATGCGGAGATCGCGTCTGTCATTTTCAATCCAATCAGTATTTTTATGAATCGCCTTGGGAGGCCGGCGGGTCTTAACGCAATTTCAGGCCTGAGAAAACGTCTCCTTGCGCCGCAGGTACCGCATCTCCACCCGCTTCTCGATCCTTGCGTGAAGCTTGCCGCGGCAATGTCCGCGCGCTTGACCGGAATCGAATTGTAACGGATTCACTTAAACTCTTGGTTGAGGTTAAGGAGGCGCGCATGCAAAAGAGTCTAGTTGCCGAGTTTCTCGGCACGTTCTGGCTGGTCTTCGGCGGATGCGGCAGCGCCGTGCTGGCCGCGGCCTATCCCGAGCTTGGGATCGGTTTTGTCGGCGTGGCCTTTGCGTTCGGTCTGACCGTGCTCACCATGGCCTATGCCGTGGGCGGCATCTCAGGCGGTCATTTCAATCCCGCCGTCTCCCTCGGCCTAACTGTTGCCGGACGGTTTCCCGCGGCGCGCCTCGTTCCCTATGTCGTCGCGCAGGTTGTCGGCGCCATCGCCGCGGCGGCGCTGCTTTATCTCATCGCCAGCGGCAAGGCGGGTTTCGAACTCGGCGGCTTTGCCGCCAACGGATATGGCGATCATTCTCCGGGCGGTTATTCACTGCTTTCGGCGCTGCTGATCGAAGTGCTGCTGACCATGTTCTTCCTGATCATCATCCTGGGATCGACCAGCAGCCGGGTGCCCGCCGGCTTCGCGCCGCTTGCGATCGGGCTCGGACTGACGCTGATCCATCTCGTTTCTATCCCCGTGACGAACACCTCGGTCAATCCGGCGCGTTCCACCGGCCAGGCGCTTTTCGTCGGCGGCTGGGCGCTGCAGCAGCTCTGGCTGTTCTGGATTGCGCCGCTTGCGGGTGGGGCGCTTGGCGGGCTCGTCTGGAAATTCCTCGACGACGCCGACTGACTACAGGACATCGAACTATCCCATTGAGCCCGCGCGGTTTTTCCGCGCGGGCTCTTCTGTTTCCACGGATCGGCGGGCACCTTCGCTCCGACACTCCCGAAGACGCGAAGGTTAAAAAATCATGGGCGCGGCAATATGGAGTTAACGAAAGTAAACACTTCATTAACCATAATGATGCTCTAATGCACCCAGGTCGGACAAAGGCCTGAAACGGCGCAGACAGCTTCGCGCAAGCGTCGATTTCGAAAATGAAAGTTATTTTTGGGGGTGTTGATGAGTCGCAAGCATGTCGCTGTCCTGATGGGCGGATTTTCCTCGGAAAGGCCCGTCAGCCTTTCCTCGGGAAAGGCTTGCGCAGAAGCCCTCGAAGCGGAAGGCTTCGACGTGACGCGCATCGACGTGGCGCGCGACGTTTCCGAGAAACTTGCCGCGCTGAAACCCGATGTCGTCTTCAATGCGCTTCACGGCCCGTTCGGCGAGGACGGCACTATTCAGGGCATCCTCGAATATCTCGAAATCCCCTATACGCATTCGGGCGTGCTTGCCTCGGCGCTGGCGATGGACAAGGCCAAGGCGAAGCGTGTCGCTGCTGCCGCCGGCATTCCGGTCGCCGAATCGCAGGTGGTCAACCGTTTCGCCTTTCCCTCGACGCATCCGATGAAGCCGCCCTATGTGGTGAAGCCCGTCCGCGAGGGGTCGAGCTTCGGCGTCGTCATCGTCACGGAAGATCAGGCGCATCCGCCACAGATCGTCAGCTCGCCCGAGTGGCGTTACGGCGAGGAGGTGATCGTCGAGCGCTATGTTTACGGTCGCGAGCTCACCTGCGGTGTCATGGGCGAAACGCCGCTCGGCGTCACGGAAGTGGTGCCGCAGGGACACAATTTTTATGATTACGACTCCAAGTATGCGGCGGGCGGTTCAAAACACGTCATCCCGGCGAAAATTTCACCGAATATTTACCAAAAAATACAAACATTGTCCCTAAGGGCGCATCAGGCAATCGGTTGTCGCGGCGTCAGTCGGTCCGACTTTCGTTACGACGATCGTTTCTCCGAAGACGGCGAAATCATCTGGCTGGAGGTCAATACCCAGCCAGGTATGACCCCAACCTCGCTCGTGCCCGAAATGGCCGGTCATGCCGGTTATTCGTTTGGTCAGTTTCTCCGGTGGATGGTGGAGGACGCGTCTTGTTTGCGTTGACAGTCAAGAGGATTGGGCGCCCCAGCCATCATGCCGTGCTTCCGATCATGGAAGCCGAGGAGCGGTTCGTGCTGCCGCGTCCACTGCGCCGCGTCACGCGCTTCCTGATCAGCCTCTGCAGCGGCCGTATCCATATTCCTGTTCATACGGGCACGGTCTCGGCGCTCGCCTTCCTGGCTGCGACGGGGTTTTACGGTATGTCGCTTGGCGGCCACACCGAAGCTGTCGCGCAGGCGACGACGACGGCGGCGGGTTTTGCGATCGAGGACGTCAAGGTCTCCGGCAATTCGGAGACCTCCGAAATCGAGATCCTGCAGCTGATCGGCCTTGACGGCACGACCTCGCTGGTGGCCCTCGACGTCGATGCCGCCCGCCGGAAGATCGCGCATCTTCCCTGGGTCGAAAGTGTCGAGGTCCGCAAGATCTATCCGAAAACGATCGAGGTGAAGCTCAAGGAGCGCCAGGCCTATGCGATCTGGCAGCACGGGCAGGAGCTTTCCCTGATCGAGAAGAACGGCAGCGTCATTGCGCCGCTGCGCGACAACAAGTTTTCGGCGCTGCCGCTCGTCGTCGGCCGCGATGCCGAAACGGCGGCGGCTTCGCTCGACGACGCCTTCTCGAAGTGGCCCGACGTGAAGGCCCGCGTGAAGGCCTATGTCTGGATATCAGGCCGTCGCTGGGACCTGCACATGGACAATGGCGTCGTCGTCAAGCTGCCGGAAGATGGCATCGACCAGGCACTGGCGACGCTTTCGAAGTTCGACAAGGAGCACCAACTCCTGGAGCGGGACATTGCCGCAGTCGATCTCCGACTGTCCGACAGAACCGCCATCCAGCTGACGCCGGAGGCGGCGGTCCGCAGGCAGACGGCAGTGACGGAGCGTACGAAAGAATTGAAGAAGGCGGGGCAGAATATATGAGCTTGTTCGGTTCATCCCATTTCGGATTGCCGCGCCTGAAGCCGCTTTCGTCGAAGCGGTCACATGTCGTTTCGGTGCTCGACATCGGCTCGACCAAGGTCGTCTGCATGATCGGCCGGCTGACGCCGCGCGAGGAAAGCCAGATCCTGCCGGGCCGCACGCACAATATCGAAATCATCGGCATCGGCCACCAGCGTTCCCGCGGCATCAAGACCGGCGTCATCGCCGATCTCGACGCGCTGGAAGGCGTCATCCGCCTTGCGGTCGACGCGGCGGAGCGCATGGCAGGATTGACCGTCGAGAGCCTGATCGTCAACCTGACGGCTGGCCGGCTCGGCAGCGACATCTACACTGCGACGATCGATCTCGGCGGCCAGGAAGTCGAGCTCAACGATCTGAAGAAGGTGCTGTCGGCCGCTTGCCAGCAGTCGCTGCGTCAGGACCGTTCGGTGCTGCATTCGCTGGCGACCGGCTTCTCGCTCGACGGCGAGCGCGGCATCCGCGATCCGCTGGCGATGTATGGCGATGCGCTCGGCGTCGACATGCATGTGGTGACGGCGGAGCGATCGGCGCTGAAGAACCTCGAACTCAGCGTCAATCGCGCGCATCTGTCTGTCGAGGGTATCGTCGCCACGCCCTATGCATCGGGTCTTGCGGCTCTCGTCGACGACGAGGTCGAACTCGGCTGCGCGGCGATCGACATGGGCGGCGGCACGACGACGATCTCGGTCTTTGCCGAGGGCAAGCTCGTTCATACGGACGCCGTCGGCCTCGGCGGCCATCACGTCACCACCGACCTGGCGCGCGGCCTTTCGACCCGCATCGAGGATGCGGAGCGGCTGAAGGTCGTGCATGCCTCGGCGCTTTCGAATTCCTCCGACGAGCGCGAGCTGATCTCGATCCCGCCGATCGGCGAGGACGATCGCGACCAGCCGTCGCAGGTGCCGCGGGCCCTGGTTTCGCGCATCGTATCGGCCCGAATCGAGGAGACGATGGAACTGATCCGCGACCGTATCCAGCGCTCAGGCTTCAGCCCGATCGTCGGCAAGCGTGTCGTGCTGACCGGCGGGGCGAGCCAGCTGACCGGCCTTGCCGACGTGGCGCGGCGCATCCTTGCCCGCAACGTCCGCATCGGCCGTCCGATGGGCGTCTCGGGGCTGCCGACGGCTGCCAAGGGTCCGGCCTTTTCGACGGCCGTCGGCCTGATGATTTATCCGCAGGTCGCGGACATGGAGACACATGCGTCACAGAGCGGTCTGCTCATGTCGCTTGGAGGAAATAACAGCCGCATAGCCCGCATGGGCCAGTGGCTGAAGGAAAGTTTCTGAAATTGAGTAATTGGCCGGCGTGGCGATGCGGCCAGAGAGAGAAGGAACAGGTACCATGACCATCAAGCTGCAAAAGCCTGACATCACAGAGCTGAAGCCGCGCATCACCGTGTTCGGCGTT
>Ga0102590_1000614_pt1 | contig 72882 bp, 62 predicted proteins | sample AraplaMF_Col_mMF_FD_76859 | JGI IMG/M metagenome (GOLD analysis project Ga0102590, IMG submission 76859) | Arabidopsis root microbial communities from the University of North Carolina, USA - plate scrape MF_Col_mMF | ecosystem: Host-associated > Plants > Roots > Endosphere | place: USA... | reverse complement strand
TCTCGACGCCGACCGGCTGGAGGTCGCCAACGTGCAGTATTACGGCTGGGCCTTGAAGAACCGCGCGGCCCTGATGCCGACGATCGAACAGATCGACGAGACCAGCCGCATCGTCGAGGAAGCCGTCGTGCGGCTGAAGGGCATTTTGGCCATCGACTATGTAGTGCCGGACTATTACGCGCTGCGGCCGAAGAAATGCATGGGCGGCTGGGGCCGGCAGTTCTTCAACATCTCGCCGGCCGGCAAGGTGCTGCCCTGCCATGCCGCCGAAAGCATCACTGGGCTCGAATTCGAATCCGTGCGCTCGAACCATTCGATCGCCTGGATCTGGCAGAACTCGGAGGCCTTCAACCGCTATCGCGGCACCGGCTGGATGAAGGAGCCGTGCAAATCCTGCGAATTCCGCGAGATCGATTTCGGCGGTTGCCGCTGCCAGGCCTTTGCGCTGACGGGGGACGCCGCCAACACCGATCCGGCCTGCGCACTGTCGCCGCTGCACGAGACCATCTTCAAGCAGGCGGAAGCCGAGGCCGAGGGGGAGACCAACCGCTTCCTCTATCGCAATTTCGCCGGCGGCACCCTGGAATCCGAGAATGGGACCTGACGCCGACGCAGGCATAGCGGCGAGACGCGCCGATCCCTTTGCGCCACTGACCTCGGACATGCTCGACGTCGGCGACGGTCACGAGCTCTATGTCGAGAGCGTCGGCCGCGAAGGCGGCATCCCCGCGATCTACCTGCATGGCGGGCCCGGCAGCGGCTGCCAGCCCGATCACCGCCGGCTGTTCGATCCCGAGCGGATGCATGCGGTGCTGTTCGATCAGCGCGGCTGCGGCCGCAGCCGCCCCAAGGGCTCACGTGCGCACAACACGACCGCGCATCTGATCGCGGACATGGAAAAGATCCGCGAAAAGTTCGGCTTCGATCGCTGGCTGCTGGTCGGCGGCTCCTGGGGCGCGACGCTGGCGCTGGCCTATGCAGAGGCCCATCCCGAGCGCGTCTCCGGCATCGCGCTGCGCGCGACCTTCCTGGGCACGCAGGCAGAGGTCGAGACTGCCTTCACTTCGCGCCTGGCGCAATTCTATCCGGCGTTGCACGAGGATTTTCTGAGCGTGTTGCCGCCGGCGGAGCGCGAACGGCCGGTCGAAGCCTATTATCGCCGCATCCTCGATGCCGATCCCGCCGTCCACGGGCCCGCCTCGCGCGCCTGGCACGACACGGAGCGCGCTCTGTCGGAGCATAAAGCAGCCAAGACACGCCTCGATCTGGCGTCCCTGAACGTCTGGCGCACGCTGCCCGCCACGCCGTTCATGGAGGCGCATTATTTCGCCAACAATTCCTTCCTGGACGAAGACCAGTTGCTGCGGAATGCTGGCAGACTCGAAGCCATTCCCGGCATTATCGTGCAAGGCCGCTACGATCTGTTGTGCCCGCCCGAGACATCCCACGCGCTCGCGAAAGTGTGGCCGGGTTCCGAGGTCAGGATCGTGGAAGAAGCCGGGCATTCGCTTTATGACGCCGGTGTACGGGATGCGGTGATGAAGTCGATCGCCGATCTCGCGTCGAAGATCGGGCGATAAGAGGTCACAAAAATGCCCCTCGCCGGGAAAGGCATGCTGCTGACGTCGATGAACGTCGACGCAAGCGATGAGGCCGACTTCAACCGCTGGTACGATCACGAGCATCTGGAAGAGCGCGTCGCGATCGATGGCTTTCTCGAAGCGCGGCGCTATATCGCGCACGCCGCCAATCCCAAATATCTCTGCCTGTATTCCACCGCGACGCTCGCCGTGCTCGACAGCCCCGCTTACCGGGCGCGGCTTGCCAATCCGACCGACTGGTCGCGGCAGACTATGGCGCGTTTCAAGGACATGCTGCGCGTCGTCGCGCGCATCACCATCAGCAAAGGCACGGGACGCGGCGCCGCACTCGGCCTGGTGCGGCTGCGCCCAACAGCAGACAACGCCGGCGCATGGCGTGACGCACTGCAGGAAAAACTGGCGCCCGAAAAGCTCGACGGCATCATCTCGATGCATCTGCTCGAGAGCGAGCCGGAATTGTCGGGCGCAACGCCTGAAATTCCGGCCGTGAGCAATGAAGGCGCACGCGACTGGTACGTGCTGATCGACGGCACACAGGTCAGCGCCGTCTCGACCGCGATCGCAGAGCGCTTCACCGGTCCCGCAGCATCGCCCTTCCCGCCTCCCGTGTCGGTCGGCACCTATTGCCTGATGTGGGACCTGGGGAAGAGTGATCTCGCGCAGAGCTGATCCGTCTTTCGTCATTCCGGGGCGGAGCGCAGCGACGAACCCGGAATCCATTTGTCCATGGGACTTTGCGGCCCGATAGATTCCGGGCTCGCGCCTGTCGGCGCGCCCCGGAATGACGGAGAGTGGTATGCTGCACCGCCGCATGAGCGCGCGTGTCTGTTAATGCTGTGCGCGCGCAGCTCCCATGAAAGCACGTGATCGCGCAAGTTTGCCGTTGTACTCCGGACCGGTTCTAATAAGCTAACCTGATGACGTCATTCAGAAACCAGATCGAGACGCGTTAAGCGTTCGCCAAGCTCACGAAAAGGCCGCCGGGTCTTTGGGCCTGCGCGGACAGGGTAGGAATGAAACCGACTGATATTGCGGCCCCCGACTACTTTCACAAAGTGGTCGATTGCCAATGGGCCTGTCCTGCACACACCCCGGTTCCCGAATACATCCGACTGATCGCACAAGGCCGCTACAGCGACGCCTACATGATCAATTGGAAATCGAACGTGTTTCCCGGAATCCTGGGACGCACCTGCGATCGTCCCTGCGAGCCGGCGTGCCGCCGCGGACGCGTCGAGGAGACGCCGGTGGCGATCTGCCGCCTCAAGCGCGTCGCTGCCGATTTCAAGGACGACATCAGGCAGCGCCTGCCGAAGCCTACGCCGAAGAACGGCAAGCGCGTCGCGTTCGTCGGTGGCGGCCCTGCCTCGCTGACGGTGGCGCGCGATCTGGCGCCGCTCGGCTATCACTGCACCGTGTTCGACGGCGATCCCGAAGCCGGCGGCATGATGCGCACCCAGATTCCGAAATTCCGCCTGCCCAATTCCGTGATCGACGAAGAGACCGGCTACATCCTGGGTCTCGGCGTCGAGTTCAAGGGTGGGCACCGCATCGAGAGCATGAAGGCGCTGCTCGCGGAGAAATACGACGCAATCTTCGTCGGCTCGGGCGCGCCGCGCGGCCGCGAGCTCGACATTCCCGGCCGGAAAGAGGCCGCCGCCAACATCCATATCGGGATCGACTGGCTGTCGTCCGTGTCGTTCGGCCATACCGACAAGATCGGCAAGCGCGTGATCGTACTCGGCGGCGGCAACACCGCGATGGATTGCTGCCGCACCGCGCGCCGCCTCGGCGGCGAGGACGTCAAGGTGATCGTGCGCTCCGGCTTCGAGGAGATGAAGGCTTCGCCCTGGGAGAAGGAGGACGCGATCCACGAGGACATCCCCATCCTCAACTTCCTCGTCCCCACCGCCTTCATCCACGAGAACGGCAAGCTCACCGGCATCACCTTCCAGAAGGTGAAAGCCGAGTACGACGCCAAGGGCCGCCGCAATCTCGTCCCCTCGGGCGAGCCGGACCAGACCTTCGAATGCGACGACGTGCTGGTCGCGGTCGGCCAGGAGAACGCCTTCCCCTGGATCGAGCAGGACTGCGGCATCGAGTTCGATAAATGGCACATGCCCAAGGTCGATCCGAAGACCTTCGTCTCGACCAATCCCAAAGTTTTCTTCGGCGGCGACGCCGCGTTCGGCCCGAAGAACATCATCTGGGCGGTGGCGCAGGGCCACGACGCCGCGTTGTCGATCCACAAGATGCTGTCGGGCGAGGACATCACCGAGCGTCCGCTGCCGGAGGTGCATGTCTCCTCGCAAAAGATGGGCATCCACGAATGGAGCTATGACAACGACGTCTCCATCGACAAGCGCTTCAAGGTGCCGCATCGCGACAAGGTGGTTGCGCTGAAGGACATCCGCACCGAGGTCGAGCTCGGCTACGACGTCAAACTCGCGCTCGGCGAGGCGCATCGTTGCCTGAACTGCGATGTCCAGACGGTGTTCTCGACCTCGCTCTGCATCGAGTGCGATGCCTGCGCCGACATCTGCCCGATGGATTGCATCACCTTCACCGCCAATGGTGAGGAAGACGATCTGCGCCATCGCCTGAAGGCGCCTTCGGCGCATCCGGACCAGGATCTCTACGTTTCCTCCGATCTCAAGACCGGCCGCGTCATGGTCAAGGACGAGGACGTCTGCCTGCATTGCGGGCTGTGCGCCGAGCGCTGTCCCACCGGCGCCTGGGACATGCAGAAATACTTCATCGAGATGACCCACGCAGGTTCGACATGTCCGACAAAAAGCCGCTCAGCAGCGTAAACGACTTCGTCGTCCGCTTCGCCAACGTCAACGGCTCAGGGTCGGCCAGCGCCAACGAGATGTTCGCGCGCGCGATCCTGCGCCATGGCGTGCCGGTCTCTCCGCGCAACATCTTCCCCTCCAACATCCAGGGCCTGCCGACCTGGTACGAGGTGCGGGTCACCGAAGCCGGCCATCTCGGCGCCCGCGGCGGCGTCGACATGATGGTCGCCATGAACCCGCAGACCTGGGACAAGGACGTCGCCGGCATCGAGCCGGGCGGCTACCTGTTCTACGATTCCACCAAGCCGATGCCGTCGACCAAATTCCGCGACGACATCACCGTGATCGGCGTGCCGCTGACCGCGATCACCAATTCGACCTATACCGATCCGCGCCAGCGCCAGCTGTTCAAGAACATCATCTATCTCGGCGCGCTCAGTGCGCTGCTCGAGATGGACCCGAAGCTGATCGAGCAGCTGATCGGCGAGCAGTACAAGGGCAAGGAGAAGCTGCTCTCCTCCAACGTTCACGCGCTGCATCTGGGGCGCGACTGGGCGCTGCAGAACCTGAAATGCCCGATTGGTCTCAGGGTGAAGAAGTCCGACAAGGTCGGCGATCGCATCTTCATCGAGGGTAACAGCGCCGCCGCGCTCGGCGCCGTCTATGGCGGCGCCACCGTGTGCGCGTGGTATCCGATCACGCCATCCTCGTCGGTGGCGGAAGCCTTCACCGCGCATTGCAAGAAGTACCGGCACGATCCCGAGACCGGCAAAGCAAAGTACGCCATCGTCCAGGGCGAGGACGAGCTCGCCTCCATCGGCATCGTGATCGGCGCCTCCTGGAACGGCGCGCGCGCCTTCACCGCGACGTCGGGCCCGGGCATCTCGCTGATGACCGAGTTCATCGGCCTCTCCTACTTCGCCGAGATTCCGGCGGTGATCATGAACATCCAGCGCGCCGGCCCGTCAACGGGCATGCCGACGCGCACCCAGCAATGCGACATCATCGCCTGCGCCTATGCCTCGCACGGCGACACCAAGCATGTGCTGCTATTCCCCGAAGACCCGGCCGAGGCGTTCGAGTTCGCGGCGGCCGCCTTTGATCTCGCCGAGCGGCTGCAGACCACGATCTTCCTGATGCTCGATCTCGACATCGGCATGAACCACCGGCTCTGCCGCCCGCTGAAATGGGACGATTCCCGGCAATACGACCGCGGCAAGGTGATGACAGCGGAGATGCTGGAAGAGGGCCGCGACTTCGGCCGCTATCTCGACGTCGATGGCGACGGCATCCCCTACCGAACCTATCCCGGCACGCATCCGACCAAGGGCTCCTATTTCACCCGCGGCACCTCGCGCGACCGCTATGCACGCTATTCGGAGGAAGGCACTGTTTATGCCGACAACATGCAGCGTCTGGTCCGCAAGTTCGAGACCGCGCAGGATCTCGTGCCGCGGCCGCTGCAGGCCAATGCCGAACGGCCGACCAAATATGGCGTGATCTATTTCGGCTCGACCTCGCCGGCGATGGACGAGGCGATCGGCCTGTTGGAGGCGCGCGGGCACCAGCTCGACCGCCTGCGCATCCGCGCCTTCCCGTTCCACTCCAGCGTCGCGAGCTTCCTCGCCGAGCACGACTTCGTCTACGTGGTCGAGCAGAACCGCGACAGTCAGCTCCGTCAGCTCATCGTCAACGAGAACGGCATCGATCCGGTCCGGCTCGTGCCGATCGTGCATTACGACGGCACCCCGATCACCGCCCGCTTCATCGCGAAAGCCATCGGCGACCACCAGGATCATCTCAAGGTGACCCCGCTCCGCAAGGCCGTATCATGACCTACATCGCAAAGCCGAAATTCCATCATCCGGGTCTGAAGAAGAACGACCTCGGCTATACGCACCGCGACTACGAGGGAAAAATCTCGACACTATGCGCCGGCTGCGGTCATGACTCGATCACGGCCTCGATCATCGAGGCCTGCTACGAGCTCTCGATCGAGCCGCATCGGGTGGCGAAGATCTCGGGCATCGGGTGCTCGTCGAAGACGCCGGATTACTTCCTCGGCAATTCGCACGGCTTCAACTCCGTACATGGCCGCATGCCCTCAGTGCTGACCGGCGCCAATCTCGCCAACCGCGATCTGATCTATCTCGGCGTCTCCGGCGACGGCGATTCCGCCTCGATCGGCTTCGGCCAGTTCGCGCATTCGATCCGGCGCGGCGTCAACATGACCTATATCGTCGAGAACAACGGCGTCTACGGTCTGACCAAGGGCCAGTTCTCGGCCACCGCCGACCGCGGCTCGAAGAGCAAGAAGGGCGTGACCAACACCGACAACGCGATCGACCTCGTCGCGATCGCGCTCCAGCTTGGCGCCACCTTCGTGGCGCGCTCGTTCTCCGGCGACAAGACCCAGCTGGTGCCGCTGATCGCGGCCGCGATCCGCCACAAGGGCGCGTCCTTCATCGACGTCATCAGCCCCTGCATTGCCTTCAACAATCACGCCGGCTCGACCAAGAGCTTCGACTATGTCCGCGAGCACAACGACGCCGTGAACCGGCTCGACGTGCTGGTCGGCCGCGACCCGATCGCGGTGGACTACGCGCCCGGTACGGTGCAGGTGGTCGAGCAGCATGACGGCAGCAAGATCGCGCTGCGCAAGATCGACGCCGACTACGATCCGCATGACCGGCTGGGCGCCCAGACCTTCCTCGCCAAGCATGCCGCCAAGGGACAGATCGTCACCGGGCTGCTCTACGTCGATCCTGACGCGGAAGACCTGCACGCCCATCTCAACACGGTCGAGACGCCGCTCAACACGCTGGAAGCGGACACGCTCTGCCCAGGCTCGGCGGTGCTGGACAAGATCAACGCCAGTTTGCGATGATCACTTGCCGCGCTGCGGCGGTTGCCTGACACGCACCGTGACCTTCTCTGACACGACGGGTGGGTCGAATGGATAGTGCTTGGCATCGCCCAGCACCAGTTGAAGCGTGTGGTTCCCGGGCGAGAGCTCCAGGAATGTCTCGGTCTGTCCCGCGCCGAAGTGCAGATGCGACTTGTCCTGCGGAATCGGCTCCTTCGGATCAATGGGGTCTTTGACGTCGACCAGCAAGTGATGATGACCAGCGTTCTGGTAATCATCACCGGCATGCGTCACGCCCATATTGCGCAAGCCGAACCGCACCCAGAATCCGCCGCGCACCCTTGCCCCGTCAGACGGGGTAATGAAATACAGCTTTGCATCCTTGGGAGCGGTCTTGCCTTGCGCAAAGGCTGCGCCCGGAAGCAACGCAAGCGCGGCCGACAACGCGATGCAACGAAGGATTCGCATCGAACCTCCCCCTGCTTAAGGACTGAGCGCTATTCGGAATCCATGCGTCGGATAGCGAACATTGGTGTCGTAACCATCGCGATTGGATGGCCTCACATATCTCGAATCGTTCTTCCACGATCCTGAACGCAAGACATGCGACGTACAGTCCCCGCTGTTCCACGCCGAGCCATCGCCGGGCGCGCCCTGGTAGGTTCTGTGCCAGCAGTCCTCGACCCATTGGTCGACACCACCGCCCATATCATGGAGTCCGAATGGATTCGGCTTGAAGCTGCCGACCTTCGCCGGCTGCTCGGCCGCGAGATCACCGCAATCCTTGCATCCGGCCATGCCCGGCTGGAGCTTGTCGCCCCACCAGTATTTGGTCTGCGTTCCGCCGCGAGCGGCATATTCCCATTCGGCTTCGTTCGGAAGCCGATAAGGTTTCTTGGACGCTTGCGCGAGCCAGGCCGCGTATTGCTGCGCGTCCGTCCAGCTCACATTGGTGACGGGCGCATCGTCCTTGCCGGTGGCAACGAAGCTGCACGCCTTCGCGGCAGCGCATTCGTTCCATTCACCGACGGTCACCGGATACTTGCCGATTGAAAATGGCTTGATCGTCACCTGGTGGATAGGCCGCTCGGTCGGGTCGTCATTGCTTCCCATCGCGAAGCTGCCGCCGCGAATTGTGATCATCTCCGGTTCGCGGGCCGGCGTCACCGATGGGCTCGGTGACGGCGCGGGTGACGGAGTTGACGCGGCCACTGACGGAGATGGTTGCGGCGTCTGCGTTGCAGTTTCGCGTGGCGGCGGTTGAGGACTTGGCGATGCGAGCGGCGAGACGGCCGGCGCGGCAGCCCGCTCGACGGTGTTGCCCGCCTGCTGCATCAGCAGATACCACAGCACGCCGCCGGCAATCACGAGCAGCGTGAGGCCGAGGAGCAAGATCAGCGTGTTCTCGCGCCGGCCGCGCGTTCTTCCGACCGCATCTGCGTCGGGCAGGACGCGATAGATGCGAACAGGATCCGTGATGTTCTTGACCTTCCGGTCTCCGAGCGACTCATAGCCGCAGACGACCTTGTGCTTGATCTGCTCGTAGATCGCACCCGAAATGTAGACCTGACCGGGTTCGGCGATCCCCTCAATGCGGGTGGCAATGTTGACGCCGTCGCCGTAGATGTCATCCGGCTCTACGATCACATCACCCAGGTTGACGCCGATCCGATATTCGATCCGCGATTCCCGCGGCAGCGAGGCGTTGCGGCCGATGAGATTCTGCTGGATGACGATGCTGCATCTGACAGCCTCGACAGGGCTGTCGAAAATCGCGATGAAGCCGTCGCCGGTCGTCTTCACCAGCGAGCCATGATGCTCGATGATGCTGGGCTCGATGAGGTCCCGCTCGATCCGCTTGACGCGGACATGCGTGCCCTCCTCGTCGGCTTGCATCAAGCGACTGTAGGAAGCGATGTCACCGACGATGATTGCAGCAAGGCGCCGGGGCATTGAGCCCTGTGGAGGCGGATCGCCGTGATTTCCGGATCTGAAGTTGCGAATTTCGCCCATAGCGGGGACTCCACAAACTTACAAGACGGATCAGCTTAAAACTCCAGAATGCGATTGCCTGTGAACAGTATCACATCGATCAACCGCGACAACGTTATTGAAAACGGCGCGGGGTTCCGCGCCAAAAACCCGCAGAAGCTGAACCTTCCTGGCCCGACGGCGACTAAGGCTGGCGCGAGCGCATTTATGAACCTGGGTCTATGCCGCGACCGCTAGCGCGACAACCTCGTCGGCGTCGGCAAGCTCCGCACTACTCTAGCTGACCGGCTCCGGCGCAGTCTCAGCCGCCGCCACCGTATCGTCCGCCTGGGCCGGCCGACCGGCACCCCAATATTGCTTGCAGGTCTCGAGCAAGGTTTCGGTGTCCACGGTCAGGCCGCCCGCATTGACGATCACACTGTCGGTGCCTAGCGCCTTGTTCAACAGCGTCAGGGCCTGCGTCGCAAAACCCCTCGAGAATCGCTGGGCGATGAGGGGATCGACCTTGAGCACCACGAATTTCTGCGCGCGCTGCTCCCATGGGAAAATCTTGCGCACGGCGCTCCATGCGATGGTCTCGCCGGCGAGCCTGGTGTCGCGAATGCCGACACGGCTGATGAAGAGCACCGGCTGCCTGGCGGTGACCAGCCGCCAGAGCATCCTGCAGGTGGCGAGGCCGAAAAACACCGCGCCGACATAGCAGATGGCGACCAAGAACTTGGTGATGTCATTGCCCTCCTGCCAGCTGAAGGCGAGGAGGCTGCAGAGCAGCGTCAGCAGCAGGCTGCCGCCGAATAACGTCAACAGCCGGGTTCGGGAATAGCCGATCGCGAGATTGGGCAAGGTCTGACTTTCGGACATTTTCAACCGCCTCCAGCCATTTGCAACAACCTGGGCTCTATCCGCGCCCCTCCATCTCAGGGGTTAAGCCTGGAACCTTGCGCGAGGCTGCCCGCGGCAGTGCGAGGCATTCGCAGTTGAACGCACGGCGTGGGGCTTGCGACTAATCGACAGTTGGCCCCACCATGCGCGATGCGGGCCGTCAACCGCTGAGTAACCGGTGCGACGATCATGAAGCTTGCCCTCATCCTTCCGCTTGCCCTCGCAGCCTTCATCGGCGTCGCCCGGGCCGAGGAGGCCGACAACTTTCGCGAGGCCACCACATCCGAAACCGAGACATTCAACGCCCGTCTCTATGCGGGCGCGCCTGGCAAGACGGCCTATGCCTGCTTCATCCGCCGCTACGACGCCGACCATCTGGCGCGGCATCCGAAGCAGAAGGTCGCTTCGATGAAGCTGCTGGTCTCGGCCGAGACCTTCGAAGTGGACCAGCAGCTGCGCAACTCTTTCCGGCTCGGCTTCCGCTACCGTCACCGCAGCGGCGATTTCGATTCCAGCGGCTCCTGCCACCACACGGTGCTCACCAAGGAGGGCGACGAGGTCCGGCTCGGCTGCGGCGTCGATTGCGAGGGCGGCGGCGTCGGGATTGCGCTGTCGAAGGATGACAAATCGGCAATCGTGCGGCTCGAAAGCATCAGGGTCTGGCTGCACAACAAGCCGGACGATGAGGCCGAGCGATCGCTGGTCGCCGGCAGCGATGACGGGATTTTCCGCCTCGACCGGACCGACAACAGCGAGTGCGCCGCGCTCGTGACCGACCGCAAGGAACTCGCTGCGCTCCGCCACAAGTGATATCTCTCCGTCAAGCCGTTGTTGTTTGCGCGTGATCTTTTCGGAAAACCGCTTCACACTTTTCCGGATCATGCGCCAGGGAGATCGCCATGAACCGCCGGAACATCTTGTGGAGCACCGTCTCGGCGCTGGGCGCCGCGTTTGCCGCCTCGCGCGCCAAAGCCGCAACCGAGGCCGCGCCGTCGACCAAGCTGAAGGTCGTCTATCACCTCGCCGACGCCGACAAGGTCAACTTCGTGCTCGGCAACATCCAGAACCACATCGACGGCGTCGGCGGCCCCGATCATGTCACGCTGGCGCTCGTGATCCACGGGCCGGCACTGAAGGCGTTTCACTCGGCGCAGGCCAATCCCGACGTCAGTAAGCGGATCGGCGACTTCTCCAAGGATGGCGTCGAGCTCGCCGCCTGCGGCAACACCATGAAGGCGCAGAACATCACGCTGAAGGATCTGCTGCCGGGGTTCGTCAGCGCGGAAAAAGGCGGCGTGGTGCGTTTGGCCGAGCTGCAGTCGCAGGGCTATCTGTATTTGAGACCGTGAGAGGGACTCTGGATTGACTCGCTAGGCTCTCAATGACGGTGGCGAGAGCAGGTGCAATATTCGCCCATCCCCTTGACTTACCCATAACTCTAGGGTTATGAATTAATCCATAACTTTCGAGTTATGGATTTCGCATGTCCGCCGCGCACGATCTGCTGTTTCGGACCCTTGCCGACCCGACGCGGCGGGCGATCTTCGAGCGGCTATGCCGCGAGGGCGAGCAGACGGTGGGGGCACTGACGGCGAGATCGGGCGTTTCCCAGCCGGCGGTGTCAAAACATCTCGGCGCGCTCAAGCAGGCGGGCCTGGTGCGCGACCGCCACGAGGGCCGCCAGACCCACTACAGCGCGCGACCCGGCGCGCTCAATCCGCTGATCGACTGGACCGGCCAGATGGCAGGCTTCTGGCAGAACCGGCTCGATGCGCTCGACGATCTCCTGAAGAGGATGGACCAATGACCGAGGCTGCGACCGAAACACGTTCCGTGGTGATCGAGCGCGAGTTCGCCTATCCGCCGGAGCGGCTGTGGCGCGCGCTGACCCAGCCGCATCTGATCGAGGAATGGCTGATGAAGAACGACTTCAAGCCTGACGTCGGTCACCGCTTCAATCTTCGCGGCGAGTGGGGCGGCGTGCTGGATTGCGAGGTGCTCTCGATCGAGCCGCAGCGTACCCTCGCCTATACCTGGAATTTCACCCATGAGGACGCAGCCTACGACCTCAAGAGCGTCGTGACCTTCACGCTCACCCCGACCGGCGCGGGCACGCATCTGCGTGTCGAACAGGCGGGCTTCCGCCCCACGCAGAAGCAGGCCTATGGCGGTGCGCATGCCGGCTGGAAGCAGTTCTTCACCAAGCTGGACGAGCTGCTGGCGCGGACGGAATAGTCCGCCAGGCGTATCCATTCCGAATAATCCAAGAGGAGACTGAGATGAACTCGAACATGTGGATCAGGCAGATCCATCGCTGGCTGTCGATTGCCTTCACGCTTGCCGTCATCGCCAACATCGTTGCGCTGACCATGCAGATTCAAGCCACCTGGATCGGCTTGATGGCCTTCGTGCCGCTGCTTCCGCTACTCGCGACAGGGCTCTATCTGTTCGCGCTGCCCTATGTCAGCCGTCGCAGCGAGGCGCGGTCGTGAAGAAAGCCGTGGCTGCAAAGAAGAAGGAAACGGACGGACCTTCGCCCTCAAAACTGATCGACGGCAGGATCAAGGAGCTCGGCGACTGGCGCGGCGAGACGCTGAAGCGCGTCCGCGCGCTGATCAAGGAGGCCGATCCTGAAATCGTCGAGGAATGGAAATGGCGCGGCGTTCCCGTCTGGGAGCACGACGGCATCATCTGCACCGGCGAGACCTACAAGGAAGTGGTGAAGCTGACCTTTGCCAAGGGCGCCGCGCTGGACGACGCGGCCCGCCTGTTCAATTCCAGTCTCGATGGCAATGTGCGGCGGGCGATCGATATCCGCGAAGGCGAGAAGATCAACGAGAAGGCCTTGAAGGCGCTGATCCGTGCGGCAGTGGAGCTGAATGCGTCGAAGAAGAAGCCGGTGAAGCGTTCGGCGTAGGATAGCCGCAATCACGAGCGCCCGTCCCTTCTCCCCTTGTGGGAGAAGGTGGCGCGAACCGCCGGATGAGGGGTCTCCATCAACACGGGAAGATGCGGAGAGATACCCCTCACCCAAGTGAGTTTGTATCTTCTGCCGTCGCTGCCATCTCCCGCAAGGGGCGAGGGCACATCAATGTGCATCTTGCCATACTGCTTGGCGCAGCCGCCTCAGGCCACCGCGGCCGGAATCGGACGCGGGCTGACGACGTATTCGCGCAGCACCTTGTCGTTGGCATCGACCTCGATCAGGGCGACATCGTAGGTCCAGAGATCGGCGAGATGCTGCAGCACGCGCTTGGCATCGGTCTCGTTGAGCTGCGAGCCCTTGATGACGTGGTGGTGCAGGATCAGCCGACGGTCACCGGAAAGATCGACGTCGACCACCTCGATATTGGCGTCGATGAAGCCGACGTCGTGCTGCCGCGCCAGCTCGCGCCGGACGCGGCGGAAGCCGCGCTCGTCGTGGATGGCGTCGACCCGGATGCCGGCGCGCTCCTCGGGATCGTCGTGGAGATGGAACATGCGGAAATGCCGCATCAGCTTGGGGCTCAAGAACTGGCCGATGAAGCTCTCGTCTCGGTAATTGGCCCAGACGTCGCGCAGCACGCCCATCACGTCGCCTTGGCCGGCGATATCGGGGAACCACTCGCGATCCTCATCTTCCGGATTGGTGACGATGCGCTCGATGTCCTGCATCATTGCGAAGCCGAGCGCATAGGGATTGAAGCCGGAGAAGCGCTGATCGTCGAATTCGGGCTGGAACACCACGTTGGTGTGCGACCCCAGGAATTCGAGGAAGTTGCCGTCGGTGATGCGGCCCTGCTGATGCAGCCTCGTCATGATGCGATAGTGGACGTAGGTCGCCGTCCCCTCGTTCATCACCTTGGTCTGGCTCTGCGGATAGAAATATTGCGCGATGTGGCGGACGATGCGCAACAGCTCGCGCTGCCAGGGCGCCAGCCGCGGCGCGCTCTTCTCCAGGAAGTAGAGCAGGTTTTCCTGTGGCAGGCCGAGCAGCTTGCGCCGGCGCTCGATGCTGAGCGTCGAGCGGCTCTTGCTCTTGCCTGTTGGCACGGTGCGCCAGAGGTCGTTGAAGACTTCCTCCTCGTGCTGGCGGCGACGCCCTGCCCGCTTTTCTTCCGCCCGCAGGTCGAGCTTCTTCTTGCCGGGATAGCGATCGATGCCGTGCGACATCAGCGCATGCGCTGCGTCCAGCGTGCGCTCGACCTCGATGCGGCCGTAACGCTCCTCGCACTGCATGACGTAGTTCTTGGCGAAATCGAGATAGTCGAGAATGCCTTCGGCATCGGTCCACTGCTTGAACAAGTAGTTGTTCTTGAAGAAGTGGTTGTGGCCGAAGGCGGCGTGCGCGATCACCAGCGTCTGCATCGTCGCCGTATTCTCCTCCATCAGGTAGGAGATGCAGGGCGAGGAGTTGATCACGATCTCATAGGCAAGGCCCATCAGACCCTTGCGGTAGGACGCCTCGTGAAACGCAAAGTGCTTGCCGAACGACCAGTGCTTGTAGAACAGTGGCATGCCGACGGACGAATAGGCGTCCAGCATCTGCTCGGCGGTGATGACCTCGATCTGGTTCGGGTAGACGTCGAGCCCGAGATGCTTCAACGCCACTTCCTCGCAGGCGTCGGTGATGCGCTGCAAGGTCTGGAAATCCCAATCGGCGCCTTCGAACAAGCGTTCCGTCATGGAGCGGCTTTCTCCTGGGCAGTGTCGCGGCGCTGGAACAGGTCGTGGAACACCGGAAAGATCTCGCTGCGCTCGCTGACCTTGCGCATCGAGAGTGGTGCGCCGCTGTTGCGCAGGCGCTCATAGAGAGTCCAGAGCGAGGAATCGGAGAGATCGAAGGCGCTGCCGCCTGACTCCCCGACCTCGAGATAGGCGAAGAACTGGCAGACCGGCAGGATCTTTTCGGTCAGCAGCAGGCCGGTGAGCTCGCCGTCGGAATAGGAATTGTCGCCGTCGGAGGCTTGCGCGGCGTAGATATTCCAGTCCGACGGATTGAAACGCTCGCGCACGATCTCGTGCATCGCCTGGAGCGCGCTGGAGACCAGCGTGCCGCCGGAGGCCGGCCCGTAGAAGAAGGTCTGCTCGTCCACCTCCTCGGCGCGGTCGGTGTGGCGGATGAAGACGATCTCGACATGCTTGTAGCGCCGCTTCAGGAACACGTAGAGCAGCATGTAGAAACGCTTGGCGAGGTCCTTCATGTGCTCGGACATCGAGCCGGAGACGTCCATCAGGCAGAACATCACGGCCTGCGCCACCGGCCGCGGCACCTTCTCGTAGCGGCGATAGCGAATGTCGAGCGGATCGATGAACGGAATCCGCTTGGTCTTCGCAATCAACTTTTCGAGCCGGGCAACCAGTTCTGCACGCTCGTCCTCGTCGGTGCAGGCCGCGATCTCGGCTTCCAGTTCCTCGACCTCCTCCTTGCGGGGACGCCTGAGCGCGATGCGGCGGGCGAGCGCGAGCTTCACGGTCCGGCTGACCGAGATGTTGGCGGGCGAGCCCGACGTGGTGTAGCCGGCGCGCTGGATGCCTTCGCTCTCGGTCTGCGCGATCTTGCGCTTGGCAAGGTCAGGCAGCTCGAGATCGTCGAGAAAGAGATCGACGAATTCGTCGCGGGAGAGCACGAAGCGGAAGGCGTCCTCGCTGTCGCCTTCGCCGGGACCGGAATCCTTGGCGCTGCCCTGGCCTTGGCGCTGGAGATAGTCGCCCTCGACGAACTTTTTGTTGCCGGGCAGCACCATGTCGCGCGTCCCGCCTTCACGGCGGAAGCGCGGCTCGTGCATACCGTCGAGCGGGATCGTGACCTCACCACCCTCCAGGACGTCCTTGATGTCGCGTTCCTGCGAGGTCTTCTTGACGGCGCCCTGCACCAGGGACTTGGCCCGACGCAAGAACCGCTGGCGGTTCTCAAGACTCTTGCCGCCTGGGTTCAGGCGCCTGTCAATAATGTGAATGGGCACTTTACCATCCGCCTCAACCAGCCTGCTTCACGCGCATGTACCATTCGACGAGCCGGCGAACCTGACGCTCGGTGTAGCCGCGCTCCACCATGCGAGCGACGAACTCGCCGTGCTTCTTCTCCGTCTCGCCGTCCTTCTTCGACCCGAACGAGATGACCGGAAGCAAGTCCTCGACCTGGGAGAATATCCGCTTTTCGATCACATCGCGAATCTTCTCGTAGGAGGTCCAGGTCGGATTCTTGCCGCCGTTCTGGGCCCGGGACCGTAACGAGAATTTGACGACCTCGTTGCGGAAATCCTTGGGGTTGGCGATGCCCGCCGGCTTCTCGATTTTCGTCAGTTCCTGGTTCAACAATTCGCGATCCAAGAGCTGCCCCGTGTCGGGATCCTTGAAGTCCTGGTCCTCGATCCATGCATCGGCATAGTCGACGTAGCGGTCGAACAGGTTCTGGCCGTAATCCGAGTAGGATTCGAGATAGGCCTTCTGGATCTCGTTACCGATGAACTCGGCATAACGCGGCGCCAGATCCGCCTTGATGAATTCGAGATAGCGCTTCTCGACTTCCTCGGGCAGCTGCTCGCGCCGGATCGACTGCTCCAGCGCGTACATCAGGTGCACGGCGTCGGCGGCGACCTCCTGCGGATCGTGGTTGAAGGTCGCGGCCAGGATCTTGAAGGCAAAGCGCGTGGAAACGCCGTCCATGCCCTCGTCGACGCCGGCGGCATCGCGATACTCCTGGACGCTGCGCGCCTTGGGATCGGATTCCTTCAGGCTCTCGCCGTCGTAAACCCGCATCTTGGCGAACACCGTGGAATTCTCGTGCTTGCGCAGGCGCGACATCACCGAGAACCGCGCCAACGTCTCCAGCGTCGAGGGCGCGCACGGCGCGGACGCGAGCTCGGAGCCCTGGATCAGCTTCTCGTAGATCTTCTGCTCTTCCGTGATGCGCAGGCAGTAAGGCACCTTGATCACGCAGATGCGGTCGATGAACGCCTCGTTGTTCTTGTTGGACTTGAAGCTCGCCCACTCCGCTTCGTTGGAGTGCGCCAGGATCACGCCGGTGAACGGGATCGCGCCGATGTTCTCGGTGCCGATGTAGTTGCCTTCCTGCGTCGCCGTCAGCAGCGGATGCAGCATCTTGATCGGCGCCTTGAACATCTCGACGAACTCGAGCACGCCCTGGTTGGCGCGGTTGAGGCCGCCGGAATAGCTGTAGGCGTCGGGGTCGTTCTGCGCGTAGGTCTCGAGCTTGCGGATGTCGACCTTGCCGACCAGCGAAGAGATATCCTGGTTGTTCTCGTCACCGGGCTCGGTCTTGGAGACGGCGATCTGGCGCAGCCGCGACGGCTGAATCTTGGCGACGCGGAATTGCGAGATGTCGCCGCCGAAGGCCTCCAGCCGCTTGTAGCACCACGGGCTCATCAGGCCTGTGAGACGCCGGCGCGGAATGCCGTACTTCTCTTCCAGCATCGGTCCGAGGTTGTCCGGATCGAACAGGCTGAGCGGGCTCTCGAACACCGGCGAGAGCTCGTCGCCGGCCTTGAGCACGTAGATCGGATGCACCTCCATCAGCGACTTGAGCCGCTCGGCGAGCGAGGATTTGCCGCCGCCGACCGGTCCGAGCAGATAGAGAATCTGCTTGCGCTCTTCGAGACCCTGCGCCGCATGGCGGAAGAAACCAACGATGCGCTCGATGGTTTCTTCCATGCCGTAGAAGCCGGCGAAGGCCGGATAGGTGCGGATGGTGCGGTTCAAAAAAATACGGCCAAGGCGTGGGTCCTTGGCCGTGTCAATCGTCTGGGGGTCACCGATCGCCGCTAGTAACCGTTCGGCCGCGTTGGCGTATTTCATGGGATCGCTTCGACACGATTCCAGATATTCCGCCATCGACATGTCGTGCTGGCTTCTCGCCTCGAACGACCGAGCGAAAGCGTTGAATAGAGAATCGTTGTACATGATCCCTCTCCGCGTGAGTTCCGCTACAAGCTGAAACGAAAGCAGTTACTGGACCGTTCCTCAGGCCGCTTCTCGAATCAGCGTGAGCACATGACGATCATTGGACACCCGGGGGCCGACTCGACGCAACGCACAACGTAGGCAACCGGGTGAGTTACGAACAGGCACCTGCCTGTTATTTATGCGAATCTATGTATATCTTCGCTCATTTCCAGCAAATGTCACTCGGTCGCAACATCCGGGCATTACCGGGGATCCGTTCATCCGGCGGTGCAGCATAGGCGCCTGCCGGCGGCAGCTTTATGACGCTTGTACGGCCAAGCCTTGCGTGGCCGAGTCACGAGTGACAGAGTCTTGATCGCGGTCGCACCGCAATGCGGCGCGTGAATCGCTGGCGGCGTGGCACTCGCGGCAAGCGCGCAGCAATGTCTCAAAATCGGTCGCCAGGCCCTCGGAAGAGATGAGGATCCGATCGTCCTGTGCGCCGCGCGACGCCGCCCGGCTGCTGGCGCGAATGCAGGAGAGCTGCCGCTGCAAGTCCGGCGTCGGCGTCAGCACGATCATCCTGTGCCCGCGGCGCTCCGCAGTCGAAATCTCCGCGATCGACTCCCAGAGCAGAAATTCGTTGCCGATGCGCAGGTCGCGGATGCCGTAGGGCGTGACGATCACCACCGCCCCCCGTTCGGAGGGGAGCAGCCAGATCAGCCAGCCGGTAATCAGGCCGAACACCACAACGCCGGCATAGCCGGCCGCCGTGTCGTAGTCGCCGAGGCTGTCCCACCAGTCGAAGGCGAGGCTCGCGCTGAACCCCATCATCGCGAAACCGGCCGCGACCAGCAGCCGCAAGCGCATGGCGCATTGCCCGATTTCGAGATCGTGGGAGGCATCGGCGCGTATGGTCGGCGCGACCGATTGCGGGATGTCGGAGACGGCAACATCGCGGCCGTCAGGATGAACGTGCATGTTTTCCCCCAGCACGGCCATTCGCGACCGAACGACAACCTATCGGGCGGATCGAAATCCGCTGACGATCCGCTGTGCAGCGGCCGGTAGACGTTACGCAACGAGACCTCGGCCGAACCTTCCCCGGCCAACGACTTTTTACGCAACACAGCCACTCCCGCCTGGATCGCCATGATCGCGACGGAGTTACACTGGAGGATATGACTCCCACATGCTTGATTGGTTCCCTCCCGGGAGCATGTAAGCTAGAGGATAGCGCGTCAGGACCGGCGCGGAAACCCCTCGCCCGCAGGCTTGGAGATAAATAACTATCATGAATCCCGTCAAAGAACTGGAAAAGCACGGACAGGCCGTCTGGCTGGACTTCCTGGCCCGCGGCTTCATCGCCAAGGGCGACCTGAAGCGGCTGATCGACACCGACGGCGTCAAGGGCGTCACCTCCAATCCCTCGATCTTCGAGAAGGCGATCGGCAGCTCGGACGAGTACGACGCCCCGATCGGCAAGGCGCTGAAGCGCGGCGACCGCACCGTGGCCGACCTGTTCGAGGCCGTCGCCATCGAGGACATCCAGAACGCCGCCGACGTGCTGCGCCCGGTCTATGACCGCCTCAAGGGCGGCGACGGCTATGTCAGCCTGGAAGTCTCGCCCTACCTCGCGATGGACACCGCCGGCACCGTCGCTGAAGCGCGGCGTCTGTGGAAGGACGTCGGCCGCAAGAACCTGATGGTGAAGGTGCCGGCAACGCCGGAAGGCCTGCCCGCGATCGAGACGCTGATCGGCGACGGCATCAGCATCAACATCACGCTGCTGTTCTCCAAGGCGGTCTATCTCGAGGTTGCGGAGGCCTATCTTTCGGGTCTCGAAAAATACGTCGCCGGCGGCGGCAATCCGTCGCATGTGGCGAGCGTGGCGAGCTTCTTCGTCAGCCGCATCGACGCGGTGGTCGACAAGCAGCTCGACGAGAAGATCGCACGCGCCAACGATCCGTCCGAGAAGGAGCGGCTCGCCGCGCTGAAGGGCAAGGTCGCGATCGCCAACGCCAAGCTCGCCTACCAGGACTACAAGCGCCTGTTCTCCGGTCCGCGCTGGGAGAAGCTCGCCGCCAAGGGCGCCAAGCCGCAGCGCATGCTGTGGGCCTCCACCGGCACCAAGAACAAGGACTACAGCGACGTGCTCTATGTCGAGGAGCTGATCGGCCCCGACACCATCAACACAGTGCCGCCGGCAACGCTCGATGCGTTCCGCGACCACGGCAAGCCGCGCGACAGCCTGGAAGAGAACGTCGAGGACGCAAAGCGCGTGCTGGAGGAGCTCGAGCGCTCGGGCATCTCGCTCGATGCGATCACCGAGGAGCTGGTCAAGGACGGCGTCAAGCTGTTTGCGGACGCCGCCGACAAGCTCTATGGCGCGGTCGCGCACAAGCGCGCCACCGTGCTCGGGCCGGCACTCGACCGCCAGCAGCTTTCGCTCGGCGACGGGCTCGGCAAGGCCGTCGCCAAGAGCACCGAGGAATGGCGTGCCGCCGCGAAGATCCGCAGGCTCTGGCAGCGCGACAAGTCGGTCTGGACCGGCACCGACGAGAACAAATGGCTCGGCTGGCTCGACAGCGCCGCCAAGGCCGACATTGCCGACTATGAGGACTATGCGGGCCGCGTGAAGGGGCAGAAGTTCTCCGACGCCGTCGTGCTCGGCATGGGCGGATCGAGCCTCGGACCCGAGGTGCTGGCCGAAACCTTCGGCAAGAAGCCCGGCTTCCCGAAGCTGCACGTGCTCGACTCCACCGATCCCGCGCAGGTGCGGGCGATGGAAGACAAGATCGACATCGCCAACACGGTCTTCATCGTCTCCAGCAAGTCCGGCGGCACCACCGAGCCGAACGCGATGAAGGACTATTTCCACGCGCGCGTCGCCAAGGCCGTCGGTCCCAAGGTGAAGACCGGCCATCGCTTCATCGCGGTGACCGATCCCGGCTCGTCGCTGGAGAAGGCGGCGAAGAAGCTGAACTATGCCCGCATCTTCCATGGCGAGCCTTCGATCGGAGGGCGATATTCGGTGCTCTCGCCGTTCGGTCTCGTGCCGGCGGCAACCGCGGGCATCGACGTCAAGACCTTCGTCAAGCATGCGCTTGCTATGGCGCGCTCGTGCGGACCGGACGTGCCGCCGGCCGAGAATCCGGGCGTGCAGCTCGGCCTCGCCATGGGGCTCGCCGGTCTCGAAGGCCGCGACAAGGTGACGATCCTGTCGTCGAAGAAGATTGCCGATTTCGGCGCCTGGGCCGAGCAGCTGATCGCGGAATCCACCGGTAAGGAAGGCAAGGGCCTGATCCCGATCGACGGCGAGCCGCTGGGCGATCCCTCGGTCTATGGCAACGACCGCTTCTTCATCGACATCCGCATCGAGGGCGAGGCCGACGCCGCGCACGACTCCCAGCTCGCCGCGATCGAAGCGGCGGGCCATCCCGTCGTGCGCATCGCCATGAAGTCGATCGACCATCTCGGCCAGGAGTTCTTCCGCTTCGAGATGGCGACCGCCGTGGCGGGCTCGATCCTCGGCATCAACCCGTTCGACCAGCCCGACGTCGAGGCGGCCAAGATCAAGACCCGCGAGCTCACGTCGTCGTTCGAGAAGACCGGTGCGCTGCCGGACGAGCAGCCCGTGGTCTCTACCGACGAGGCCGATCTCTACACCGACGAGGCCAACGCCACGGCGCTGCGCGCCGCCGGCGCCAATGGCGACCTCACCTCCTGGCTCAAGGCGCATCTGTCGCGATCCGGCGACGGCGACTACGTCGCCCTGCTCGGCTACATCGCGCGGGACAAGGCCACGATCGACGCTCTCCAGGCCATGCGGCTCGAGGTGCGCGAGAAGCGGCATGTGGCGACCTGCGCCGAGTTCGGGCCGCGCTTCCTGCACTCCACCGGGCAAGCCTACAAGGGCGGGCCCGACAGCGGCGTGTTCCTCCAGATCACCGCCGACGATGCCAAGGACCTGGCCGTGCCGGGCCAGAAGGCCAGCTTCGGCGTGATCAAGGCGGCGCAGGCGCGCGGCGATTTCGACGTGCTCACCGAGCGTGGCCGGCGCGCGCTGCGGGTGCACCTGAAGGGCGGGCTCGAGAAGGGCCTTGCAACGCTCAATGCTGCGCTCAACGACGCGCTGAACTAAGGGAATCCATTACATGCAACTCGGCATGATCGGCCTCGGCCGGATGGGCGGCAACATCGTTCGCCGCCTGATGCGCCACGGACATTCGACCGTGGTCTACGACAAGGACGCAAAGGCCGTCGCCGGCCTTGCCGCGGACGGTGCAACCGGCTCGGCGACGCTGGAGGAGTTCATCTCCAAGCTCGAGCGGCCGCGCACCGCCTGGGTGATGCTGCCGGCAGGCCACATCACCGAGACCACGATCGACACGATCGCGGGCGTGATGCAGGAAGGCGACGTCATCATCGACGGCGGCAACACCTTCTGGCAGGACGACGTCCGCCGCGGCAAGGCGCTGAAGGCGCGCGGCATCCACTATGTCGACGTCGGCACATCAGGCGGCGTCTGGGGTCTCGACCGCGGCTATTGCATGATGATCGGCGGCGAGAAGGCCGTCGTCGACCGGCTCGACCCGATCTTCGCCGCGCTCGCGCCCGGCGCCGGTGAGATTCCGCGCACCGAAGGACGCGAGGGCCGCGATCCCCGCATCGAGCAGGGCTACATCCATGCCGGCCCCGTCGGCGCCGGGCATTTCGTCAAGATGATCCACAATGGCATCGAATACGGCCTGATGCAGGCCTATGCCGAAGGCTTTGATATTCTCAAGAATGCCAATATCGACGCGTTGCCGGCGGACCATCGCTACGATTTCGACCTCGCCGACATCGCCGAAGTATGGCGGCGCGGCAGCGTGATCCCGTCCTGGCTGCTCGACCTGACCTCGACGGCGCTGGCCGACAGCCCGCAGCTCGCGGAATATTCCGGCTTCGTGGAGGATTCCGGCGAAGGCCGCTGGACCGTGAATGCCGCGATCGACGAGGCCGTGCCGGCCGAAGTGCTGACCGCCGCGCTCTACACACGTTTCCGTTCCCGTCGGGAACACACCTTCGCCGAAAAAATTCTCTCTGCGATGCGCGCCGGCTTCGGCGGGCACAAGGAGCCGAAGCAGCCGGGCGCTTCGAAGCCGAAGTGAGCGTAACCAAAGCGAAGGCCGATCGTTCGTGACAAAAGACCCGCAAGCCAAGCGCAAGCCGGAAAATTGCGCCTTCGTCATCTTTGGCGTGACCGGCGACCTCACCCATCGCCTGGTGATGCCGTCGCTCTACAATCTCGCCGCCGAGCACCTCTTGCCGGAAAAATTCTGCGTGGTCGGCGTGGCGCGCAAGAGCCAGTCGGATGACGAGCTGCGCAACGGCCTGATGAAGGGCCTGCGGCAGTTCGCAACGCGGCCCATCGACGACGACATCGCCAGGAAGCTGCTGGAATGCGTGACCTTCGTCGAGGCCGATCCGAAGGACCCGCCGTCGTTCGACCGTTTGCGCGAGCATCTGGATTCGCTCGAATGCGCGCAGGAGACGGGCGGCAACCGGCTGTTTTATCTCGCAACCCCGCCGGCTGCGTTCGCGCCGACCGCGCGCGAGCTCGGCCGCACCGGCATGACGCGGGAGAACGGCGCCTGGCGGCGCCTCGTGATCGAAAAGCCGTTCGGCACCGACCTCGCATCGGCCAAGGCGCTGAATGCGGAGCTGCTGAAGATCATGGACGAGCACCAGATCTACCGGATCGATCATTATCTCGGCAAGGAAACCGTGCAGAACATCCTGGTGCTGCGCTTTGCCAACGGCATGTTCGAGCCGATCTGGAATCGCAACCACATCGACCACATCCAGATCACGGTGGAAGAGAAGCTCGGCGTCGGCCATCGCGGCGGCTTCTACGACTCAACCGGCGCGCTGCGCGACATGGTGCCGAACCACCTGTTCCAGCTGATGTCGCTGGTCGCGATGGAGCCTCCTGCACGTTTCGACGCGCATTCGGTGCGCTCCGAAAAGGCCGACGTGCTCACGTCGATCCAGCAGCCGAGCCGTGAGGACGCGCTGAAGAACTCGGTCCGCGCGCAATATCTTGCGGGGCACATCGGCGATGACGAGATTCCGGACTATCGCAAGACCGAGGACGTCAAGCCCGGCAGCACCACCGAGACCTTTGTCGCGCTCAAGCTGATGATCGACAATTGGCGCTGGGCCGGCGTGCCGTTCTACCTGCGCACCGGCAAGGCGCTGGGCCACAAGCGCACCGAAGTCGCGATCAAGTTCAAGCAGGCGCCGCTGTCCATGTTCTCGGGCACGGACGTCGACCGCCTGTCGCAGAACTTCCTCACCATCGGCATCGCGCCGACCGAGACCATCGAGCTCCAGTTCAATGCCAAGATCCCGGGGCCGAGCATCACCATCGACGGCGTCGAGATGAAGTTCAAGTACGGCGATTATTTCCGGGCCGATCCCTCGACCGGCTACGAGACGCTGATCTACGACTGCATGATCGGCGACAACATCCTGTTCCAGCGCGCCGACGGCATCGAGGCCGGATGGCAGGCGGTGCAGCCGTTCTTGGACGCCTGGAAGAGCGAAGGCACCAACGGCATCGAGACCTATGAAGCCGGCAGCGATGGCCCGAAATGCGCCGACGAGCTGCTGCGGCGCGACGGGCGAAGCTGGCGGAAATACTCGTGATCGCGGTCGGACAGCCGAAGCTGATCGTCGCGGGCGACGCCGAGGCGCTGGCGCTGGCCGCCGCCGAACGGGTGATGGCGCGGATCGCGGCCAATCCCTCGCGCATCGCGATCTGCCTGACCGGCGGGTCCAGCCCGAAGAAGCTCTATCAATTGCTCGGCAGCGACGCCTGGCGCGGCAGGATCCCGTGGGATCGGGTGCACTGGTTCATCGGTGACGAGCGCTTCGTGCCCGAGACCGATCCGCTCAACAACATGGCGGTGGCCCGCGCGACCTTCCTCGATCGCAACGCACCAACCGGCCACATCCACCCGGTTCCGACCCTTGTTGAAAATCCGGACGAGGGCGCCGCGGCCTATGCGCACGCGCTGCAGGCTTTCTACGGCTCGGACCGGCTCGATCCGGCGCGGCCGCTATTCGACCTCGTCCTGATGGGCGCCGGACCGGATGGCCACACCGCCTCGCTGTTTCCCGGCTACCCTGAAATCGAGGAGACCCGGCGCTGGGCCGTCGGCGTTCCCAGGGCGAACGTCGCGCCCTTCGTGCCGAGGATCTCCCTCACCCTGCCCGCTCTGGCCTCCTGCCGCGAAATGCTGTTCGAGATTGCCGGGCACGACAAGCAGCCGATCTTGACGCGCCTGCTCAATGGCGAGAATCTGCCGGCCTTACGCGCGCGCTCGAATGGTGAGACCGTCTGGCTGGTCGACAGGGCCGCGCTTCCGGAGGACTTTCGTGGGCCGCGTTGAAGCACCTTGTGCGTTGATCGTGATGGGCGTGTCGGGTTCGGGCAAAAGCACGGTCGCAGGCGCGCTCGGCCAACGGCTCGGCTGGCGCTTCGAGGACGGCGACAGCTTTCACCCCGCCAGCAATGTCGAGAAGATGCGGGCGGGCCATCCCCTCACCGATGAGGACCGCTGGCCCTGGCTCAACGCCATCGCCGATGAGATCGAGCGGGTCTGCAAGGGCGGCGGGCACATCATCATCGCCTGCTCGGCGCTGAAGCACACCTATCGCGACGTGCTGCTGCGCGGCCGCAGCGACGTCCGCTTCGTCTTTCTGAGGGGCACCAAGGAGCTGATCGCCGAGCGGCTGGCGCAGCGCAAGGGCCATTTCATGCCGCCCGGGCTGCTGAAGAGCCAGTTCGACACGCTGGAGCCGCCGGAAGCGGGCGAGCACGTCATCACCGTCTCGATCGACGAAACCGTCGAGGCGATCGTGGACGGCATCGTGCGGCAATTGAAACTGGGCGGCGCGATACCCAAGGTTCTGCCATGACCCCCATCTCACTCGTGGTTTCCGACGTCGACGGCACGCTGCTGACCAAGGACAAGACGCTGACGGACCGCGCGCGGAACGCGGTGCACCGGCTGCACCAGGCCGGCATCGGCTTCACCATCACCTCGAGCCGCCCGGCGATCGGCATGCGCTTCCTGATCGAGCCGCTGGCGCTGTGGCTGCCGGTCGGCCCGTTCAACGGCTCCTCGATCATCGATCCCGAGATGAGGCCGGTCGAGCAGCACCTGATTCCGGCGGACGCCGCCGAACGCGCCGTGCAGATCCTCCGCGAGTTCGGCGCCGATATCTGGTTATTCACCGCCGACAAATGGCTGATCGACAACGCGAGCGGCAACTACGTCGCCCACGAGCAGCATACGATCCGCTCCGATCCGACCCTCGTGAGCGACTTCTCGCCGTATCTTGCGAGCGCCTGCAAGATCGTCGGCGCCAGCGCCGACGCGGCCGGGCTCGCTGCCTGCGAAAAGAAGATGCAGGAGGCGCTCGGCAGCGCCGCCACTGCGGTCCGCTCCCAGACCTATTATCTCGACATCACCCCGCCCGGCTTCAACAAGGGCACGTTCGTTCAGGCCATGGCGAAGCGCCTCGGCATCTCGACCGATACCGTTGCCACGATCGGCGACATGCAGAACGACCTCGCGATGTTCCGCGTCAGCGGCACCTCTATCGCCATGGGCAACGCCACCGACGACGTCAAGGACGAGGCGACCCACGTCACCGCAAGCAATGAGCAGGACGGGTTTGCGGAGGCGATGGAGATGATTTTGAAGCGGAACGGGGTGGGCTGAGTGGTCGATGCGACCTCGGCCATTGAGCATCTCACTTTTCTGGACGACGGCGCGCAGCTGTTTCGGCAAGCGCTGACCTCCGATCAACTGCGCCAGCTCGAGGCAATCCTGTCCCATCTGCCGCCTGACCACGCCGGAATGAGGCTGAGGGGCGTCGAGGGTCTCGCAGCCTTTCTTGCGCCGGATGGGCCTATCGGAAGCTGCGCGGCGTCGGTGCTCGGAGAAGCCAGTCGTCCGGTCAGGACCATCCTGTTCGACAAGACCGCCGCGACGAACTGGGCCCTGGGCTGACACCAGGACCGCACTATCGCCGTGAAGCAACGGGTCGCCGTTGCCGGTTTCGAGACCTGGAGCGTCAAAAGCGGTATGCAGCACGTCGAGCCGCCGTTTGCGCTCCTGTCAGGCATGGTGACCTTGCGCGTTCACATCGATCCGGTCCCCGCCAGCAATGCGCCGCTGCTGATCGCGCCCGGATCGCACAAGCTCGGACGGATTCCCGAGGAGAACGTGAAGGACGTCGTCCGGCGCTGCGGCACGGTCGCGTGCCTGGCTGAGCCGGGCGACATCTGGCTTTACGCGACGCCCATCCTCCATGCATCGGACGCGGCGACCGCTCCGGTGCATCGCCGTGTCCTGCAATCGGACTTCGCCGGCGGCGAGCTTCCAGGCGGCCTGGAATGGCTCGGAGTCTAGGGCACTACTTCGACCGCTGCACCGCCGGCTTCTCGCTCTCCTGTCTGGCTGCGGAGAGATTGTGCGCGGTGTTGATCAGCGCGATGTGGGTCAGGGCCTGCGGGAAATTACCGGTCTGGCGCCTCGCGCCTGAATCGTATTCCTCGGCCAGGAGCCCGACATCGTTGGCGATGCCGACCACGCGGTCGAGCAGCGCCTGCGCCTTGTCGAGATCGCCCGCGAGCACGTGGGCATCGGCGAGCCACAGGCTGCAGGCAAGGAACGCGCCCTCGATCGGCTGCTGTTCCTCCGAGACTTCGCGCGGATCGTGCCGCAGGACAAAACCGTCGCGCATCATGTGCTTTTCAACGGCGGCAATGGTACCGCGGATGCGCGGGTCGTCCGCAGGCAGGAAGCCGACGGCCGGCAGCAGCAGCACGGATGCATCGAGCAGCTTCGAGCCGTAGGACTCGACGAAGGCGTTCTCCTCCGCTTCGAAGCCGTTGCGGCAGACCTCGCGATGGATGGCCTCGCGCAAGGCGCGCCAGTGCAGCAACGGCGCCTTGAAGCCGAAGGTCTCCGCGCTCTTGATGCCGCGGTCGAAGGCGACCCAGGTCATCACCTTGGAGAAGACGTAGTGCCGGGGCTGGCCACGCCGCTCCCAGATGCCGTGGTCGGGCTGGTCCCAGACCTCGGCAAGATGATGCAGCACCGCGCATTCCAGCGCCCAGGTGGCCTCGTCGTCGAGCTTGAGCTTGGCCATGCGCGACTGATGGAAGGCATCGATCAATTCGCCGTAGACGTCGAGCTGGAGCTGCGCATGCGCGGCATTGCCGACGCGCACCGGCTGCGCGCCCTCGTAGCCCGCGAGCCAGCCCGCCTCCCATTCCAGGAGGCGCCGCTGGCCCCAGATGCCGTACATGATCTGCATGTTCGACGGCGAGCCGGCCGCGGCGCGCAACAGCCAATTGTGCCAGGCGAGGGCTTCCTCGGTGTAGCCCGAATTCATCAGCGCCAGCAGCGTGAAGGTGGCATCGCGCAGCCAGCAGAAACGGTAGTCCCAGTTCCTGGCCCCGCCGAGCTTTTCCGGCAGCGACGTGGTCGGCGCGGCGACGATGCCGCCGGTCGGACCGAAGGTCAGCGCCTTCAGCGTGATCAGCGAGCGAACGATCAGATCATGATAATCGCCATCCCGGGTGCAATGGCCGCACCATTCATTCCAGAATTTCTCGGTTTCCTGGAGCGCGAGCTCGGGGTCGATCGGCGCGGGCGGGTCGAGATGTGATGGGCCGTAGGTCAGCACCAACGGGACGGTCTCGCCGTCCCCGACCTCGAAGTCCGACACCGTGGTCAGGTCCTCGCCGCGGGTCTCGACCGGCGTGCGCAGCACCGTCATGTCCTGCCCGGCGATGGCCATCAGGGAATGATCGATCCGCCGCACCCAGGGAATGTCCACGCCGAAGCCGAAGCGGATGACGAGCTCCATCCGCATCTTCACTTTGCCCTTGATGCCGCGGACCAGGCGCACGATGTCGGAGGCCTTGCCGCGCGGCGGCATGAAGTCGATCAGCGCGACGGTGCCGCTTTTGGTCTCGAAGCGCGTCTCGAGAATGAGGGTATTGCCGAGATAGCGGCGCGAGATCGAGGTCACATCCTCGGCGGGTGCGACCAGCCAGCGGCCGTTCTTGCGATCGCCGAGGATCGCGGCAAAGCAGGCATCGGAATCGAAGGCAGGCCAGCATAGCCAGTCGATCGAGCCGTTGCGCCCGACCAGCGCCGCGGTCTCGCAGTCGCCGATCAGCGCATAGTCCTCGATCCTCTGAGACAATGTCGTGCGAGCCTGAAAGAACCCCGCCCGATCAACTCCCGCCGGTCAGGGAACGTTCCCGCGTCGCCGCTCGCAAGGCCGTGAGGTCGACCTTGGAGGCGATCTTGTCGAGCGCGACGGGCAGGCGCTGCCGCCAGTTCGGATGCTCGTCGATCGTGCCGGGAATATTGGGCTGGTCGATCACGCCGAGCAGATCCTCCATGGATACCGCGAGCAGGCGCGACGGCGTGCGCGACAGGAAGGCGAGCACGGAATAGAGGTCGTTGGCGCTGATGCCGTTCTGGCGCAGGATCGCATCGAGCCCGCCGAGCGCATCCCAGCGCGCCTGGTCGTCCTCGCCGGGATCGAGCCCGAGCGAGCGCTTCATCTTGAGGTCGCTGAAGGAGCGCCAGCCGGCATAGGTGCACAGATCGTGCGTGTTCAGCGTGACCAACGCGTTGGGCCGGTAGTGGTCGACATTGCGGAAGCGGCCGGCCTCGTCGCGCTCGAACATCATGACCAGATAGGACCAGATGCCGAAATCCTGCATGGTCTCGCGGAAACCTTCCGGCACGGTGCCGAGGTCCTCGCCGATCACGATGCATTTGTGGGCCGCGCTCTCGCGCACCACCGCGCCCAGCAGCGCCTCGAACGGCATCTGGACATAGGCGCCGTTGTCGGGCTTGAAGCCGCGCGGGACCAGATAGAGCCGCTTCAGGCCGAGCACGTGATCGAGCCTGATGGCGCCGGCATGGCGCATCGACGCCGCCAGCATGTCGGCGAACGGCACGAAGGACTGCGCTTCGAGACCGCCGGCATTGAAGCCGGCAAGGCCCCAATCCTGGCCGATGGTGTTGAGCACGTCGGGCGGCGCGCCGACGGCGAGATGGCGCGAGATCGCGGTCTGCTCGTTCCAGGCATCGAAGCCGTTCGACTGCACGCCGACGGCGACGTCGAGATAGAGCCCGACGCGCATGCCGAGCTGGTGAGCAAGCTCCTTGGCCGCATGCAACTGGCTGTCGGCGGTCCACTGCACGAACTCGACGAACTCGACCTCGCGCTTGTCGGGGCCGTTACGCAGCTCGGCGAATTTCGCCTCATTCGGCTGCTGCCATTCGGACGGCCACTCCCACCACGGGCGGTTGAAGCGGTGGCGCAGCACCTCGAAGCAGGCAAAGCGCGACAGCAGCGGCGCGCGGTCGGCGCGGAAGGCATCGAACTGGTTGCGGCGGACGCCGCTGGCGCCTCTCACGAAACTGTCAAAGGCCGCGCGCAGGGCCAGCCATTTCAGTGCCGCCATGTCGGCATAGGGTACGCGGTCGCCTTGGCGCAGCCGCGCGGCGGTCACAGCCGCGTCGGGGACGAGGTCGGCGGAAAATTCCGGGATCGCCTCGACGTCGATATAGAGAGGATTGAGAAACAGCCGGCTGTTCGGCGAATAGGGACTGCAATCGGCCGGCTGGTCATCGAACAGCACATGCAGCGGATTGAGACCGACGCCGTCCGCGCCGAGCTGCTTTGCCAGCCGGACGAGGCCAGCCAGATCGGTGAAATCGCCGATGCCCCAATTGCGGTGGGAGCGGACGCTGTAGAGCTGCACCGCGAGCAGCCAGCCGCGGTCGAAATCGCCGCCGAAGGCGCGCTCGGGCGCCACGATCATCGGCACCTCTTCGCTCACGCCGCCGGCATCGGTCAGCGTCAGGCGGTGGTAGCCGAGCGGAATCCCGTCGGGCCAGGCAATGACAGGCTCGCGCGTCTCGCCTTGCGCGATCACATTGCCGTTGCCGACGACCTTCCATTGCAGCGGCGGCGTCCCTGTGGCCACCAGCTCGGTGCGCGGATGGCCCAGGGCACGGACCACGACAGGGCCGCTGACGAAGCGATAGACCCGCTTCTCCGGCAGGGCATCGAGGATGGATTTGAGCGCCTCGGGCGCGGTGACCCGCAGCTTGCCGAGGGCGTCGACGAATTCGGACTGAACGCCCTTGATCCGGGCTTGAGCTAAAAGATCCATTCGGCACGCAGCTTGCAGGCCATGGTTTGGCCGGGGGCATCGATTTTAACGAGGTCGCGGAAGAGCTTAGTCAGGGGTAACTCGCAAACTGCGCCTGCCGTTCCCGAGGGAACCAATGACACACAAGCGGCTTTCTATAATGGTACCAAGCGTAGGTTCCCGACAAGGGAAACGGGCTCCTGCTTTCTTGTCAATGGCATCACCGTGAACAAGACATTTCAAACTGTCGAGAGTGCCGCAGCCGGCAGCGCTTTCCTCATCGAAGACATCTATCCCCTGATCGACGGCGGCCGCTTCGCGGTGAAGCGCATTGCGGGCGAACGGGTCGAGGTCTGGGCCGACATCTACCGCGACGGCGACGCCGTCATCAATGCCGCGCTGGTCTGGCGAGGAGAGCAGGACCGCGAATGGCGGAGCGAGCCGATGATCCATCACGGCAATGACCGCTGGTCCGGCGCGTTCACGCCCCTTGAGCCCGGCCAATATGTCTACGCGATCGAGGCCTGGACCGACGAGTACGCAACCTGGTCGCACGCCGTCGCGCGAAAACAGCGGACCGGGGCCGATGTCAGCCTCGATGCGATCGAGGGCGCCGGCCTTCTGACCAAGGCGCATAGCGCGCGGCAGGACGCCGCAGCGGTGATCGTCAGGCAATGCGAAGACTACCTCCAGACCGGCGACGTCACCCCTCTGCTGGCCGCCGAGCTCGGCGAAGCGATGGCCGAGAGCCAGTCGCGGCCGGATCTCACGCGCTCGCCGCTGTTTCCGCTGACGATCGACCGCGACAAGGCGCGCTTCAGTGCCTGGTACCAGATGATGCCGCGCAGCCAGAGCGAGGTGCCGGGCCGGCACGGGACCCTGCGCGACTGCATCGCGCGCGTGCCCGATATCGCCGCGATGGGCTTCGACGTGCTCTACTTCACGCCGGTCCACCCGATCGGGCACACGCGCCGCAAGGGCCGCAACAACGCGCCCGTGGCGAGCGCCGGCGACCCCGGATCGCCCTATGCGATCGGCTCCGCCGCGGGCGGGCACGATGCGCTGCATCCCGAGCTCGGCACGATCGAGGATTTCCGCGCGCTGGTCGCCACATGCCTCGAATACGGGCTCGAGCTCGCGCTCGACTTCGCCGTGCAGTGCTCGCCGGACCATCCCTGGCTGACGCAGCATCCGGAATGGTTCAAATGGCGGCCGGACCGCTCGGTGCGGACGGCGGACGGCCCCTATTCCGACATCGTCATCCCCGATTTCGGCTCGGTCGACCGGGCCGGGCTGTGGAATGCGTTCCGCGACGCCATGCTGTTCTGGATCGACCACGGCGTCACCATCTTCGCCATCGACAATCACGACACCGCGCCGCTTGCGTTCTGGGAGTGGCTGATCAGCGACATCCGCCGCCGGCATTCCGACGTGATCCTGTTCTCCAAGACCTTCGCACGGCCGAAGCCGATGAAGGGCCTCGCCAAGCTCGGCTTCGCGCAATCATTCAGCTACTTTCCCTGGCGCACGGGGAAATGGGAGCTGGAGCACTATCTTGGCGAGTTGACGCGTTATCCGGAGCGGGACTTCTATCGGGCCAACCTGTTCGTCAACACCGCCGACCTCCTGCCCTATCATCTCCAGAGCGGCGAAGCCTGGGCGTTCAAGTCGCGCGTCGCGCTGGCGGCGACCCTGTCGGGCAATTACGGCATCTTTGGCGGTTTCGAGCTGCTCGAACATGCGGCCATTCCCGGCCACGAGGAATATCTCGATTCCGAGAAGTACCAGATCAAGCAGCGCGACTGGGACGCGCCCGGCAACATCAAGCCCCATATCGCCGCGCTCAACCGCATCCGCAACGAGAACGCGGCGCTGCAGCAGACATCACACCTGCGCTTCCTCGGCATCGAGGACGGCGAGACGATCGCCTTCGCCAAGGAGGCGGCCGATCCTGCGAACACCGTCGTCGTCGTGATCGCGCTCTCGCGCCATGCGCGCGAATTCTGGCTGCCGCTCGGCGACGTCACGGTTGACGCCGGCGGACAGCGACACCATGTGACGGCACTCGAAAACCTCCTCACCGGCGAACAGTCCCGTATCGAGTGGGGCGGGATCAGGTTGCGTATCGATCCCGACCGCGATCCGGCGCTGCTGTTCCGCTGCCTGGCGTAAGGGGTCACGCCATGAACGTATTGTCTTCCGTCGATACCAAGAAGGCCGAGGCTGCCGAGGTCGTGGATGAGCTCTGGTACAAGGACGCCATCATCTACCAGCTCCACGTCAAAGCCTTCGCCGACAGCAACAATGACGGCATCGGCGACTTCGCCGGCCTGACCGAGAAGCTGCCCTATCTGCAGGACCTCGGCGTCACCGCGCTATGGCTGCTGCCGTTCTATCCCTCGCCCGGCCGCGACGACGGCTACGACATCGGCGACTACGGCTCGGTCAATCCCGATTTCGGGACGATGAAGGACTTCAAGCGCTTCATCCAGGAGGCGCAGAAGCGCGGCCTGCGGGTCATCACCGAGCTCGTCGTCAACCACACCTCCGACCAGCACAAATGGTTCAAGCGCGCGCGCCGCAGCCATCCGGGCTCGAGCGCCCGCAACTGGTATGTCTGGAGCGACACCGACCAGAAGTACCAGGGCACGCGCATCATCTTCACCGACACCGAGAAATCGAACTGGACCTGGGATCCCGAGGCCGGCGCCTTCTACTGGCACCGCTTCTTCTCGCACCAGCCCGATCTCAATTTCGACAATCCGCGCGTGGTCAGCGCCATCATCCAGGTGATGAAGCGTTGGCTGGATGCGGGCGTCGACGGCTTCCGTCTGGACGCCATTCCCTATCTCTGCGAGCGCGAGGGCACCTCGAACGAGAACCTCCCCGAGACGCATACGATCATCAAGCGCCTTCGCCAGGAGCTCGACGCCTATTCCAAGGGGAAGCTCCTGCTGGCCGAAGCCAATCAATGGCCGGAGGACGTGCAGGAATATTTCGGCCGCGGCGACGAATGCCACATGGCCTACCACTTCCCGCTGATGCCGCGCATCTACATGGCGATCGCGCAGGAGGACCGTTTCCCGATCACCGACATCCTGCGGCAGACGCCGGACATCCCGTCGAGCTGCCAATGGGCGCTGTTCCTGCGCAACCATGACGAACTGACGCTGGAGATGGTCACCGACGTCGAGCGCGACTACCTCTGGACCACCTACGCCAACGATCCGCGCGCGCGCATCAATGTCGGCATCCGCCGGCGCCTTGCGCCGCTGATGGACAACGACCGCCGCAAGATCGAGCTGATGAACTCGCTGCTGCTGTCCTTCCCGGGCACGCCGATCATCTATTACGGCGACGAGATCGGGATGGGCGACAACATCTATCTCGGTGACCGCAACGGCGTGCGCACGCCGATGCAATGGAGCCCGGACCGCAACGGCGGCTTCTCGCGCTGCGACCCGGCCCGTCTCTACGCGCCGCTGATCATGGATCCCGTCTACGGCTACGAATCGGTGAACGTGGAGGCGCAGTCGCGCAGCCTGTCCTCGCTGCTCAGCGCCACCAAGCGGCTGATCTCGGTGCGCAAGTCGACGCTCGCCTTCGGCCGCGGCACCATGACCTTCATCCGCCCGGCCAACCGGGCCGTGCTGGCCTATGTCCGGCAATATCGCGACGAAGTGATCCTGTGCGTGGCGAACCTGTCGCGCGCGGCCCAGGCGACCGAGCTCGATCTGTCGCCATGGAAGGATCGCATCCCGCAGGAGATGCTGGGACGGACGCGCTTCCCGGCGATCGGCGAACTGCCCTACATGATCACGCTGGGGCCTTATGGCTTCTACTGGTTCCAGCTTCAGGAGCGCGACAAGTCCGAGCCGGTCGTGCCGCGCGCGGTGCCCGAATTCGAAACGCTGGTGGTGCCGGTGAATTCGAACTGGGTTTCCCTGGCTCGCGAGCGCGGCGTGTTCGAGCGCGACGTGCTGCCGGGCTTCCTGTCGCGGACGCGGTGGTATCCCGAGCACAATCCCAAGCACATCGAGACCGCGCTGACCTCGGCGGTGCCGTTCTGCGACATCGGCGACAACCGGCCCTGGATCGCATTCTTCGAGACCAAGCAGACGGACAGGACGACGCGCTACGTGATGCCGCTGCAGATCGAGTGGGTACGCTTCGACCGCGAGCGCTTCAATCCGAGGGCGCTGGCCGCCGTGCGCCAGGGCGCGCGCGAAGGCACGCTGCTCGATGTCGCCACCGACCAGATCTTCATCGGCCTATTCCTGCGCAACCTGTCGCAGAACCTGGTGGTTGAAGAGAACAATCTGCGCCTCGAGTTCAAGGCCACCAGCCGGTTCGCCGACTACACCATCAAGGAGCCGCAACGCATCCGCGCGGTCGAGCAGTCCAACAGCACGGCGCTCGTCGACAATCAATACGTCGCCAAGCTCTATCGCCGGCTCGAAGGCGGCATCAGCCCCGAGATCGAGATCGGCCACTATCTGACCGAGGTGGCGCGCTTCGCCAATACGCCGGCGCTGCTCGGCAGCGCCGAGCTGGTCGAGGACGGTCGGCGCAGCGTGCTCGGCGTGCTGCACGCCTATGTCGAGAACCAGGGCGACGGCTGGACGATGACCACGGGCTATCTCGACCGCTACATCGACGAGCAGCGGCTGGTGTCCGCGGGCGAGATGCCCCGCGAGACCCAGGAGCAGGCGCCCTATCTGCACTTCATCGCGCAGGCCGGCCGGCGGCTCGCCGAGCTGCATGTCGCGCTGGCCGCGGCGAAGCCGGCCGATCTCGCACCGGAGCCGATCGGCCCCGCCGATGGCAAACGCTGGACCTCCGATCTCAAGTCACGCGCCGAACGCGTCTTCGAGCGGTTGGCCGACAGCCGCGACGGCCTGCGGGAGGCCGACCGCCCGCTGATCGACCAGCTCGCAACGATGCGCGGGAGCTTGCCCGGTCATTTGACCGCGCTATTGCCTTCCGCGGTCGGCGGGTTGAACATCCGTCATCATGGTGACTTCCGCCTCGGGCAAATTCTGATCGTGAAGGACGACATCTTCATCATCGACTTCGACGGCGATCCGCGTCTGCCCGTGGCCGAGAAGCGGCGCAAGCTGCCTGCCGCGCGTGACGTCGCCGGCCTTATCCGCTCGATTGATCTTTCGGTTAACAAGGCCCTTAGCCGGGCGCTTTCGGGCGGGACGGAGGAGCAGGGCCGGCTTACGGCCGCGCTCGACGAATGGCGCGGGCGCGCCACCGCCACCTTCCTGTCCGCCTACCGTGAGGCGATGACCGACCGGCGGCTCTGGCCGCAAGATCCGCAGGCCGCGGACGGCCTGTTAAGATTTTTCCTGCTTGATCAAGCGTTCGACGAAGTAGAGTACGAGCTGTCCCACCGGCCTGAGGGGCTCCATGCGCCGCTGACCGCGCTGCTTCGCATTCTGTCCAACGCCGAAAGCGAAGCCTATGCCTAAACTTCCAGCCGAAGCCTACGCAATCATCGAGGGCCGCCACTCCGACCCCTTCCACTATCTCGGGCTGCATCCCGAGGGCGGCAAGAGCGTGGTGCGCGCGTTTCTGCCCGAGGCCTCCAATGTCGAAGCGGTGGGCGACCATGGCGAGGTGGCGAAGCTCGACCGCATCCACGATGCCGGCCTGTTCGCCGGCGCGCTCCCGAACGGCTCGAAGCACTACCAGCTCCGGGCCAGGTTCGGCGATAATGTCGTCGAGTTCGAGGATGCCTATCGCTTCCCGCCGATCCTGACCGATTTCGATCTCTACCTGCTCGGCGAAGGCACGCATCAACGCCTCTATGACAAACTCGGCGCGCATCCGATGCGGCTGGAAGGCATCGACGGCATCGGCTTCGTGGTGCTGGCGCCGAATGCGCGGCGCGTGTCCGTGGTCGGCGACTTCAATTTCTGGGACGGACGGCGCCATCCGATGCGGGTGCGCGGTGCCGGCTATTGGGAATTGTTCATTCCGCATGCGAAGAGCGGCGATCACTACAAGTTCGAGATCATCGGCCCGCATGGCCACCTGCTGCCGCTGAAATCCGATCCGATGGCGTTCGCAAGCGAGGTTCGGCCGAAGACCGCCTCCATCGTGTTCGACGAGGCGCACCTGCCGCGTCCGCGCCCGGCACCGGACGGCATCAACGCGCTGTCGGCGCCGATGTCGATCTACGAGGTCCATCTCGGCTCATGGCGGCGCAAGAACGGCGATGAATGGCTGACCTATCGCGAGCTCGCCGAGCAGCTGCCGGCCTATGCCCGCGACATGGGGTTCACGCATCTGGAATTCCTGCCCGTCAGCGAGCATCCGTTCGATGGCTCCTGGGGCTACCAGCCGACCGGGCTCTACGCGCCGACCAGCCGCTTCGGTACGCCGGAGGATTTTGCCGCTCTGGTCGATGCCTGCCATCGCGAGGGCATCGGCGTGCTGCTCGACTGGGTGCCCGGGCATTTCCCCGACGATCCGCACGGGCTCGGCAGCTTCGACGGCACCGCGCTCTACGAGCACGCCAACCCGCTGCAGGGCCGCCACCTAGACTGGGGCACGCTGATCTACAATTACGGCCGCACCGAAGTGACCAACTTCCTGGTGTCGAACGCGCTGTTCTGGCTCGATCGCTACGGCGTCGACGGCCTGCGCGTCGACGCCGTGGCCTCCATGCTCTACCTCGACTACAGCCGGCCGCCCGGTGCCTGGATTCCGAACCAGTACGGCGGCCGCGAGAACATCGAGGCGATCAACTTCCTGCGCCGCTTCAACACCGAGCTGTTCGCGCGCTTCCCGCAGGCGACCACGGCGGCGGAAGAATCCACCGCCTGGCCGCAGGTCTCGCGCCCGGTCGAATTCGGCGGGCTCGGCTTCGGCTACAAGTGGAACATGGGCTGGATGCACGACACGCTGAACTACATCAGCAAGGATCCCATTCACCGCAAGCACCATCACGGCGAGATCCTGTTCGGCCTGCACTACGCCTTCTCGGAGAACTTCATCCTGCCGCTGTCGCATGACGAGGTCGTGCACGGCAAGCGCTCCCTGCTCGGACGCATGCCCGGCGACGAGTGGCAGCGCTTTGCGAATTTGCGCGCCTATTACAGCTTCATGTTCGGGCATCCCGGCAAGAAACTGATGTTCATGGGCGCCGAGATCGCTCAGAGCCGCGAATGGAATCACGACCAGTCGCTCGACTGGCACCTGCTCGAATACAAATTCCATTCCGGCGTTCAGGCGGTGATCCGCGACCTCAACCGGCTCTACCGTGCGGTGCCGGCGCTGCACCAGATGGACTGCGACCAGGCCGGGTTCGAATGGGTGATCACCGACGATGCCAATCGCAACGTGTTCGCCTGGCTGCGCAAGGGCTTTGACGAGCACGCACGGTGCCTCGTGATCGTCAACTTCTCACCCAACGTCTACCAGAATTATCGCGTCCGCGTGCCCCTGGCCGGCAAGTGGAAGGAAGTCTTCAATTCGGACTCCGCTCATTATGGCGGCAGCAATGTCGGGAACATCGGCGAGGTTCGGACCGTTGACGGCAAGACGCCCGAGCTTCGCCTGACCATCCCGCCGCTCGCCGCGATCTTCCTCGTTCCGGAAAGCTGACCGATGCGCCTCACTGCTGGATCGCCCGCTCGCCTCGGCGCAAGCTGGGACGGACGCGGCACCAATTTCGCGCTGTTCTCCGCCAACGCGCAGAAGGTCGAGCTGTGCCTGTTCGACGCGCAGGGCCGCCGCGAGCTCGAGCGCATCGAACTGCCCGAGAAGACCGAGGACGTCTGGCACGGCTATCTCAACGACGTCTCGCCGGGCCAGCTCTATGGCTACCGCGTGCACGGCCCCTACGAGCCCGAGCATGGCCACCGCTTCAACGCCAACAAGCTGCTGCTCGACCCCTATGCCAAGCGGCTCTCGGGGCGGCTGGTCTGGAGCGATGCGCATTTCGCCTATCGCACCGGCTCGCCGCGCGAGGACCTGTCCTTCGACCGCCGCGACAACGCGCGCGGCATGCCCAAGGCCGTCGTGGTCGACGAGACCTTCAACTGGGGGCGCCGCGAGATCCGCCCCAACATCCCCTGGGAAGACACCATCATCTACGAGGCCCACGTCAAGGGCCTGACGCAGAAGCGCGACGACGTGCCGCCGAATTTGCGCGGCACCTATGGCGGCCTGTCCTCGCCGGCGATGATCGAGCACCTGAAGAGGCTCGGCGTCACCACGGTCGAGCTGCTGCCGATCCACAGCTTCGTCGACGACCGCATCCTGGTGGAGAAGAAGCTCGTCAATTACTGGGGCTACAACACGCTCTCCTTCTTCGCGCCGGAGCAGCGCTACGCCCAGGACAATGCGCTGGATTCCTTCCGCACCACAGTCGCGCGCCTGCATGATGCCGGCATCGAGGTGATGCTGGATGTCGTCTACAACCACACCGCCGAGGGCAACCATCTCGGCCCGACGCTGTGCTACCGCGGCATCGACAATGCATCATACTACTGGCTGAACCGCGAGAACCCGCGCTATTACGACGACTTCACCGGCTGCGGCTCGTCGGTGAACCTCACCCATCCGCGCGTGCTGCAGATGGTGATGGATTCTCTGCGCTACTGGGTCGAAGTCTGCCATGTCGACGGCTTCCGCTTCGACCTCGCCACCACGCTCGCGCGCGGGCCGAACGGCTATGATCGCGGCATCTCGTTCCTGACGGCCGTCCGCCAGGATCCGGTGCTGGCCACGGTCAAGCTGGTCGCCGAGCCCTGGGACCTTGGCCTCGGCGGCTACCAGGTCGGCGCTTTCCCCTCGCAATGGTCGGAATGGAATGACCGCTATCGCAGCGCCATGCGCCGCTACTGGAGCGGCGAAGGCAGCCTGATCGGCGACATCTCCAGCCGCATGACGGCGTCCTCCGACCTGTTCAACCACGACGGACGGCGGCCGCGCGCCAGCATCAACCACATCACCGTCCATGACGGTTTCACGCTGGCCGATTTGTTCAGCTACAACGAGAAGCACAACGAGGCCAATGGCGAGGACAATCGCGACGGCTCCAACGACAACCACAGCAACAATTGCGGTGTCGAGGGCCCGACCGACGATCCGGCCATTCTCGGCCTGCGCCGGCAGCTGCGCAAGAACGTGCTGGCCTGCCTGATGCTGGCGCAGGGCGTTCCGCTGCTCCTTGCCGGCGACGAGGTCGGCAACTCGCAATCCGGCAACAACAACGCCTATTGCCAGGACAACGAGATCGGCTGGGTCGGCTGGGACAATCTCGGCAAGGACGGCGAAGACATGGTCGAGTTCGTCGCTCATCTCGCCGATGTCCGCAGCCGCTTCTCGCAGCTTCGCAGCCATCGCTGGCTCGACGGGCGGCCGAAGGACGGCATCTCCTACGGCGCGCTGTGGCTGACGCCTGCGGGCGACGAGATGACGGAGAGCGACTGGACATTCCCGGATGGGCGGTTTCTCTCCTATGTGATGGGCCCGATGGAACCGGGCAGCGCGGCGATCTTTATCGTTCTGAACGCCGCCCCCGAAGAGATCGCATTTAAATTGCCGAAGATGCCCGAATACAAGAGCTGGCAGCAGATCCTGAACACGACCGATGCCAAGCTGAACACGATCGATTTCCCGCCCGGAAGCGACAGCAAGGCGCCGCCGCGCTCCGTGCTCGCCTTCGCGGGGGCGCCATGAGGGCATCTTTCGGGGCGAAGCCGATCAAGGACGGCGTGTCGTTCCGGCTATGGGCCCCCGGCGCACGCCGTGTCGATCTCCTGCTCGACCGCAGGCATGCCATGCAGCGCCGGCAGGACGGCTGGTATGTGGCGGAGATCGCCGGCCTGCCCGTCGGCAGTCCCTACAAGTTCAGGATCGACGACGAGATCGACGTGCCCGATCCCGCCTCGGCCTTCCAGCCGGACGACGTGTTCGGCCCGAGCGAGGTCGTCGATCACGACGCCTTCGCCTGGCGCGCACAGGACTGGCGCGGCCGCCCCTGGGAAGAGACGGTGCTGATCGAGACCCATGTCGGCACCTTCACCGCCGAGGGCACCTACCGCGCCATGATCGACAAGCTCGATCATCTCGTCGCAACCGGCATCACGGCGCTGGAATTGATGCCGCTGGCCGATTTCGCGGGACGCCGCGGCTGGGGCTATGACGGCGTGCTGTGGTACGCACCCGACAGCGCCTATGGCCGTCCCGAGGATCTGAAGACGCTGATCGACGCGGCGCATCTGCGCGGGCTGATGGTGTTCCTCGACGTCGTCTACAATCATTTCGGGCCCGAAGGGAATTATCTCGGCCGCTATGCGCCGACCTTCTTCACCGACGTGCACACCCCCTGGGGCAGCGCGATCGATTATCGCGTGCCGCAGGTCCGCGCCTTCGCGGTCGAGAACGCGCTGTCGTGGCTCACCGACTACCGCTTCGACGGATTGAGGCTTGATGCCGCCAACCACATCATGGCGATCCCCGGCGAACAATCGATGCTGCAGGACCTCAGCGTCGCCGCCGGCGAGCTCGCCAAGGCGACGGGACGGCACATCCATCTCGTGCTGGAGAACGGCGACAACCGCACCAGCCTGCTCGACGCCGCGCAGGAGCCGCCGAACGGTAGATATCGCGGCCAGTGGAACGACGATTATCACCACGTCTGGCATGTGATGCTGACCGGTGAGCTCAACGGCTATTACGCCGACTACCAGACCCCGCGCATGGATCTCGCCCGTGCGCTCGCCTCCGGCTTCGTCTACCAGGGCGAGATCTCGGAGTTCTGGGGCAAGAAGCCGCGCGGCGAACCGAGCGGCGAGCTGCCGCCCGCGACTTTCGTCAACTTCCTGCAGAACCACGACCAGATCGGCAACCGTCCGCTCGGCGATCGGCTCGAAAGCCTGGCATCGCCGCAGCAGATCGAAGCCGCGCTCGCGGTGACGCTGCTGGCGCCGATGGTGCCGATGCTGTTCCAGGGCGAGGAATGGGGCTCGAAGGTGCCCTTCCCGTTCTTCTGCGATTTCCAGGGCGGGCTTGCCGACGCCGTGCGCAAGGGCCGCAGGCAGGAATATGCCTGGGCCTATGAGAAATACGGCGACGAGGTACCCGACCCGCTCGATCCGGCAACGCTGCAATCGGCCGTGCTGGACTGGAGCGGTCATACGCCGGAGCAGAATGCGCGCCTGGCGCTGGTCCGGGAGCTGCTCGCGCTCCGGCGCAAGGAGATCATGCCGCGGCTGAAGGGCGCGCGCTTCGGTGATGCCGAGGCGACCGACAACGGCCTGCTCAGCGCGCATTGGCGCATGGGCGACGGCACGAATTTGCGGCTCATCGCCAATCTCGGGGATCACGAGATCGCGGCCAACGTCAGCACGGGCACGCCGATCTGGGGCGGCGTGTCCAGCGATCGGCTTCCGCCCTGGTCGGTGGTCTGGCATCTCGGAGGTTAGCATGCCTCCCGCCATTCCGCTCGCGACCTACCGGCTTCAGCTCACCGCGGATTTCGACTTCGACAAGGCTGCGGCGGTGGTACCGTATCTGAAGGCGCTGGGAATTACGCATCTCTATGCCTCGCCGGTGATGAAGGCCCGCAAGGGCTCGACACACGGCTACGACACCGTCGACCACAGCCAGTTCAATCCGGAGCTCGGCGGCGAAGCCGGCTTCGCGCGGCTGAGCGATGCACTCAAGGCGCACGATCTCGGTCTCATCATCGACTTCGTGCCCAACCATGTCGGCGTGCATTTCGCCGATAATCCCTGGTGGCTCGACGTGTTGGAATGGGGCCAGGCTTCGCCCCATGCGGTCTCCTTCGACATCGACTGGGATCAGCTGGCCTATCGCGCCCGCGGCGGTGTGCTGCTGCCGATCCTCGGCTCCTCCTATGGCGAGGCGCTGGAGCGCGGCGTGATCGAGCTGCGCTACGATGGCGACGAGGGAAGCTTCTCCGCCTGGTATTTCGAGCATCGCTTGCCCGTCGCGCCGGAGCGCTACGGTGAAATGCTGCGGATCATCGTCAAGGAGGCGGACGCCGCCGGGACCGAGGCCGGCAAGCGCCTGCTGTCGCTCGCGGCGCGCTACACCGGACTGCGCCGGCCCAATCGCAAGGAAGCGCCTGGCTTCAAGGCCGAGCTCAAGGACATCGCAGGCGCCGCCGACATCATCGCCCGCGGCCTCGAGGCCTATCGCGCCGGGACGGATCGGCCGGCGCAAACGCTGGTGCTGCATCATCTGCTGGAGCGCCAGCACTACAAGCTCGGGCACTGGCGGCTTGCGTCCAGCGACATCAACTATCGCCGCTTCTTCGACGTCAACGGGCTGGCCGGCCTGCGCGTCGAGGACCCCGGCACCTTCGCCGCCACGCACCGCCTGGTGAAGCAGCTCGTCGCTGACGGCCGGCTGCAGGGCATCCGCCTCGATCACATCGACGGCCTGCGCGATCCCGCGCAATATTGCCAGCGGCTGCGCCGCCTGGTCCGCGATGCGCAAGGCAAGACCAAGCCATTCTACACGGTGATCGAAAAGATCCTCTGCGAGCACGAGAAGCTGCCGCATTTCGCCGGCGTCCAGGGCACCACCGGCTACGAGTGGATGAACGTCATCACGCAAGTCCTGGTCGACCCCAAGGGACTGGAGGCGCTGGACGAGACCTGGCGGCAGATCAGCAACCGCCCGCCGCGGCTTGTGCCTTACGTCAAGGACGCCAAGCGGCGCGTGCTGGAGACGCTGCTGACCAGCGAGTTCACCGTGCTGACGCGCCTGCTCGCGCGCATCGCCAACGGGCACTATTCGACGCGCGACTTCTCGGCCGACAGCTTGCGGCAGGCGCTCGAGCTCTACGTGCTGCATTTCCCGGTCTATCGCACCTATCTGACGCATAGCGGTCCGACGGCGGCCGATCGCAAACTGATCGACGACACCATCGAGCGCGCCCGGCGGGAATGGTTCGCCGCGGACGAAGGCATCTTCGACTTCCTGCGCGACGCGCTGACCATGGACCTGCTCAAGCCCGGCCGCCCGCCGCACAGCACGCCGCGGGTGCGCCGCTTCGCGCTGAAGGTGCAGCAGTTCACCGGGCCCATGATGGCGAAATCGCTGGAGGACACCGCGTTCTACCAGTTTCACCGTCTGCTCGCGCTGAACGAGGTCGGCGGCGATCCCGCAAGCACCGGCCTCACCATTGCCGCGTTCCACGACGCTATGCGGGCACGTGCAAAAGAATGGCCGCAGGGCATGACGGCGACCGCCACCCACGACACCAAGCGCGGCGAGGACGCCCGCGCCCGGATCGCGGGCTTGAGCGAAGTCCCCGGCGAATGGACCAGCGCGGTGTCGCGCTGGAAGGTGCTGAACGCGCCGCATCTCGCGCTCCAGGGCAATCTGCGCGCGCCCTCCGCGACGTTCGAATACATGCTCTACCAGACCCTGCTCGGCGCCTGGCCGCTGGGCGAGACACCCGATGCCGAATTCGTCGAGCGCATCCAGGCCTATGCGCTGAAGGCCGCGCGCGAGGGCAAGGAGGAGACGAGCTGGCTCAATCCGCACGAGGCGTATGAGAACGGCATCAAGAGCTTCATCGCCAGGATCCTCGATCCCGCATTGTCGGGCGAGTTCCTGGAGGCGCTGCAAACCCTGGCCCGCCGCCTCGCACTGCTCGGCGCATTGAACTCGCTGAGCCACCTCACGCTGAAGGCGACGCTGCCGGGCGTCCCCGACTTCTATCAAGGCGCCGAATTCTGGGATCTCTCGCTGGTCGATCCCGACAACCGCCGTCCCGTGGATTTTTCGGCGCGGAACGCGGCACTCGCAGCACTGGAAGCGCCGGACTGGAGCAAGCTGGTCAAGACCTGGCCTGACGGCCGGCTCAAGCTGGCCTGGACGCGGCAGTTGCTCAAGCTGCGCAACGCGCATGCCGACGTTTTTGCGCAAGGCGACTACCAGCCGCTGGAGGTGCACGGCGCGCACGCCGACCATGTCATCGCCTTCGCCCGCCGCCATGGCCGCGCGGCCGCGATCATCGTGGTCGGGCGCCAGTTCGCACCCTTCAGCCAGGCCGGGCGCGAATGGCCCGTGATCGAAGGTTTTGACGCGACCGTCGATATCACTGGCTACAGCGCGCCGGGGCTCGCGGGCAACGAGCTCCCGCTCGCACAGGCTTTCCGTGATGTTCCTGCGGCCGTCATCGAAGCTCGCGCGGCCAGTACCATCATGCCGGCGCGGCACCGCGCCCGCGCCTGACACTCATTTTCCGTCGTCCTTGGTCAGCAGCAACTGCCCGCGCTTCCTGATCGTCGCCTGCGCCATCTCTGCGAAGCGCTGCAGCAGCCACGGCAAAACCACCTGGACCTTGACGTGGTCGTCCGCGACATCGACCTGACCGGTCGCGATCTGCCCGAGCGCGCGGATGCGGAAATTCATGGTGTCCCCGCTCCAGCGCTCCTCCTCGACCTGCACCACGGGAACGCTCGCTGCAGCGCGGCCGAGCCCGGTCTTGAGCCGGCGCGCAGCCTCCTCGCGGCCGAGGCGATGCGGAATGGAAACGACAAGCGGTGCTGACATGGTCCCTGCCCTGCGCTGAATGATCCTCACATAATCATGCCGGCCGGACGCGCAAAGGTTCCATGCAGTTGGCGCCTGCCAGCCCGTTTCAAATCCGGAACTTTAAAACATGCGGCAAGTTGCCCTCGCACAACGGGACAGGTGCAACGACCCTTTCAATCAAGGGCTGGAGGAGATTCGCATGTCTATCGGTACGATCATTCTGATCATCTTGGTCATCGCCCTGCTCGGCGGCTTCAGCGGCATCGGCGGCGGCCCGTTCTACGGCACCGGCTATTACGGCGGCGGCGGCCTCGGACTGGTCATCGTCATCCTGCTGATCCTGTTGCTGATGGGACGGATCTAGCGAGGACTCGTAGGGTGGGTTAGCACGCGGCTGCGCGAAGCGCGGTCCGCGAGCGTAACCCACCCCTTCTGTCTCCGCGGAAACCAAAGAGGTGGGTTACGCCTTGCGGCTAACCCACCCTACTTTTCCCCGCGAGCTTCTTCGCCGCTGCCTTGATCGACGCCGCCGCATCATCATAGCCCTCCCACGCCTTCGATCGCGCAAGCAGGCCCGGCACGGTTCTCACCGTGTATTTCTTCGGATCAAGATCGCTCTTCACTTGTGCCCAGGTCAGCGGCATCGAGACCGTCGCACCGTCGCGCGCGCGCGGCGACAGCGGGGCCACCGCCGTCGAGAGCCGATCGTTGCGCAGATAGTCGAGAAAGATCTTTCCGTTGCGCAGCTTCTTCGACATGTTGAGCAGATAGCGCCCGGGATCGTCGTCGGCCATCCACTGGCAGACGCCTTGCGCGAAGGCCTTGGCCTCCTTCCAGCTCACCTTGTCGCGCGCGCCGTAAAGCAGCGGCACCACGACATGCAGCCCCTTGCCGCCGGTGGTCTTGCAGAAGCTCTCCATGCCGACGTCAGCGAGGCGCTGCCGCATCTCCTTGGCCGCTTCGACGACGTCGGCGAAATCGACGTCCGGCGCGGGATCGAGGTCGAACACCAGCCGGCCCGGCGTGTCGTAGGCATCCGGCGAGCAATTCCAGGGATGCAGCTCGACGCCGCCGATCTGCGCGACCGCAGCGAGGCCCTCGACACGATCGATCTGCAGGTAAGGCTTGCGATCGCCCGAGACCTTGGCGAGCTCGAGCAGGTTCGAGGTGCCCTGCATGGCATGGCGCTGGAAGAACTTTTCACCACCGATGCCATCGGGCGCGCGCAGGATCGAGCACGGGCGCCCCTTGATATGCGCGATCAGCCACGAGCCGACCGCCTCGAAATAGCGCGCGAGATCGAGCTTTGTGACGCCATCGCCGTCGCCGCCATCCGGCCACAGCTCCTTGTCCGGCTTGGAGATGACGACGCCCATGACTTCTGCGGTGCCAGCGTCCTTCTTGCCGGACTTCGGCACAGCGCGCTTTCTGGCCGACGGCTTTGCCAGCGCGGTATCGACAGGCGTTTCCGCCTCGACCTCCTCGGCCGGCTTGTCCTGCCGCAGACCCTTGAACGCGGCCTGGCGGATATTGCCGTCGGCGGTGAAGCCGGCGAACTCGATCTCGGCGACGAGCTCAGGCTTCAGCCAGTGCACATCGCGCGTCTTCTTCGGGGCGTTCTTGCCGCCGAACGGACTCTCCTTCGCCTCCATCGCCTTCAACGACGGCATGATGCGCTTGATTTTGTCGGCGCCGAAGCCGGTCCCGACCATGCCGACAAAGGCGAGATGATCGCCACGATGCACGCCGGCCATCAGCGAGCGGAATTTGCCGTTGGTGGTCTTGTAGCCGCCGATCACGACCTCATGCCCGGCGCGGCACTTTGCTTTCGTCCAGCTCTCGGTGCGCCCCGAGCGGTAAGGCGCATCGATCTTCTTCGAGACCACGCCTTCGAGCTCGAGCTTGCAGGCCGATTGCAGCACGGCGTCGCCGCCGCTTACGAAGTGCTCGACATAGCGGATCTGGCTCGCCTTCTTCTTGCGTGCGTCCAGCAGCGCCTTGAGGCGCTCCTTGCGTTCGCCGAGCGGCAGACGGCGGTAGTCGAGGCCCTCGGCGAAGAGGAGATCGAACGCGAAGAAGATGAGGTCTTCGGTCTTGCCGTCCGACAGCGCGGCCTGGAGCGAGGAGAAATTCGGCGCGCCGTTGTGATCGAGCGCGACGATCTCGCCGTCGATCAGTGCATCCGGGAGCGAAGCGGCCTCCTTCGCGATCGCCCCGAACTTGCCGGTCCAGTCGAGGCCCTTGCGCGTTTTCAACGTCGCCTCGCCGTCCTCGATGCGGAGCTGGACGCGATAGCCGTCGAACTTGATCTCGTGGCACCAGCCGTCGCTCGAGGGCGGCCGCTCGACGGGCGTGCAGAGCTGCGGCGCGACGAAATCCGGCATCGCCGAGACCTTCCTGGCGTTCGTCGCCGTCGTCGCCTTCTTTCCACTCTTTCCGGCCTTGAGCGCCGTGCGCGGCGCCGGCTGCAAGGTCCTTCCTTTCGTCTCCTCGGTGCGATTGGACTGCCAGACCGCATCGGCCTTGGCGTTGGCGCCCTTGGCCAGCATGAACGGCTTCGGCGCGCGGCCTTTGCCGCCGGCGATCTGCTCCATCGCACGGCCGGAGGCGACGGATTTGTCCTCTGCCGTGATATCCTCGTCCTCGCTGGCATATTCGTCGCGGTGCTTGATCAGCAGCCAGTTGGTGCGCTTTTCGCCACCGCGATTGCGCATGCGCACCAGCACCCAGCTGCCATGCAGCTTGTCGCCGTGCAGCGTGAACTTGAGATCGCCCTTTTTGAAGCCGCGTTCGGGATCGTCCGATTCCCAGGTACCGCGGTCCCACAGCATCACCGTGCCGCCGCCGTACTGGCCTTCGGGAATCGTCCCTTCGAAATCACCATAGTCGAGCGGGTGATCCTCGACCTCGACCGCCAGGCGCTTGTCGTGCGGATCGAGCGAGGGCCCCTTGGTCACGGCCCAGGACTTGAACACGCCGTCGAATTCGAGCCTGAGATCATAATGCAACCGGGTCGCGTCGTGCTTCTGGATCACGAAACGCCGCTGCTTCGATGGCGCCACCGCGGTCTTGCCCGATGGCTCCGGCGTCTTCTCGAAATCACGCTTCTGTCGGTAGGTGGAGAGTTTTCGCAGCACGACCGGTCCCGCATCTCATTCGGCATTGAAGCCTATCATGGCAAAAGTCCCACCCGGAACCAAAACACGACGGGAGGGTTGGGGTTCCAAAACACGTTGAAAACGCTGGAGAATGCAATGGCGCCCCGTGCCTACTGGAAGGGAACGTTGAAGCTGTCGCTGGTCAGTTGCCCCGTCGTGCTCTATCCCGCGACCACGGCGGCCGAGAAGACCCGGTTTCACATGATCAATCGCGAGACCGGCAACCGCCTCAAGCAGCAGATGGTCGATTCCGAGACCGGCGACGTGGTCGAGAGCGACCAGAAAGGACGCGGCTACGAGCTGCGCAAGGGTAAATATGTCGAGATCGAGCCCGAGGAGCTCGAGGCGGTCCAGATCGAGAGCAACCACACCATCGACATCGAGAGCTTCGTGCCGAGCGAGGAGATCGACCAGCGCTACCTCAACCATCCCTATTACATCGCGCCGGACGGCAAGGCCGCGGTCGACGCTTTCGCGGTGATCCGCGACGCCATGAAGGACCAGGACCGCGTGGCACTCGCCAAGATCGTGCTCACCAACCGCGAGCACATCATCGCGATCGAGCCGCTCGGCAAGGGCCTGCTCGGCACCACGCTGCGCTTTCCCTACGAGCTGCGCGACGAGGACGAGTTCTTTCGCGACATCAAGAGCCCGAAGATCACCAAGGACATGGTCGAGCTCGCCGGGCACATCCTGCACACCAAGGCCGCGAATTTCGATCCCAGCAAATTCAAGGACGAGTACGAGACCGCGCTGAAGGCGCTGGTGAAGCGCAAGGCCGGCGGCAAGACAATCAAGCTGCCGGAGCCCGAGGAGCGCCCGAGCAACGTCGTCAGCCTGATGGACGCCCTGAAGCAGAGCCTGAAGGGAGGCGGCCGCGGCAAGAAGTCCGCCGCGAAGTCGCATGCACGCCGCACCACGGGCCGGCGGCAGGCCGCGAAGAAGGCGCACCGGTCGACGGCGCGGCAGAGGAAGGCGGGGTGATCTGCTCCGTCATCGCGAGCGCAGCGAAGCAATCCAATCCTTCCGCGGACAGATTCTGGATTGCTTCGTCGCGAGGGCTCCTCGCAACGACGATGTGGAGACAGGACCGCGCCACAGCCTCGGTCGTCATGCCCGGGCTTGACCCGGGCATCCACGTCTAGCCGGCACGCTGAAGCATGTGGATGGCCGGGACAAGCCCGGCCATGACGGCCCCCTGCGGCTACGCTAGTCCCCCGCCTTCAGCCGGTACCCGATCCCCGTCTCCGTCAACACATATTGCGGCCGCTCGGGATCGGCTTCGATCTTCTGTCGGAGCTGGCGGACATAGACGCGCAGATATTGCGCGTCGGTCAGCTCGTCCCACAGCTCCTTCAGCAGGAAGCGATGGGTCAGCACCTTGCCGGCGTGCTGCACCAGCACGCGCAAGAGATCGTATTCCTTCGGCGACAATTTCACCTCGCGCTCGCCGACCTTGACGATGCGGCGGACGAGATCGACCGAGAGATCGCCGGTGCGGAACACCGGCCGCTCGCCCTGGACCTGGAGCTGGTGACGCAGCGCGGCGCGCAGGCGCGCAAGCAGCTCGTCCATGCCGAACGGCTTGGTCAGGTAATCGTCGGCGCCGAGATCGAGCGCCTGCACCTTGCCGGCCTCGTCGCCGCGGCTCGACAGCACCACGATCGGCACGGCTTCATTGCGAGCCCGGATCGTACGCAGCAGCTCGTGCCCCTGGATGTCGGGCAGGCCGAGATCGAGGATGATCAGCGCCGGCCCTTCCGAGAGCTTCTCCAGCGCGGTCTTGCCGTTCGGCGCTTCCAATATCTCGTAGCCCTGCGTCGTCAGCCCCATCCGCAGCAATTTGCGGATCGGCGGTTCGTCGTCGATGACCAGGACCTTGATCGGGGCGGCACTCATGCGGCGGTATCCAATGCGTGGGTCTGCGCGGGGACCGGCAGACGAATGGTGAGGATCGCGCCGCTCCGGTCGTTGCGGTTGGCGGCGGAGATCGTGCCGCGCATGGCTTCGACGAAGCCGCGGGAGATGGCGAGCCCGAGCCCGGTGCCGGGACGGACACGATCGCCCTTCTGCGCGCGGTAGAACTTGTCGAACACGCTCTCGAGCTCGGCGGGCGGAATGCCGTCGCCCTCGTCGGCGATCTCCAGCACGACCTGATCCCGCTCGCGCCTGCTCCTGATCGCGATCGTGGTGTCGGGCGGCGAATACTTTGCGGCGTTGTCGAGCAGGTTGAACAGCACTTGCTCGAACAGCACCGCATCGAGCTCGAGCATCGGCAGGTCGGCGGCCAGAACCAGCTCGACCTTGTGCGCGGTCAGGATCTTGCTGGCGCGGCGGAGCGCGCTGCCGACGATCTCGCCGAGATCGTGCAGCGCCGTGTTGGGCACGATGGCGCCGGATTCGAGCTTGGTCATGTCGAGGAGATTGGCGATGAAGCGGTTGAGCCGCTCGGATTCGTCGATCACGGTGGCGAGCAGATCGCGCTTCTCGGTGTCGGACAGGGCGCCGGCGAGATCGCGCATGGTCGAGGCTGCACCCAGCACCGAGGCGAGCGGCGTCTTCAGGTCGTGCGAGATCGAGGTCAGCAGCGCCGAGCGCAGCCGCTCGGATTCGACGGTGCGCTTGACGCGGTCCATGTCCTCGACCAGCAGCACGCGCTCGATCGCCAGCGCCCCCTGGTCCACCAGCGCGTCCAGAAGACGGCGCTGGTCCGGCGTCAGCAGCGGCCCGGTGCGATCGTTGTCGATGCCGATCACGCCGATCGGGCCGCGGCCGGTGCGCATCGGCAGGAACAGCCGCTTGGCGCCGGGCAGGGTATCGGAGCCGCGGCCGGCAGGACGATCATTGCTCCAGGCCCAGTTGGCGGCGGCAAGGTCGGCCTGGTCGAGCTGGTCCTCCGGCGGATAGCCCGACTTCACCGTGAGCAGGCCGTCCTCCGGCAGCAGCAGCACGACGCGCACCTTCAGCATCAACGCGATCTGGTAGGCGCTCGCCCACAGGACGTCGTCGAGCGTCGCGGTGCCGGCGAGCTTGCGGCTGAAGGCGTAGAGCTGCTCGGTGGTCCTGATGCGGCCTATGGCGGTGTCGGCTTGCGTGCGCACGCGACCGGCCACGTTCGACACCACGAACGCGATCAGCATGAAGAAGAAGAACGCCGCGACATTGGTCGGATCGGTGATGGTGAAAGTATAGACCGGCGGCAGGAAGAAGAAATTGTAGGCCAGCGAGGCCACGATGCTCGCCAGCAGCGACGGCCACAGCCCGTAGCGCACGGCAACGGCCACCACCGCGGTGAGGAACATCAGGTCGACGTTCTCGACGCCGAAATACGGCTTGATGGCCACGGCCGCGGCAAGGCCGATCGCGGTGATCCCGAGCGCCTTGAGATAAGGCCGGGCATCGAACGGATCCGATCGCGCCGCGGTCTGCACGGCCGTCGTGGGCGCCTCCTCGGCAAGCTCGTCGCCGGGGATGACGTGCACGCTGATATTGCCGGCACGGCGCACCAGATCATGCACGACCGAGCCGCGCGTCATCTCGAACCAGCGCGAACGGGTGGACTTGCCGATCACGATCTGGGTGACGTTGTTGCCATGGGCGAAGTTGATGACGTCGTCGGCGATGCGGCGGTCGACGGCGGGAATGGTCAGGGCTTCGCCGCCGAGAGATTCCGCGAGGCGCAGTGTATCGGCGAGCCGGTCGCGCTCGGTGTCGGACAGCTGGAGCGAGCGCCGGGTCTCGATCGAGATCGCGGTGAACGGCGCATGCAGCCGGTCGGCCAGCCGCTTGGTGTAGCGGACGAGGCCGGCCGCGCGCGGATCTTCGCTGACGCAGACGAGGATGCGCTCGCCGGCGGCCCAGGGGCCGGCAATGGCATTCGCCTGCATGTGGGTGAGCAGCTGCTCGTCGACCCGCTCGGCGGTCCGCCGCAGCGCCAGCTCGCGCAGCGCGGTCAAATTGCCGGGCGAGAAATAATGCTCCAGCGCCCGCTCGGCCTGTTTGGGGACATAGACCTTGCCCTCCTTCAGCCGCTGGATCAAATCGTCGGGCGTGAGGTCGATCAGCTCGATGGCGTCGGCGCGGTCGAACACCGAATCCGGCACGGTCTCGCGCACGCGCACATGGGTGATCTGGGCGACGACGTCGTTCAGGCTCTCGATATGCTGGATGTTGACGGCGGTGTAGACGTCGATGCCGTGGGACAGCAGCTCCTCGACGTCGAGATAGCGCTTGGGATGACGGCTGCCGGCGGCGTTGGTGTGAGCGAGCTCATCGACCAGCGCGATTGCCGGCCGCCGCGCGATCACGGCGTCGAGGTCCATTTCCTCGACGATCTGGCCGCGATAATCGAGCCGCTTGCGCGGGACCGCTTCGAGGCCACGCACCAGCGCCTCGGTCTCGGCGCGGCCATGGGTCTCGACGAAGCCGATCACAACGTCGATGCCGGCCTTGCGCTTGGCGTGGGCGCTCTGCAGCATCTCGTAGGTCTTGCCGACGCCGGGGGCGGCGCCGATGAAGATCTTCAGTTTGCCGCTCGCGCTCTCCTCCCGCCGCGCCGCTTCCAGCAGCGCCTCGGGCGAGGGACGTTGTTCGGGATCGCGGCGCTCTCGGACCATGAGGGCAATATAGTCATCCTGACGCCACGGGCATAGACCGCTACTTCGCCGACGCGCGATCGAGCGCGAGGTTCAGCGCCAATACGTTAACGCGGGGTTCGCCGAGCAGGCCGAACAGACGGCCCTGGACGTTGGCAGACACGAGCTGCGCCACGGCCTGCTCCGGCAGATTCCGCGCCTTCGCCACGCGCGGCACCTGGAATTGCGCGGCTGCCGGCGAGATGTCGGGGTCGAGGCCGCTCGCCGAGGTGGTGACCAGATCGACCGGAACGGAAGCATTCGGGTTTTCAGCCTCGAGCTTGTCCACATCCTCCTTGAGCCGGTCGGCCAGCGCCTTGCTGGTCGGGCCGAGATTGGAGCCGCCCGAATTGGCGGCGTTGTAGGGCGCGGACACCGTCTTGGTCGAATCGTTCGGGTCCGGCGCCAGCGTCGCCGAGGGACGGCCGTGGAAGTACTTGTCGTCCTTGAACTCCTGCCCGATCAGGGCGGAGCCGACGACCTTGCCGTCACGCTCGATCAGGCTGCCCTGCGCCTGCGCGGGGAAGAGCGTGCCGGCAATGGCCGTCATCGCGAGCGGATAGGCAAGGCCCGTGATGGCGGTGAGCACCAGCAGCAGGACGATGGCGGGGCGGATTTCTCTGAGCATGTGTAGTCTCCAATTTCTTCCGTCATTGAGCGAAGCGAAGCAATCCAGAGTCTGTTCACGGAGATAGTCTGGATTGCTTCGTCGCTCCGCTCCTCGCAATGACGGGGTCAGGCCAGGTGCAGGGCGACGACGACGAGGTCGATCGCCTTGATGCCGATAAAGGGAATGACGATACCGCCGAGACCGTAGATCAGGAGGTTGCGGCGGAGCAGCGCGCCGGCGCCGACGGCGCGATAGGCGACGCCCTTCAGGGCCAGCGGGATCAGCGCGATGATGATCAGCGCGTTGAAGATGATCGCCGACAGGATGGCGCTCTGCGGGCTCGACAGGTTCATGATGTTGAGCACGTTGAGCTGCGGGTAGAACGCCAGGAACATCGCGGGGATGATCGCGAAGTACTTGGCGACGTCGTTGGCGATGGAGAACGTCGTGAGCGCACCGCGGGTCATCAGCAGCTGCTTGCCGATCTCGACCACCTCGATCAGCTTGGTCGGGTTGGAGTCGAGGTCGACCATGTTGCCGGCTTCGCGCGCGGCCTGGGTGCCGGTGTTCATGGCGACACCGACGTCGGCCTGCGCCAGGGCCGGCGCGTCGTTGGTGCCGTCGCCGCACATCGCGACCAGCTTGCCCTTGGCCTGCTCGTCGCGGATCAGCTTGAGCTTGTCCTCGGGGGTGGCCTGCGCCAGGAAGTCGTCGACGCCGGCCTCCGCCGCGATCGCAGCCGCCGTCATCGGATTGTCGCCGGTGATCATGATGGTGCGGATGCCCATGCGGCGCAGCTCGGCGAAGCGTTCGCGGATGCCGCCCTTGACGATGTCCTTGAGCTGGATGACGCCGAGCAGCCTGCCGTCTTTGGCGACCGCAAGCGGCGTGCCGCCGGCCTTCGAGATCTCGTCCGCGATGGCCTGGACCTCGCGGCCGACCTCGGAGAGCCCGCCGGGCTGAAGGGCGCGCGCCGTGTTGCCGGAGGCGACCGCCAGCGGCGCGCCGCCGCCGACATAGTTCAGCATCGAATCGACCGCGCCCTTGCGCACCGACGAGCCGCCGGCATCGACGCCGCTCATGCGGGTCTGCGCCGTGAACGGGATGAAGGTGGCTCCGAGCTCGGCCATGTCGCGGCCGCGAATGCCGTATTTCTCCTTCGCCAGCACGACGATGGAGCGACCTTCCGGGGTCTCGTCGGCGAGCGAGGCGAGCTGGGCTGCATCGGCCAGCTCCTGCTCGGTGACGCCGCGCACGGGACGGAAGGCGGTCGCCTGGCGGTTGCCGAGCGTGATGGTACCGGTCTTGTCGAGCAGGAGCGTGTCGACGTCGCCCGCGGCCTCGACGGCGCGGCCCGACATGGCCAGCACGTTGAAGCGCACCAGGCGGTCCATGCCGGCGATGCCGATGGCCGACAGCAATGCACCGATCGTGGTCGGGATCAGCGTCACGAACAGCGCGACCAGCACGATCACCGAGATCGAGCCGCCGGCATAGGCCGCATAGCTCGGAATGGTGACGGTGGCGAACACGAAGATGATGGTGAGGCCGGCCAGCAGGATGTTGAGCGCGATCTCGTTGGGCGTCTTGGCGCGTTCGGCGCCTTCGACCAGCTTGATCATGCGGTCGATGAAGGTCGAGCCCTGCGCCGCGGTGATGCGCACGCGGATCCAGTCGGACAGCACCTGCGTGCCGCCGGTGACGGCCGAGCGGTCGCCGCCGGATTCACGGATGACGGGCGCGGATTCGCCGGTGATGGCGGCCTCGTTGACGGAGGCGACGCCCTCGATCACCTCGCCGTCGGACGGGATGGTGTCGCCGGCCTCGACCAGCACGATGTCGCCGACCTTGAGGCTGGTGCCCGGGACCAGCTTGAAGGCCTGGCCGGCGCCGGTCAGCAGCTTGGCCTGGCTCTCGGTGCGGGTCTTGCGCAGCGATTCAGCCTGGGCCTTGCCGCGGCCTTCGGCGACGGCTTCGGCGAAATTTGCGAACAGCACCGTGAACCAGAGCCAGAGGATGATCTGGAAGGTGAAGCCGAGATTCGCACCGCCTGTGACGAGGTCGCGCAGGAAGATCACCGTGGTGAGCGCGGCCACGATCTCGACCACGAACATCACGGGGTTCTTCACCATCAGCCGCGGATCGAGCTTGGTGAAGGAGGCGCGGATCGCGGGCAGGACGATCTTGGGATCGAGCATCGCCGACATCGGAGCGCGCTTTTGCAGTTTCATCGTATCCATGGAGGTCACTCCGACAATCAGAAGACGTTACCGGCGTTCATCGCGAGATGCTCGACGATCGGGCCGAGCGCGAGCGCCGGGAAGAAGGTCAGGCCGCCGATGATCAGGATCACGCCGACGACGAGGCCGACGAACAGCCCGCCGGTGGTCGGGAACGTGCCGGCGGACGGCGGGATCGACTTCTTGGCGGCGAGCGAGCCGGCGATCGCCATCGCCGGAACGATCATGAAGAAGCGCCCGACGAACATCGCGCTGGCGAGCGTGAGGTTGTAGAAGAAGGTGTTCCCGGTGAGGCCCGCGAAGGCCGAGCCGTTGTTGCCGGTCGCCGAGGTGAAGGCGTACAGCACCTCGGTGAAGCCGTGCGGACCGGCATTCGCCATCGAGGCGACCGCCGCCGGATAGACCACGCCGACCGCGGTCCAGCCGAGATACATCAGCGGCAGCACCAGGATCGCGAGCATCGCCATCTTGACCTCGCGGGCCTCGATCTTCTTGCCGACATATTCCGGCGTGCGGCCGACCATCAGGCCGGCGACGAAGATCGCGAGCACGACGAACAGCAGCATGCCGTAGAGGCCGGCGCCGACGCCGCCGATGATGATCTCGCCGAGCTGCATGTTGATCAGCGGAATCATGCCGCCGAGCGCGGTGAAGCTGTCATGCATGGCGTTGACCGCGCCGCAGGAGGCGGCCGTCGTGATCACGGCGAACAGCGAGGACGCGACGATGCCGAAGCGGACCTCCTTGCCCTCCATGTTGCCGCCGGTCAGGCCAAGCGCATGCAGCGTCGAGGTGCCGTTCGCTTCCGCCCAATAGGTGACGGCAACGCCGGCGATGAACAGCACGCCCATCACGGCGAGGATCGCCCAGCCCTGGCGCTGGTTGCCGACCATGCGGCCGAACACGTTGGTCATGGCCGCGCCGATCAGGAAGATCGACAGCATCTGCACGAAGTTCGACAGCGCGGTGGGATTTTCGAACGGGTGGGCGGCATTGGCGTTGAAGAAGCCGCCGCCATTTGTGCCGAGCATCTTGATCGCGACCTGCGAGGCGACCGGGCCGACCGCAATGGTCTGCTTGGCACCCTCGAGCGTCGTCGCATCGACATAGGCACCCAGCGTTTGCGGGATGCCCTGCCAGACCAGGAACAGCGTGTAGACCACGCAGATCGGCAGCAGCACATAGAGCGTGGTGCGGGTGACATCGACCCAGAAATTGCCGACCGTGCGCACCGAGGCGCGCGAGAAGCCGCGGATCAGCGCCACCGCGAGCGCGATGCCGGTTGCCGCCGACAGAAAATTCTGGTGCGTCAAGCCGAGCATCTGGACGAGATAGGAGATCGTGCTCTCGCCGCCGTAGTTCTGCCAGTTGGTGTTGGTGATGAAGGAGATCGCGGTGTTGAAGGACAGGTCCGGGGCGACGGCGGATTGGTCGGCCGGATTGAACGGCAGCATGGCCTGGAGCCGCATCACGCCGTAGATGATGAGGAAGCCGCCGACATGGAACAGCAGCATGGCGACCGTATAGGTCAGCCAGTGCTGCTCGCGCCGCTCGTCGACGCCGGAAACCCAGTAGATGCCGGCCTCGATGGGGCGCAGCACCGGCGACATGAATGTCCGTTCGCCGTTGAAGACTCGCGTCATGTACCCGCCGAGCGGTTTCGTGAGCGCGACGATGATGACGCAGAATAGAATGATCTGGAGCCAACCGATCATAGTCATGGCATTAACCCCTCAGACTTTGTGTCTGGCGCAACAGCGGCAGGAGCACCGCAAGCAGGCAGACGACGAGCGCGGCGTCCGCCAGCAGCAATTCGGCAAGCAGCAGCACGGCTCAGAACCGTTCCGGCCGCAGCAGCGCGTAGGTGAGATAAACCAGGAGGCCGAACGAGACGGCGCCGGCGAGCGCATAATCGAAGATCATGGTGCGCCCCTCACAGCCGTTCGCAGGCATAGGTGTAGCCGATGGCGAGGGCGAAGAAGACGAAGCCCAGCCCCAGCATCAGAATGTCCATCATGGCGATACTCCTCAATACGAGACGATGTCCGGCATTGCCTGTCTCTGGATTCCCGGCAGGCCGCTTGCTGCAGGCGAACGCAGCACGTGTCTCTCCCGGCCGGGAACTTCACCGCGCTGAGGTGCCATTGCGCGCATAGGTTTTCGAGATGAGGCCTATGGCGACGTTATAGGAATCTCATAAAGGCCGGCCCGTCGTGCCGACCGCCATGTGACACCGACACCGCATTCCATTCGTACGCTCCCGGCGGGCTTTGCAGCATGCAATCCGCCGGCACCCTCACCTGGCGTTGGTACGGCGGACGGTGACCGCGCGTCTTCTCAAAATGCCCTGCTGCTATAAGTCCCGACCTCTGGCGAGACGGCGACGGGCACTCCGTCGGGCTTAGCGGGAAGAATCCGGGCACTTATGAAATCCCTATATCGCCCGCCCGCACCCCATCTCGTTTTCAAATGCCCTTCCAGCCATCTTGGCAGTGCCGGCCGACTGACCGACACCAACTCCAGGAGGCCTGACATGACCGCCGCTCTCCGACGCATCAACCCACCTTCCCTCGCCCGGCAGCTTCGTGCGGCACCGGCGATGACGCGGCCGTTGATGCTCGAGATCATCGCGCACGCCTGCCGGCGCTTTCCGTCGCTCGGCCAGAGCGAGCGCAGCGCTCGCATCATGCGCCTGGTCGACGTCGAGGCCTGGACCGATGCGGCATTGGCGCTGATCGACCTCGAGCTGCCGATGTGGCAGGTCCGCCGCATCGCCTATGACGAGGGCGAGTGGCATTGCGCACTCTCGCGCGAGCGCGAATTGCCGGACTGGCTCGACGCCGCGGTCGAGGCGCACCACGCCGACCTGTCGCTCGCCTTGCTGTCCGCCTTCGTCGAGGTCCAGGCGCTGACCGCCGAAACCGCGCGGCCAAGCGTTCCCACGGTGCGCCCGGCGATCGATCCGCTCTACGAGCCGGTTGCCTGCGACAACTTCGCTTAAACGACCCGCAGATCGAGGCCATGCCGCAGGCGCCCCACATGCCGCGCATCCTGAGTCCATCGCGGGTGATCGCGCGCTTTGCAGTTCGCCTCGTTCTGCTCGCCGCCTTTGCCGCATTCGGCAGCGTCGGCTTCGGCCGGAGTCTTTCGGTGCTGCTCTGGATGTCGATCATCCTGTGCGCGCTCGCGGGCCTCGTCAGGCGCGAGCCGCTGTTCGGAACGACGCTCAATCATTGGGACGAAGGCGTTGCCTTCGGCGCACTGTTCGCGCTGATCCACGTCGTGAGCGAGCTCGCTTGAACGTCCGCCCTTATGATCTTCCTATGAGATCGCCGCGGAGCCGCCCTCGAAATCATATTCGCGACGGGGAATATTGAGGACGCCGGCAGAAAAATGCGTCCCAGGCCGGCATCGCTAAGAAGGAATACATCCGTGAAACTCGTCGAACCTCCCTCGTACAGCTCGCCTTCGACCGTCGTCTTCATCGGCCGGAATCGCCGCGGACAATGGGTCGCGCAGGAGCAGAACGGCCTCTATGGCGGCCTGTTCGTCAGCCGGGCCCAGGCCATCAAATATGCGCTGTTCGAGAACGGGCAGCATTCCGAGACAATCGTCGAGCTGCCGCGCGAGATCGAGCTCGACATGGGCAAGAGCCCCAACGGCATCGTCTCGCAGCGCGCGGCCTGAGCCGGCGCCTTGCAGCGAGCAAAGCCATGTTCATTCCTCCCTCCGCCTGGTTCACCGGCTTCATTCCGGACCTGCCGACGCCGTTCGATGCGGCGGACGCGGTCGATCTCAAAGCCTTCGCCGCACTCTGCGAGCGCCAGATCGCCGCGAATGTTCCCGCCATCGTGGTCTGCGAGACGGCCGGAGAAGCGCCAACGCTCTCGCCCGCCGAACAGGAGCTCGTGATCCGCGCCGCGGTTGATATCGCCCGTGGCCGCGTGCGGGTCATCGCGGGCACGGTCTCGAACGCGACCGACCGCGCCATCGAGCTGGCGCGGCGCGCGGAGGCCGCCGGCGCCGACGCCGTCATGTCGGTCGTCCCCGCCTACAACAGGCCGATGCAGGAGGGCATGCTGGCGCACTTCCGGGCCATTGCCGGTTCGATCGGCCTGCCGGTGATCCTGCACGACGTTCCCTCCCGCACGCTGCGGCCGCTTGCCGACGAGACGCTGCTGCGTCTCGTCGAATCGCGCCAGTTCGTGGGCCTGCGCGACGGCAGCGGCGACATCACCCGTCCGATGCGCCTGTCCCGCAACCTTCCCGCGGGCTTCCGTTGCCTCTCCGGAGACGACAGGACCGCGTTCGGCTTCATCGCGGACGGCGGCGATGGCGCGATCTCGGAGGTCTCCAACATCGCGCCGGATCTCTGCCGCACGATCTTCTCGCATGTCAGGCAGGGCCGCCTGCAATCCGCCCTCTATCTGCACAAGCGCCTCGTTCCCCTGAGCACGTGCCTGTCGAAGGAGAGCCCGTCCGCACTCAAATATGCACTGAGCGTGCTCGGCCTGATGTCGGCGCATACCCGACTTCCGATCGTGCCGCTGGACACGACCTCGCAGAGGGAGGTGGTGCGGGCATTCGCCGCGATCGCCGACGAGGAGCTGATCGACGGTGTCGGCGCCTGAGGCGCCGGGACCATCCGGACACCGCATGCCGAAATCCGCCGACGGATCCCACAGGCTGCTCCACGCCTGGCAGCTGGCGCTGCTGCGCCTTGCCGTGACGCGCGACGAATCCGACAGGATCAACGTTGCGGCGCTCGCGGCGGAGCTCGATCGCTCCGGCGGACGGCACGATGCCGGCTGTTCGCACCACTTCTTCCGGCGGACCAGTTCTCAGCTCTGCGCAGCCATCGGCGGGCAAATCCCGAACGCCGAGGCCATCCTGGACGGCTTCTGCAAGCAGATCGAGCAGCGGCGGCTGCGGCTTGCCTTTGCGGCGGCGACCGGGATCACGCGTTCCGATCCGGCGCCATCCCAGCCGGTTCAGCCGGTTCAGCCGAAGCGAAACCCCGGCCTGTTCAGAGGGCTGCCGTCGCGCCGGTCCGCATCTTTATGACATTCCTATGCGGGCGCCCCGGCACTCATCTCGCAATCCTACGCGCCGATGAACATCATCGAAGGGACAGGCGGCGGTCTCGCCGCCCACAAGCAAGGAACAATCACATGTCGATGCTGACATATGGCTTTGACCGGCGCTTCGATGCAGCCGCACGCCCCGCGACGCCGCCGGCGGCGCGCCAAGCCCGGCTCAAGGGCATCGCGCTCCAGGCATTCGCCCTGCTCTCGATGGGCAGCGTGCTCACCGCGCTGATCGCGCTCAAGACCGCGATCTATGTATGGCATCTCCATGGCTGACCAGCGGAGCATGAATCATGACCCTGCAGATGTGTGAGGAGGCCGCCATGGCCGCCATCGCCCTCCAGGCGGACCGTCGCCGACCCGAGTCGAGGCCAGCGGCGGCGCTCAAGCCGCTCGATCCCGACATCCTCAGCGCCGCCATCCCGGCCTTCTTCATTGGACGCAACAGCGCCGGCTTCTGGGTCGCGCGCGAGGCGAACGGCCGCATCGGCGGCCTGTTCCTGTTCAGGAGCTCGGCCGTGGACTTCGCCAACCGCCAGAGCGCGCCGGCGCGGTGCGCGCTGGTCTTTCCCACCGAGACGATCGAGCTCGACGTCGAGAACCGCGGCAATCCGCTGATGATGCTGGCGGAGCGAGCCATGCGGCTGCTCGCGCGCATGACCGGACGGCGGCCGACATGATCGAGCTCAAGATCGCCATCCTGATTGCGCTGATGACCGCATTGCTGCTCGGCATGCGCACCGGCGTAAAGCCCGCCTCGGACAATTAGCGTGCAACTTCTGAAAGGGACATCTCGAGCACGCGGTCACCACGACCATCCTGACCATGACGCTGAGCCTGGTCTGGGGCGCCGTCCTGACCATTGTGATCACGCTCGCGGCCCGCGGGCTCGGCGTCTAGCCTTCACCTCTTCTCGGCTTCGATCAGGCGCGCCAGTTCCGCCGCGGTGACCTCGATCGGCCGGCCGCTGCGCTCGACGCGGGCCTGGATCAGCGCGCCCTGGAGCGCCGACGTGCAAAGCACGGCGAGCGATTCAGCGCGCGGCCTCGCAAATCCATCGACCATCAGCTTGTCGCGCAGCAGCGCGATCCGTGCCGCATAAGCCTTGCGGCCGGCCTCCGAGACCGCGCGCTCGCGCGGCGCCAATTCGAGCAGCACGGTCGTGATGGGACAGCCGTTGCGGAAGCCGGAGCCCTGCATCCACCCCGCCAGCATCCGCGCATGGGCGCGTAAGAGCTCGCCGGTCGAGCCGCATTCTTCCGCAAGCTTCGCGATGGTTGCCACCACGCGACGCCCCGCCTCCTCCACCGCCGCCACGGCGATCGAGGATTTTCCATCCGGAAAGTAATGGTAGAGCGAGCCCTTCGGCGCACCGCTGACATCGACGATGTCGTTGAGCCCGGTGCGGGCATATCCCTGGCGGCGGAATAGCGTCACCGCGGCGTTGATGATGGGTTGGCGGTGCTTCGGCACGGCCGGCATGGCACGCTCCTCCAGGTCAGAATTATATTGATTGGTCTACATCAGCTTCCGACAGTCAAGGCATGACCAGCGCGACAGGGAGAGGCAGATGCCGGAGCGGGTGAACTACCAACTGAACGAGGGCGTGGCGCGGATCGTCCTCGACGACGGCAAGGTCAACGTGATGTCGGCCGCGATGCTGGGCGAGATCGGCGCCGCCCTCGACCGCGCCGAAAAGGAAGCCGGGATGGTGGTGCTGCGCTCGGCCCGGCCGGGCATCTTTTCCGCAGGCTTCGACCTGAAGGTGTTCGCCTCGGGCGACGCCGCCAAGAGCCTCGAGATGGTCCGGGCCGGCGCGGAGCTTGCGCTCCGGCTGATGGCGTTTCCGCATCCGACCATCGGCGTGATGGAGGGGCATGCCTTCCCGATGGGGACGTTCCTGCTGCTGGCCTGCGACGTCAGGCTGGGCGCAAGCGGGCCGCATCGCATGGGGCTGAACGAGGTCGCGATCGGCATCGCGCCGCCCAGCTTCGCCATCGAGCTGGCGCGCAGCCGCCTGCACCCGGCATGGCTGAGCCGCACGGCGACGCTCGGCGAGATGTACGAGCCGGAGCAGGCATTGACGGCCGGCTTCCTCGACCGCGTCGTTGCGCTCGAGGCCATCGACAACACAATCGGGGAGATCATCGTGGCCATGCGGGCGATCCACCAGCCGTCGCACGCCACCGCAAAGAAGCGGCTGCGCCAGGGCACGATGGACGCCATGCGCACCGCGATCGACCGCGAATTGACCATGGCTGCCTATGAGGCAAGCAACCGGGCGCGCAGTGCGGTCGCGATGCCCGCCTGAGCCCCGGGTCCCCTGGAAAAAGGCTTGAACGAACAGACTTGCCGATCTGGCGCAATTTCACGGAACCGTGTAGAGCGGTTTCATGAGCACCAGCACCGTCAATGTCGTCACCCATCCCCTGGTCCAGCACAAGCTCTCCCTGATGCGGGAGAAGGATCGCTCGACCAAGAGCTTTCGCGAGATCCTCAACGAGATCGGGATGCTGCTGGGCTACGAGGTGACGCGCGACCTGCCCCTCGAGCTGGTCGAGATCGAAACTCCGATTGCGGCGATGCAGGCGCCGAAGATCGCCGGCAAGAAGCTCACGCTGGCGCCGATCCTGCGCGCCGGCGTCGGCTTCCTCGACGGCATGCTGGCGCTGATGCCATCCGCGCGCATCGCCCATATCGGGCTCTACCGCGACCCCGAGACATTGCAGGCCGTGGAATATTACTTCAAGGCGCCGCAGGACCTGTCCGACCGCACGGTGATCCTGATGGACCCGATGCTGGCGACCGGCAACTCGGCCTGCGCCGGCGCGTCCCTGCTCAAGGATCGCGGCGCCCGCGACATCCGCTTCGTGTGCCTCCTGGCTGCACCCGAGGGCATCGCCCGGTTCCAGAGCGAACATCCCGACGTGCCGGTCTGGACGGCCGCGATCGACGAGCGGCTCAACGACCACGGCTATATCGTGCCGGGCCTGGGCGATGCCGGCGACCGCATGTTCGGCACCAAGTAGACAGTTTTGCGCGATCGGGTTACTCCGGTTGCCATGAGCGCCGATGACTTTTCGCTGCAATCGCTGATCCGGATCGAAGACGCCGCCGATCCCGCCTTCGTGTTCGATGGCGCGGCGGTCTCACGCGCGGAATTCCAGGAAAAGATCGGGCAGACCGCGGCCTGGCTCGCCGCGCAGGGGATCGGCAGGGGCGACGTGGTCGCGGTCTGGCTGGTCAACCGGCTCGAATGGATCGCGCTGCTGTTCGCCGCCGCCCGCCTTGGCGCGATCGTCGCCGCCGTCAACACGCGTTACCGCAGTGCCGAAGTCGCGCATCTGCTTAGGGTGTCCGGCGCGAGGCTGATGGTGGTGGAAGCTTCGTTCCGCACGATCGATTTTGCCGCCATTCTCGCCGATGTCGCCAAGGCCGAGGTACCTGCGCTGCAACGGCTTGCAGTCGTCGGCGCGGATGCGATCCCCGCCCAATGGCCCTGCGTGCGGTTCGATGCGTTCGACATGTCCTATCCGTCAGCACCACGCGCCGAGGATGATGTCGACCTGCCCGTGCTGCTCTATACGACGTCGGGCACGACCAAGGGACCAAAGCTCGTCGCGCATTCGCAGCGGACGCTGGCAGTGCACGCCAGCTCCGTCGCCACGGCGCTCAAGCTCTCGCCGCAGCGTCATTCGCTGCTCGCCATGCTGCCGTTCTGCGGAACCTTCGGGATGACAAGCCTGCTCGGCTTCATCGCGGCGGGCGCGACCGTCCATGTGCTCGATGCCTTCGAGGCCGTGCCGGCGCAGAAGATCCTTGACGAGCAGAAGATCACCCATTCCTTCGGTTCGGACGAGATGTTTCGCCGCATCCTCGCGCTCACCGATGCGCCGCGTCCGTTTCCGCATCTCGAGATCTGCGGCTTCGCCGCGTTCCAGCCCGGCTGGCGCGAGCTTGCCGCGGAGGCCGAGGCGCGCGGCATGAAGCTGTTCGGCCTCTATGGCTCGAGCGAGGTGCAGGCGCTGTTCTCGATCGCCCGCAGCGGCGACGCCTTCGCCGACCGGATCGAGGGCGGCGGGTGGCCGATGTCGCCCGACGCTGAGGTCCGCGTGCGCGACACCGAGACCGGCGCGCTTGCGGCTCACGGCGTCTCCGGCGAGATCGAGATCAGCGCGCCCTCGCGCTTCCTCGGCTATTTCAACAATCCGGACGCGACGCGCGATGCGATCACTGCCGACGGCTTCTTCCGCACCGGCGACATCGGCCGGCTGCGTGATGGCGGCGCTTTCGTCTACGAGACCCGCGCGGGCGACGCGATGCGGCTCGGCGGCTTTCTCGTCGCGCCCGGCGAGATCGAGGACGAGCTCAAGTCTTGTCCGGGTGTTGCCGACGCCCAGGTCGTCGCGGTGGACCTGAAAGGCCAGGCGCGCTGCGTCGCCTTCGTGATCCCGACGCAGGCGCCGCCGCAGCAGGCCGCGCTGACCGCGCGCCTGCGCGAGCGGCTCGCCGGCTACAAGATGCCGGCGCGGATCTATCTCGTCGAGGCCTTCCCCGTCACCGACAGCGCCAATGGCGTCAAGATCCAGCGCGCCCGGCTTCGCGCCATGGCGATGGAACGGATCGCGGCGGAATAAGCCGCCGGGAGGCAACTACACTGTCATCACCCCCAGAGGCGGGTGATCCAGTACTCCGAGGCGGCTGTGATAGAGCCGAGAAGCCGCGGCGTACTGGATTCCCCGCCTTCTCGGGGAATGACATCGAGTGTGCTGGCCTATTTCAGGTAGCTCGAGAGGTTCAGGCTCAGGATCTTGCCGAGCGCCGAATAGGATGCGGTGAGCTGCGTCTGGTAGGTCGAAAGCTGCGCCGTGATCGCCGCGACGTCGACGCTGGTGAGGTCGTTCGACAACGTTTCGGCATAGCTCTTGTAGTCGGTCTGGCGCGCGCTCGCCGTCTCGATTGCGGACGCGGCGCTGGAGAGCTTTGCCTGCACCGCCGCGGTGTCGTCGAGCGCCGTGCTGGCGAGATCGAGCGCGCTGGTGATGTCCGCGGACGACAGCGTGGTGCTGTTGGCGACAAATTTCAGCACGCGCATCACCTCCTCGAACGCCGAATTGTCGGCGGTGACGCCGTAGGACACGGTCTCATTGGCCGCGACCCGCACCGAGGCGATTTCGCTGTCGCCGCTGTAGTAGCTGGTGTCCGCAATGGTCGTCGAGCCGGTGCCGGACGAGAAGCTCGTGAGATCGACCGGCGCCGTCTCCGTCTTGCCGCCGGCGAAGACGTACTGGCCGTCATACTGCGTATTCATCAGCGAGCCCATCTGCTCCAGCATCTGCTGGGCGGAGCCGATCACCGAATTCACCTCGGTGGAGCTTCCCGTCGAGGCGGCACTGAGCTGGGACCGGAGCTGGGTCAGGATGTCGGTGACCGAGCCGACCGCCGAATACATCACCTGGACCTTGCTGTCGGCGAGCGTTGCGGCATCGATATAGGACTGCGCGCGCGTCACCGAGACCTGGAGGTTGACGACATGCTGTGCGTCGGAGCCATAACCGCCGAAATCGGTGGAGACGACGCCCGAGGATTCCTGGATCTGCTTGTTCGCCATGACCGACTCCACGCGCATCGCGTCGGCGATCATCCTGTTCGACTGCGCGAAGGTGGCAACTCTCATCGCGACCATCTGCGTGCCCCTCTTACGTCGACTGCACGGCGGTGAGGAGCGCCGAGTACATGGAGTTGATGGCCTGGATCAGGGCCGAAGCTGCCGAATATTTGTTCTGGAGCGTGCTCAGATTGGCCGACTCCTCGTCGAGGTTGACGCCGGACTGCGACGCCAGCGAGTTCGCATAGGTCGATTGCGCGGTCTCCTTGGCGGTGTAATCGGTGGACGCCTGCGAGGCCTTGCTCGAGACATCGGACACGATCGCCGAGGCATAATCGGCCAGCGACCCGGTCGAGGCGGCAAGACCTCCGGTCGACACGAACGACCGCGACTCCGTCAACGCATCGTAGAATGCATTGATCACGGTGGCCGAGCCCGAGGACAGCACCGTGCTGCCGGCCGTCAGGCTCGACGACGAATCCAGCGTCGCGAGCTGCAGCTCGTTCGTTCCGGACAGGATCTTGCTGTTGACCGCGATATCCGAGGCGCTTGTTCCCGTCACGAGGTCGTTGAGACCGAAATACTCGGAAAATCCCTCGCCCGAGCTCCCGACCGAGCTCGTCATCTCGTTGATGGCGACGCCGTTGCCGGAACCGGTCGCCGTGATCGAGAGATGGCCGTCGGAATCGACCGAGGCGGACAATCCAGAGATGCCGTTGATGGCGGTGACGAGATCGCCGACGGTGGCATAAGACGATAGATCGAGATCGCTATACGAGACCAGATTGCCGCTCTGGTCGGTCACGGCAATCCGCACCGTGCCGGTCGCGGACAGTGCCGAGCCGCTGGTGACCGATGTCGTGCCGGTCAGGCTGGTCGGCGCCGGCACCGAGGAGGCGTTGTTCGAGATGCTGTTCATCGCGGAAGCAAGCTGCTGCGCGAGCTGGTCGAGCTGGGCCTGCGCGTCCGGCAGCGCGTCGTCGCGGAGCGTGATGAGTGCGCCGATATCGCCCCCGGAGATCTGGGAGGTGATGTCGACCCCGTTCACCGTGATCGCGCTGAAGCCGCTCGACGACGAGCCGGCCGTGTAGGTCGTGGACGCCGTCACATTGGCGGCGGCCGTATAGCTGATCGTATGTGCGGACGAATCGACCAGCGCCTGGCCGGAGGTCGTATAGATCTGGAGGTCGCCATTCGACGTCGTGAAATAGCTCACGTTCATCTTGGAGGCGAGGTCCTGGAGCGCGGTGTTGCGCTGGTCCTCCAGATCCGCGGTCGACCGGCCGGTCGCCGCGGTCTGCTTGATCTCGGCGTTCAGGTCCGCGATCTGCTGCAGGTCCGCGTTGACGTCGTCGATCGATGACGCGATGTCCTGGTCGGCATCCGACCGCAGCTTCTGGATTCCGCTCGAAGTTTCCCGCAACTGGCTTGCGACGTCGTCGAGCGCGCTGACGACGTTGGATTGCAGCGAGGCGCTGTTCGGCGTGCTCGCCAGCGACGACAGCGCCGATTCCAGCGACGCGATGCTGTTGGCGAGCGAGGTCCCGGACGAGGAATCGTCGCTGCTGCTGATCGAGCCGTAGAGCTTCTGGAGCGACGTCAGATAGGTGTTGGTGGTGTCGGCCGCGCCGAGCTCGGAATCCGCGCCGACCAGCGACTTCAGGAGCAGCTTGTCGACCGTCGAGGTGATGCCCGTCACCGTAACGCCGGTTCCGACGCCATTGGTGACGCTGCTCGACTGGTTCGCGGACTTCTTCGTGTAGCCCGTCGTGTCGGCGTTCGAGATGTTCGACGACGTCACGCTGATCTGCACGGACGTCGCCGACAATCCGCTGAAGGCGATCGATCGTGCGATATCGAGCGACACGGCTACCCCCTCGAACCGTCAGGCGCTGCGGCTGGTGCCGCTGGAAACGGCGCGGGCGGCGGCGACGCGGCCGGACGCGCCATAGGGCGAGACCGCCGCGATCTGCTCGCGGATCGCCTGCATCACCGCCTCGATCCGGCGATTGCTGGCCTCTATCGCCGCGCGCAGGCGTACCAGATTCTCGTCCATCGCCATGCGCAGCTTCAGGATCCGTTCCAGGAGCTGCTCGCGCAGGATGCGGTCGCGCACATTGAGGCTGGTCGTGCCCGCCGCGCATTCAGCCACAGTCCGCTCGAACATCTCCGCCAGCCGGTTCTTCTCGTCCACCTGCTTCAGGCGCGAGGCCGGCAGGCCCTTGGCGAGCTCGGCATTCTCCTCGGCGACAAGCGCGGTCAGCGTGTCGATCAGCGTGATCAGCGACTTGATCCTGACGTCGCCATTGGCGGCATTCGTCGTCCTGGCTTGAGCTACACTCATGGTCATCGCCTTCTTCTAGTTGTGCCGTTTGCCGCGCTGGACTTGCGAGTTGCGCAAATACGCGCCGATCACGCTCGCCCTGACGGTTGCCTGCAGCATCTCGCTTTCGATCACCGCGCATTCCTGCAGAAGGCCGCGGCGTGTTGTTTCGACGTCGTCGAGCAGTGCAAGGAGCTGCTTGCGGTCGCTGCCTCCAACGGTCGCGGCCTGCGCCAGCAGCCGCTGCATCCGGCGCAACAGCGCTTCGCCGGCCGCGCTCGCCTTTTCACCGGACATCGCTCACCTCATCGCCGAGATCAGGGTGTCGTACATCTTGTTGACGGTGGAGATGACCTGGGACGCGGCGGAATAAGCCTGCTGCGCCGAGATCATGCTCGAGAACTGGCTGGAGGTGTCGGTGGTCGAGGATTCCAGCTCGCTGCCGTAGATCGTGCCCGCGCCGTTCTCGCCGGAGGCCTGCAGCGAGGCGTTGCCCGACGCCACCGTGGCCGAATAGAGGCCGTCGCTGGCGGCCGCGAGCCCGTTGGGATCGGCGAAGGTCGCCACTGCGATCTTGTAGATCGCGATGGTCTCGCCGTTGGAATAGGTGGCGTCGACCACGCCGTTCTTGCCGATCGAGATGCTCGACAGCTTGCCATAGGACAGGCCGTCGGAATCGATGCTGGTGACGTTGACGTCAGGCGTCGTCTCGCCGGAGGCATATTGCGTCAGGCCATCGGTGCCGCCGACCGTGCCGAGAGCCATGGTGACGGTGCTGTCGGCCGCGCCGTCGGTCCAGCCGGTGATCGAGACGGTTGCCGGGTCCGGGCTGGTGCTGGCAAGCGAGCCGTCGCTGTTGAAGGTGATGTCGATCGTGCCCGAGGCCGTGCCCGTGGCGGTCGTGGTGTCCGAGCTGGAGGTCGGATTGGCGAAGCTCGCGCTCCAGGCGTTGGTCCCGGTCTTGGTCCAGGTGATCTGCATCGTATTTGCGGCGCCGAGAGAGTCGTACACCGTCATCGAGCTGGTATAGGTGTCGCCGGTGGCGGCATCCGACGGCAAATTGGCCGCGATCGTGGTCTTGGTGGTGGCGCTGCCGCTGGTCGAGGCGACCTGGGTATTGATGGCCGAAAGATTGCTCGCGGACTCGCTGCCAACGACGTTGCCGTCCGCATCGGTACGCCAGCCCTCGAGGTAGCTGCCGTTGTTCTCGAGATAGCCGGCGTTGTTGATCGTGAAGGCGCCGTTGCGGGTATAGGACGTGATGCCGCCGGTCGCGGCGCTGGTCACCACGAAGAAGCCCGAGCCCTGGATCGCGACGTCGGTCGCATTGGATGTCGCGGCGAGCAGGCCCTGCTGGGTGATGTTGGAGCGGCCCGAGACGGTGACGCCGCCCGATGCGTAGGAGGTGGTGTTGCTCGAAGCGGTCACGAGCGCGTCGAACATCGCCGACGTCGTCTTGTAGCCGGTCGTATCGGAGTTGGCGATGTTGTCGCTGATCATCGACAGGGACTGGCTCTGCGCGCTGAGCGCGGAGATCGCCGAAGACAATGCACCGGTGAGACTCATGATGAAACTCCGAGAAAAGCAGGCCTTGAGATCAGGACGTGACGCCGAGGATGTTGGCGGCGCTGACGGCGACGCCGTTCACGGTGAGCGAAGGCGTGGACGTCGAGGTGTCGATGCCCGTCACCGTGCCGGTGACGGTCGTGTAGTTGAGGACCGAGTTGCCGGCGCTGTCGGTCGCGGTCACCGAGATGGTGTACTTGCCGCCGTCGGCGAGCTGATTGCCGCTGGAGTCCTTGCCGTCCCAGGTGAAGCTGTTGGAGCCGGAATTGCCGGTGCCGGTGCCGGTGTAGACGACGTTGCCGGAGGAATCCGAGATGCTGATCGAGACGTTCGACGCGGCGGAGGACAGCGAATAGCCGAACGTCGCCGAGCCGTTGCTGAGGGTCGAGGTGTCGGTCTTCGCCTCGACGGTGTGGCCGATGTAGTTCACCGAGTTGAGCGTCACGAGGCTCGAGAACGAGCTCGCGAGCGAAGACATGTTGGAGTTGATCGACTGCTGCTGGGTGAAGTTGGCGTAGGAGGTGAGCTGATTGATGAAATCGGTGGTCGAGGTCGCGTTCAGCGGATCCTGGTTCTGCAGCTCGCTGACGAGCAGGCTCAGGAAGTCGCTCGACGTCAGGGACGAACTGGACGATGTGCTCGACGACGACGTCGTCGTGCTTGCAGTCGTCGTTGAAGTCACGGCCGAAACGGTCATCAGAAACTCCGCTTTCCTGCGCGGTCGGCGACCTCGTGTGCGGTCGCGGCGCTTGAAATCTGTGTGCTGATGAAACGCGTGGGCGCGCGGTTTCAGGCGAGGATTCGCGCGTGAGAAAACGGCTTTCGACACGGCAAAATTTACCGTGTGAAGCGCGTTAGAAGAGCGATGATGCCGGGCTGGTTTAACGCCGCAGCGGCAGTGCGCCCCCTCGCCCCGCTTGCGGGGAGAGGGTTGGGGTGAGGGGGAGTCTCCGCAGGGACGGTGAGAGTTGGACTCGCGGAGAGTCCCCCTCACCCGCTTCGCATCTTCGATGCGAAACGACCTCTCCCCGCAAGCGGGGCGAGGTGAAGAAAGAAACGAGTTCTAGTCGAGGGAACTCGCTCAGCTCCCGGCCGTCTCGCCCTCGGTGCGCGGCTCGGCGGTGTCGCCCTTCGTCTTTGCAGCGGCAGCGACGATACGGTCGGCAAGACCCGCGGGCGCGCGGACCGGGGGCGCAGCAAGCGCTTGGCGCAGGACGCGCGCTTCGTCCAGCAGGGCCTGCGCAGCAGATGATCGTGCCAGCAACTCTTCGGCGGGCACACGCCGATCGTCGGGCCAGAGGGAGAGATCCTCGCCCAGCCGATCGATCAGTTCCTCAAACTCGGTGACGTCCATCGCCCGCCGGTCCCGCCTCGGTCAGGCCCGTCTTAAAGCATTGCAGGCGCGGCGGAAACCGGATTTCAACGGCTTCGGGCGTCAAAACCGCCCGCTGCACTACGGAAAGCGGCGGAGCGGCAGGTGGCCTGCCCTCCCCGCATTGCCGACGACCGGGTCTTCAGCCCTCGCGGGCCGAATCGACCGGCCCCGGCCTGCCGCCGCGCACCGTCGTGTCGACGAACTCCCAAGCCTCCCGCAGCTCGGTCAGCCCGGCGATGATGCGGCCGAAACTCTGGCGCGCGTGCTGGCGGCCATAGGCCTTGAGGCTCGCCAGGATCATCGCATTGTAGGTCTGGAACAGATGCTCCGCCACGTCACCGCCCTTGGCGAAATCGAGGTTGTGGCTGAGCCCGCGCAGGATCGCGGTCGCCTTCATCAGGTACTCATGCCCTTCCTCGAAGCGCCGTGCCTCCTGGGCGGCCAGCGATTTCTGCAGGAACGTGATGGTGC
>Ga0102590_1000611_pt1 | contig 73030 bp, 70 predicted proteins | sample AraplaMF_Col_mMF_FD_76859 | JGI IMG/M metagenome (GOLD analysis project Ga0102590, IMG submission 76859) | Arabidopsis root microbial communities from the University of North Carolina, USA - plate scrape MF_Col_mMF | ecosystem: Host-associated > Plants > Roots > Endosphere | place: USA... | reverse complement strand
ACGCGCTTGGAAACTTCGCCGCCGGCCGACATCAGGCAGATATCGGTGTCGGAGAAATCGTAGTTCTCCAGGTTGGAGACCTTCAGCGTCCGGTCGCCGTAGGAAACCTCGAGGCCCTGGGAGCGGGCGGAGGCGAGTGCTACGACTTCATCGGCGGGGAAACCGCGCTCGGAGAGAATGTTGAGCATTTCCCGCCCGACATTTCCGGTTGCTCCCGCAACTGCAACTTTGAAACCCATTTCTCAAGCTCTCTTTCTCTTCTCTCCTCTTGTCCGGTGAGGGGGAAAGCGCGAAATCATCGCAGCTTCCTGTCCCCAGCCAGGCCGGGGAGAGAGCGGCAGGCCAGAGACGTCAGACGGTTTTCGTCGTCGTTTTGGCCTTGGTTTTGGAAGAAACCGGAACGGCAAAATCGAGCCCGGCATCTTCTGCCAGGTGATTGTGCTCAGCGATGGCGTGCTCGTAGCGAACCATGGATATTCCTTTTCCACCCTTGCTCATAAAAGGTTTTCCACAGGAGTCAAGGTTTTTGCGCATGCCGTTGGAGCAGGTAGAGGGCACCGAAATCCTGCGGCGTTTTGTCATCCCCTTGTCATTGCCGGGGGGTATCTCGACCCTGTTGTAATGACTGCAACGAAAAACGGGGGTTTTTCCATGCGTATGCTTCTCGCCGCTTTCGCGGCCACCACGATTCTTGCCGGCGCTGCCCAGGCGGCCTCGATCTATCCGCTTGATCGTGCTACGATTCTTGCCGGTTCGCCGTTCGACTTCAAGGTCGAGCTCAGCAAGCAGGTAAAGCCGGAAGACGTGAAGATCACGGTCAATGGCCAGGATTACAAGACTGTCCTCGGGGGTGAGGCACAGTTCGTTGAGCTGGAAAAGGGCAAGGAAGACAAGGCTCTCGGTTCCGCTCTCCTGCTGCGCGGCCTGAAGATTTCCGCTCCGGGCGCTTACAAGGTCGAGATCGCCGCCGGCGACGAGACGAAGTCGGTGACCTGGAACGTCTACGACACGGCGGCCCAGCCGAAGGCAAAGAACATCATCTTCCTGCTCGGCGACGGGCTTTCCGTCGCGCACCGCACGGCTGCCCGCATCATGTCCAAGGGCATGACGGAAGGTAAAGCGAATGGCCGCCTGAACATGGACGATCTCGACCATATGGCGTTCATCGGAACGTCGGCGACGAATGCCGTTGCCACGGACTCGGCAAATACCATGTCCGCCTTCATGACGGGTCACAAGACGGCCGTCAACGCGATCGGCGTTTATGCAGATCGCACGCCGTCCTCGCTCGATGATCCGCGTGTCGAAACTTTCGGCGAAGCCGTCCGCCGCCTGACCAAGAAGTCGATTGGAATCGTTGCGACGTCCGAAGTCGAGGACGCTACGCCGGCTGCCGTCGTCGCTCATACCCGTAATCGCAGTGACAAGGCCGACGTCGTCGGCATGCTGCTCGACGTCAAACCGGAAGTCCTCCTTGGCGGCGGCTCGGCCTATTTTCTCGGCAAAGAGGTTGCCGGTTCCAAGCGCAAGGACAATCAGGATTACATCAAGCTGTTCCAGGATGCCGGCTACAAGCTTGCGACCGACAAGAACGAGCTCGGAGCCAATGCGTCGGCTGAAGGCAATCTCCTCGGTCTCTTTCACACCGGCAATATGGACGTCACGCTCGATCGCGAATTCCTGAAGAAGGGCACCGTCGACAAGTTCCCGAACCAGCCGGGCCTCGTCGACATGACCAAGGTCGCGCTCGATCGCCTGTCCAAGAATCCGGAAGGTTTCTTCCTGATGGTGGAAGGCTCCTCGATCGATAAGATGTCCCATCCGCTCGATTGGGACCGTGCTGTCGTCGACACTATTGAGTTCGACAAAGCGATCGGCGTAGCCCGCGAATTCCAGAAGACCCATCCGGACACGCTGATCGTCGTCACCGGTGACCACACGCATGGCGTTTCCATCATCGGCACGGTCGATGACGAAAAGCCGGGCACGGAAATGCGCGAAAAGGTCGGCACCTATGCCGAAGCCGGTTTCCCGAACTACAAGGATGAAAATGGCGACGGTTATCCCGACAAGATCGACGTCAGCCGCCGCCTGTTCCTGAGCGCCAACAACGGCCCTGACCATTACGAGACCTTCCGTCCGAAGCTCGAAGGTCCTTTCGTTCCGGCTATCCAGAACGAAAAGAAGGAATATATCGCCAACGAACAGTATAAGGATGTTCCCGGCGCCGTCTTCGTTCAGGGCAATCTTCCGAAGAGCAGCGAAAGCGGCGTCCACGCGGTAGACGACGTCGTCCTGCAGTCGGCCGGTCCGGGCGCTGAAGGCTTCCACGGCTATATGGAACAGAGCGATGTCTACCGCGTACTGGCAGATACCTTCGCTCTCGGCGCCAAGCAGACGAATTGACCTGAAATCGGTCGGGTAAGGCCGTGCCTGCCTTGCCTCTTTCATCGATCGTGATCCCGGCCGCTCAGCGGCCGGGATTTGGTTCCTGGAGATCGCCATGGAAAAATTCTCTTCGCTGCGCCTTGGTCGCCGCCACTTGATCGGCGCTGCCATTGCGCTTCCCTTCACCGCTTCCCTTGCCCGTGCGGGGGATCCCTCGCTTACTTTCGACGAGCTTTACGGCAAGTTCGGCGTGCTCGGTCTTGAATTTTCCGGCAGGGTAAAAATGCTTGCAGGCAAAGAGATCAGCATGAAGGGCTTCATGGCCCCGCCGCTGAAGGCAGAGGCGCAATTCTTCGTGTTGACCGAAGTGCCGATGTCGCTCTGCCCGTTCTGCTCTTCGGACGCGGACTGGCCTGATAATATCGTCGTCGTTTATCTCGGGGAGAAGCAGACCTTCGTGCAGCCGAGCCAGACGATCGAAGTGCGCGGTATCTTGGAGTATGGGTCCTGGCAGGATCCTGAAACCGGCTTTGTGAGCCTGCTGCGTATCCGCCAGGCCGAATATTCCAGCGTCTGAATATCGATGCTGGCTCTTGAAATCGAACAACTGGCCGTGACGTTTCCCGGCCTTTCGGCGCCTGCGCTCTCCATTGATCATCTGTCGATTGCCGTGGGCAGCCGTGTCGTGGTTACCGGCGCCTCGGGATCCGGCAAAAGTACCTTCGTCAATATCGTCACTGGACTGGAGCGGGTTCGCGAGGGCCGCGTCCGCTGGAACGGCGAGGATATTGCCGCGCTCTCCGAAAATCGCCGTGACCGCTTTCGGGCCGCCAATATCGGGCTGGTCATGCAGGAGTTTCACCTTTTCCCAGGCCTGTCTGCTGTCGAAAACGTGCTGTTGCCTGCGCGTCTCGCGCGTGCCGCGACGTCGGCGATAATCGAGCGCGCCCACGACCTCCTCGACACCGTCGGTCTTGAGCGCGCCGGGCAGAGGATCGAGACGATGTCGCGTGGCGAAATGCAGCGCGTGGCGATCGCCCGGGCGCTCCTGCGCAAGCCCGGCGTCATCGTTGCCGATGAACCGACCGCCAGCCTCGATGCGGAAAGCGGCGATGCGGTCGGGGATCTGCTGCTCGATCTCGCCGCGACCGAAGGCAGCACCCTGATCGCGGTATCGCACGATCCCCGCCTTGCCAGCCGTTTCGATCGCCGCCTGACGTTCCGCTCCGGCCGTATCATCGACGATTCCGTCACCAAGGGAGCGGCTGCATGATCCGCTTCATCCTCGCCGATCTGCGGCGGCTGTGGGCTGGCTCTCTCGTTGTCGTGCTGCTGGTGGCGCTTGCGACGGCGCTTGGCGTTTCCGTTATCCTGCAGGAGCGGGCGCTGCGTCTCGGCAGTGCGCGGGCAGCCGATAAGTTCGATCTCGTCGTTGGCGCGGGCGGCAGCGAAACGCAACTCGTGCTGTCGTCGATCTTCCTGCAGCCGTCTGCGCTTCCGTTGATGTCCGGCGACGTTCTGGCCAGGCTTGCCGCCGATCCACGCGTCGAATGGGCCGCTCCCGTCGGATTCGGCGATTCCTTCTCGGGCTATCCGATCATCGGAACGACGAGGGCACTGACCGAAACGATTTCCGACGGTTTTTCCGAAGGCCAGGTTTTCGCCAGTGAGGGTGAGGCTGCCATCGGCTCCGCCGTCAATCTTGCGATCGGCAGCGAAATCAAGCCGATGCATGGTACGATCGAAACGGGCGGTCATACCCATACGGAACTTGCCTATCGTGTCACCGGCCGCCTGCAGCCGACGGGCACAGCATGGGACCGCGCCATCCTCGTTCCGATCCAGGCCGTCTGGCACATCCATGGACTGGAAGCAGGTGAAGAACATGACCATGACGCGGAGGCGGATCATGATGTCGAGGCCGTCCATACGGAAGGCGTTCACGAGGATGTCGACCATCATGCGGAACCTGATCCTCATGCCGGCCTGAACGAAAACTGGACCGCAGAAATGCCCGGCCTTCCGGCCATCCTCGTCAAGCCGAAGACGATTGCCGATGCCTACAAGCTGCGGCAGGACTATCGCAACGGCACGACGATTGCCGTCTTTCCTGGCGAGGTGCTGACCAGCCTCTATGCGACGCTCGGCGATGCCAAGCAGATTCTCGTTGCCGTCGCCTCCGGCGCGCAGGTGCTCGTCGCCGCCTCGCTGATCCTCGTGACCGTCATCCATATCGGTCAGCGTCGGCGGCAGATCGGCGCTCTACGCGCCTTCGGTGCTCCCCGCGGCGCGATCTTCGGCATTGTGTGGCTGGAATTCTTTATCCTCGTCGCTGTTGGAATCGGGCTCGGCTTTACACTCGGCTATGGCGCAGCGCTCATTCTTTCCGGATTCTTCTCACAGAGCAGTGGTGTCAACCTGCCCGTCGGCTTCGCAGGCGGGGATGGAACGCTTGCGATGATCCTTCTCGCCTTCGCTGCTGTCCTCGCCGCCTTGCCGGCGGTGCTCGCCTACCGGCAGTCCCCAGCCCAGGCTTTGCGGGGGTGACGATTGCGGCGTGCCGTGCCTGCGGTGATCCACGCACAAAAATTAGACTAAAGTCATAATCCCAAAGCATCCCTCTTTCTGACTCGTCTTTTCTGTCAAACTTCCGTCAGGCGTGTCGTGGCAGAAGTATGCTTTGAGGAGAGTAGGCCGCGACCGTTGCTCATCACTCTGTGGAGGACAGACAATGGCAGATGTCGCAAGCGTCGACGGTGTGAAAGCCGGCCCGATGACGGGCGAGGAGAAGAAGGTCATCTTCGCCTCGTCGCTCGGCACGGTTTTCGAATGGTATGATTTCTATCTTTACGGTTCGCTCGCCACCTATATCGGCGCGACCTATTTCACCCAGTATCCGGAAGCGACGCGTAACATCTTCACGCTGCTCGCCTTCGCTGCGGGCTTCCTGGTGCGTCCGTTCGGCGCATTGGTCTTCGGCCGCCTCGGCGATCTCGTCGGTCGCAAATACACCTTTCTGGTGACCATTCTCATCATGGGCATGTCGACCTTTCTGGTCGGCATCCTGCCGGGTGCGGCCTCCATCGGCATTGCCGCTCCGATCATCCTGATCGGCCTGCGCCTGCTGCAGGGCCTGGCGCTCGGCGGCGAATATGGCGGTGCGGCCACTTATGTTGCCGAACACGCGCCGAACGGCCGCCGCGGCTATTTCACGTCCTGGATCCAGACGACGGCAACGCTCGGTCTCTTCCTGTCGCTGATCGTCATCGTCACGGTCCAGTCGATCGTGGGCTCGACCGCTTTCGCCGCCTGGGGCTGGCGCGTTCCGTTCCTCGTCTCGGTCGTCCTGCTCGGCATTTCCGTCTGGATCCGGTTGAAGATGAACGAGTCGCCCGCCTTCCAGCGCATGAAGGCGGAAGGCAAGGGATCGAAGGCACCGCTGACGGAAGCATTCGGCCAGTGGAAGAATGCCAAGATCGCGCTGATTGCGCTTCTCGGCGCTACCATGGGCCAGGCGGTCATCTGGTACGGCGGTCAGTTCTATGCCTTGTTCTTCCTGCAGAACGTACTGAAGGTCGATCTGCAGTCAGCCAATATCATGGTCGCCATCGCCCTCTTCCTCGCCACGCCATTCTTCGTCATCTTCGGCGGACTGTCGGACAGAATCGGCCGCAAGCCGATCATCATGGCGGGGTTGCTCATCGCAGCGGTCACCTATTTCCCGCTGTTCAAGGCGATGACTTATATGGCAAATCCAGCCCTCTATGAGGCGCAGGCGACGATCCGGGCAACGGTGACGGCCGATCCGGCGGATTGCAAATTCCAGTTCAATCCGACTGGTACTTCCAAGTTCACCAGTTCCTGCGATATCGCAACGGCGTTCCTGACCAAGAACTCGGTGCCTTATGATGTGGTGCCGGGTCCCGCCGGCCAGCCTGCGACCGTCAAGGTCGGTGACGATACCGTTACCGGTTACGACGCCGTCGCAGCCGGTGCCGATGCGGCCAAGACCAATGCTGCCTTCGAAAAGGGTGTCAATCTTGCCCTTCACGATGCTGGCTATCCGCTGAAGCGCGGTGCTGCCAAGGTTGCCGATGCCAAGCTCGATGCCTTCATCGCGGCCAATCCGGAGCTCACCCTCAACGCCGATGCGATACGCGCCGGCCAGAAGGAAACGCTACCGGCCGACAAACTCGTTGCCGGCAAGCTGCTGACGGCGGATGAAGCGAAAAGCGTCACCGACATGGCCGTCTACACGATCCCTGGCGGCGGTTCGTTCGCGATGGCAGCCGACCCTGCCCGCGTCAACTGGGTTGGCACGATCGCCATCCTGTTCGTGCTCGTGCTCTACGTGACGATGGTCTACGGCCCGATCGCGGCGTTGCTGGTCGAACTCTTCCCGACCCGTATTCGCTATACCGGCATGTCGCTGCCCTATCATATCGGCAATGGCTGGTTCGGCGGCCTGCTGCCTGCTACGGCCTTCGCGATGAGTGCCGCCGCCGGCAACATCTATTACGGCCTCTGGTATCCGATCGTTTTCGCATCGATCACGCTGGTCATCGGCCTGCTGTTCCTGCCGGAAACCAAGAACCGGGATATTCATGCGCTGGACTAAGACGCGGCGAATATATTGAAATCAAAGACCCGGCGCTCGAAAGGCGCCGGGTTTTTCATGCGTCATTTCTTATGCGTCTGGGAAGTATCGCTTGGACATCGGCCAGCCATCCGGCGCAAGTTTGAAAAGCAGGCCGTAGCGGGCATAGACGATTGCCGTCAGCAGCGAGAACCAGGCGCCGAAGGCGAGGCCGGCAATGACATCGCTCGGATAGTGCGCGCCGACCATGACACGCGTCATGCCGAGCCAGATGGCGCAAGCGATAAAGGGAACCCGGTAGCGCGGGAGAAGCAGGGCAAGGGCGGCAAAGAAAGCGCCCACCGTGGTCGAATGACCTGACGGGAAGCTCTCCAGTGCTGCATGACCGGAGAAGGGCGTGAAGGAAAGCACGCCGAGATCCTGGAAATGCTCGGGGCGCGCGCGACCGATCGTGCGTTTCAGAAGGTTTGCGAGCAGGCCGGAAAAGACGACGGTCGTGAACAGATAGGCGCCGATCCAGCTCACATAGAGCGCCTGGGCCTTGGCCCTTGCGCTTTTCAAGAGCTTGTAGCCAGCTCTGCCGTGGAAGAAGAGCAGGACGCCGGTGAGGATCAGCCAGGAGGAATCGCCGAAATCGGTCAACATCTCACCGAAGCGCTGAATGGGCTCCGGCAGATGGCCGGCACCGATCGGCGCATCGAAGATCAGCATGGAAAGGATGACGGCGTTCAGCGTAATGAAAAGGCATGCGCGCCACCGCAATGGTGGCATGACGCATCTATTTCTGCGCCAGCGCCTGTCCAAAGAGACTAGAAGTTCCCGCATCCCGACTATCCGTATAACCCTTGGGTATGAGATAGGCGGGAAAAATGCACAGGATTACGACAGAGGGCGGGCTTCCTCACATAATTCTAATCAATTTTGGTAATGGCCAATCCGTACCCTGAAGGAGAAGACCAGGCCGAGGCGAGTGAGCATGATTGAGGTGGCAAATGCGACCCATGCGCCAAATGCGAGACTTGCACGACATCGTTCATAGGAGCGGGAATGGTGGCTTTAATAAGAAAGCCCTCCGCATGAGATGCGAAGGGCTGAAAAGCGTTTCACGTGAAATATCAGGCAGAAAGGGCCTTGAACTCGTCGAGGATGGCGTCGCCCATCTCGACGGTGCCGACCTGGCGGCTGCCTGGTGCCATGATGTCGCCAGTGCGGATGCCCTTGTCGAGCACGTTGGCGATCGCCTTTTCCAGGTTGTCTGCTTCCTTGACTAGATTGAAGGAGTAGCGAAGGCACATGGCGAAGGAGGCAATCATGGCAATCGGATTGGCGATGCCCTTGCCGGCGATATCGGGAGCAGAGCCGTGAACCGGCTCATAGAGCGCCTTGCGCTTGCCGGTCTTTCCGTCAGGTGCTCCGAGCGAGGCCGAAGGCAGCATCCCGAGCGAGCCGGTCAGCATGGCGGCAACGTCTGACAGCATGTCGCCGAAGAGGTTATCGGTGACGATGACGTCGAACTGCTTCGGCTGGCGCACGAGCTGCATGCCGCCGGCATCGGCCAACATATGCTCAAGCTGCACGTCGGAATATTTCGCCTTATGCGTTTCGGTCACGACCTGGTTCCAGAGCACGCCTGATTTCATGACGTTGCGCTTTTCCATTGAGCAGACGCGGTTGTTGCGGGTACGGGCCATTTCAAAGGCGACACCGGCGATACGCTCGATCTCGTAAGTGTCGTAAACTTGAGTATCGATGCCGCGCTTCTGGCCATTGCCGAGATCGATGATTTCCTTCGGCTCGCCGAAATAAACACCGCCCGTCAGCTCGCGGATGATGAGGATGTCGAGACCTTCGACCAGTTCCGGCTTCAGTGAGGAAGCGGAAGCGAGTGCGGGATAGCAGATCGCCGGACGCAGATTGGCGAAGAGTTCCAGATCCTTGCGCAGGCGCAGCAGGCCGGCTTCCGGGCGTACTTCATAGGGAACACTGTCCCATTTCGGGCCGCCGACGGCGCCGAAGAGCACAGCATCGGCGGCAAGCGCCTTCTTCATATCGTCTTCGGAGATTGCCGCACCATGCGCATCATAAGCGCAGCCGCCGACAAGGCCTTCGTCGGTGACAAAGCCGGCATTCATCGCCTCGTTCATATAGGCGATGATCTTGCGGACCTCGCCCATGGCTTCGGGGCCGATGCCGTCGCCCGGCAGCAGGAAAAGATTGCGCACTGTCATGAAAACCTCCGCGGAAAAACAGGTTGCGGTTTCTTAGACCCCGGAAATGGGCATTTCAAGCGAGAGAAAGGGTGAATCGGTACGCTTGCCTCCGCGTCATGTGATGTCCGGCAAGGTTGCTCCCGTGGCCGCAAACGGGCTAGAACGACAGCCCTGCCTGTTCTTTTCCGGATATTCTCCCATGTCTTTCGCGCCTCTCCATCTCGACACACCCCTCCTCCAGACGGCACCCGATTACAGCGCCAGCGGCAAGCCGCTCTGGCTGAAGCTCGATGCGCTGCAGCCTTCCGGCAGCTTCAAGCTGCGCGGGGTCGGCCGGCTTTGTCAGCATGAGGTAGAAAACGGTGCGCGTGAGATCTTTTGCGCCTCCGGCGGCAATGCCGGCATTGCCGCAGCCTATGCCGGGCGGGCGCTCGGAGTGCCGGTCACCATCGTGGTGCCAGAGACGACGGCGCCGGACGTGCGCCGGACGATTGCCGCAACGGGCGCCAATGTGCTGGTCCATGGATCTGTCTTTGATGAGGCCAATGCGCATGCGATAGAACTCGCTGAGAGCCGCAAGGCGACCTATGTGCATCCCTTCGATCACCCACTTCTGTGGGATGGCCATGCCACGCTGATCGACGAAGTCGTGGCAAAGGACGCCAAATTCGATTGCGTCGTTACCAGTGTCGGCGGTGGCGGGCTGCTTGCCGGCATTGTCGAAGGGTTGAAGCGGAATGGACTTTCAGACGTGCCTGTTGTTGCCGTCGAGACGGAAGGGGCGGCCTCTTTCAATGCCAGCCTCAAGGCCAATGAGCGTATTTCGCTTCCGGCCATTACCTCGATTGCCACGTCGCTTGGCGCGCGGCAGGTGGCGCGCTATGTTTTCGACCTGCCGAAGCATCATCCGATCGAAAGCGTTCTCGTCAGCGATGCCGATGCCGTGGCCGCCTGCCTGAAATTTGCCGATGCGCAGCGCATTCTGGTAGAGCCGGCCTGCGGTGCGGCGCTTGCCGTTGCGGACGTGCATGCCGGTCTGCTCTCCCGCTTCGACAATCCGCTCATTGAAGTCTGCGGCGGCATCGGCGTGTCGCTCGAAAAGCTCGATGTCTGGAAAAAGAAGTTTCTCTGAGGAGCAGTCAAAGAAAAAGCCGGGCGAAAGCCCGGCTTGATTGATAGGCAACGCGTCGGGGCTTAAGCGGCCCAGGGATGCGAGGCGGCGTTCTTCTTTTCGAAGTCGTCGATCGCCTTGCCCTTCTCCATCGTCAGGCCGATATCGTCGAGACCGTTCAGCAGGCAGTGACGCTTGAATTCATCGAGAGCGAACTTGATCGAGCCGCCGTCCGGACCGGTGATTTCGAGGTTTTCAAGGTCGACGGTGAGAACAGCGTTGGAGCCGCGCTCGGCATCGTCCATCAGCTTGTCGAGGTCTTCCTGGCTGACCTTGATCGGCAGGATGCCGTTCTTGAAGCAGTTGTTGTAGAAAATGTCGGCGAAGCTGGTGGAGATCACGCAGCGGATGCCGAAATCGAGCAGTGCCCACGGAGCATGCTCACGCGAGGAGCCGCAGCCGAAGTTGTCACCTGCGACGAGGATCTTGGCATCGCGGTAGGCCGGCTTGTTCAGCACGAAATCAGGATTTTCGGAGCCGTCTTCGTTGAAGCGGGCTTCGGCGAAAAGGCCTTTGCCAAGGCCGGTGCGCTTAATGGTCTTCAGATAGTCCTTCGGAATGATCATGTCGGTGTCGATATTGACGACCGGCAGAGGGGCTGCAACGCCCGTGAGCTTCACGAATTTATCCATGACCCATGCTCCATTTCAGCAAAACGTACTTTCTGATTTTGCATCTATTCCAGTTTTCCGCCGAAATGAAGAAGAATCTTTCGCCGATGGAGGCCACGCGACGCTTCGCGCGGCCTGCCGATGGCGGGCGTCCTCTTACTTGGACGGTGCGTTCAGGCCCCAGAGCACGCCGAACGGATCACGAAGCTGGCCGTAGCGGTCGCCCCAGAACATCAGTTCGATCGGCATGACCACTTCGGCGCCGGCAGCCACCGCGCGGTCCCACCAGAAATCGATGTCATCGATAACCAGTTGGATGGCAAAACCGTCGTGGCCTTTGAAGGGGTGACCATATTCCGGATAGGCATCCGACAGCATAAGGGAACTGCCGTTGATATAAAGGTGCACATGCATCGTGCGGCCACTCTCGTCGGGCGGCACGATATAAGCCTGTTCAGCGCCGAAAGCCTTCTTGTAGAATTCCGCAGCCTTTACCGCGCCGTCGACCGTCAAATAGGGAAGCAGGCCATTCTTGACCGGCGGCATCTTGGTCTGGTTGCTCTCCATCGTGTCCATGCTCGTCCTCCATTCGTTTTAGAGTGCCGGCTGAATGCCTGGCTGCTTCAAGGACGTAGCATGGAAGCGTGAGCCGACAATGTCGGTCAGAATTTTCAGGGATAAGTGATCAGAGATCGATGATCGTGCCGCGGCCATCGTTCCAGATGCGCATCTCACGCTTGCCGTCGGCATGAGCGCGGACGGGAGCGGGCTTCATCTTCATCGAAAGGGCGCGGCCGACCATGAGCACGGTCAGAATGCCGCCGACGGCGAGCGTGACCGAGAAGGTAAGAAGCAGCATGGCCACGAAAACGGTGGCGCCGGCAAGCATGAAGAAGATGGAGCGGATGTTCTGCATTGGTTTGAGACCTTTCTACGGAAAGGAATGTGGTCCTTCTTTTTCCTCTCTGCAAGCCAAGCATGGCTTTTTGTTGTCTTGCAGGGCTTTGCGAAGCTTGGCACTAATGGTCCATGAGCCGAACACCACCTCTTCGTTCCCTGCGTTTGCGCCGCTCGGTGCTGAGCATGCCCGCCATCAATGCGCGGGCGCTTGAAAAGACCCATTCCCTTGATTGCGATGCGGTTATTTTCGATCTGGAGGATTCCGTAGCGCTGGAGAAGAAGGCGGAAGCACGGGACAATCTGAGGGCGTTTTTTGCCGGGCGGCCGCTTGAGGGCAAGGAAAGGATTGTCCGTATCAATTCTTTGTCATCCGGTTTTGGGCTGGCAGACCTGGAACTGATAAAGGTGCTGTCGCCCGATGCCGTTCTTCTGCCGAAGGTGGACGAACCGCAGGATGTGATGGCTATCGGCGATCTGCTTGCCGAGGCCTATGCGCCGGAGGAACTCCGCATCTGGGCGATGATCGAGACGCCGCGCGGCGTGCTGAATGCCGCAGCAATTGCCGAATCCGGTCGCACGCCGGGATCGCGGCTCGATTGTCTCGTCGTCGGTCTCAATGACCTGCGCAAGGAAACAGGCGTTCTGCCGCAGACCGGACGGACTTATCTCGTGCCGTGGCTGATGCAGGTCATTCTGGCGGTTAAGGCTTATGGGCTCGATGCGCTCGACAGCGTCTTCAACGATTTTCGGGATGCAGATGGATTCGAGGCCGAATGCGGTCAGGGCCGCGGCATGGGTTTTGTGGGCAAGATGCTGATCCATCCGGCGCAGATTGCAGCCGCCAACCGGCATTTCGGGCCGAGCGCGGAAGAGATTGCGGAGGCGGAGGCCATCATTGCCGCCTTTGCCGATCCGGTCACCAAGGGGCTCAACGTCATCAATGCGAGTGGACGGATGATCGAGCGGTTGCATCTTGTCCAGGCGGAAGCTCTAGTCCATAAAGCTCGCCTGATTTCTGCAAGAAAGCCCGCCTGATGAAACTCTATCGCTTCCTGACCGGTCCCGACGACGCTTCCTTCTGCCACAAGGTGACGGCGGCGCTGAACAAGGGCTGGTCGCTGTCCGGTTCGCCCACCTATGCCTTCAACGCTGCGACTGGCCAGATGCAGTGCGGCCAGTCGGTCGTCAAGGAGGTCGAGGGCAAGGATTATGACCCGGACATGAAGCTGTCCGAGCAATAATATCAGCGTTCAGCAGCCTCTTCGGCGCTCGCCTCGATGCGCTCCATGTCATCGTCGCTGAGACCGAAGTGGTGGCCGATCTCATGGATCAGCACATGGGTGATAATGTCACCCAGCGTCTCGTCATTTTCTGCCCAGTAATCGAGGATCGGACGGCGATAGAGGCGGATGCGGTTCGGCATCTCCCCAGTTTCCACGGTAAAGCGTTCCGAGATGCCGCGGCCTTCGAAAAGGCCGAGCAGGTCAAAGGGCGTTTCCAGCGCCATATCTTCGAAGACTTCGTCATCGGGGAAATCTTCGATCTCGATGGTCAGATTGGTCGTCAGCTTGCGAAATTCGTCCGGCAGATGGCTATAGGCCTCCATTGCCAGCGACTCGAAGGCGCTGATCGTCGGCGCGTGGCGGTCCCGCCAATCATCGCTCTGGTCTATCTGGGCCATGAATATTCCTTCCTTTGCGGCCCATATAGAACCTTTATTGCCGATTTTCGAGTGCGGAATCAAAGGCAGGAATAAATTCTTATAAAATGCCGGTTGACTCTCTATTAGAGCTCTGGAATCTATAAGAACATAACAGGAACAAGACGAATGGAGTGAACGCCATGGCGCAGATCGCCCTGGCGCGCGAGCGGCTTTTTGCGCTCCGCGAAACCATTGCCCGACTGGAGGGAAAACCCGCCCCGGCGCTTGCTGCGGCGGAACGGGAAGCCCTGGCGGAAGGACGCGAGAGGCGGCAGGAGCGCATTCTGCCTCGGCTGTCTTTTGGTATTGAACCGTTCGATGAGGCCCTGGAAGGCGGTCTGCAGCTCGATGCGATTACCGAGTTCCGCGCGGCGAGTTCCGGCGATGCAGGGGCGGCGAGTGGACTGGCGATGGCCATTGCGGCGCGACTGCAGAAGCAGGAGGAGGATACCAGCAGGCTGCTGCCGTTGCTCTGGATCGGTGATGCCGTCGGCACACTGGAGGCGGGTCGCCCCTATGCTCCGGGGCTGAAGGATTTCGGGCTGAAGCCGGAAAGGTTTTTCCATGCCGCGCCGCGCAAGCTGGAGGACGCGCTCTGGCTGGCGGAAGCGGCCATCGAAAGTGCTGCCTTCTCGGCCGTCGTCTTCGAAGTGCGCGGTAATCCCCTGCATTTCGGCCTGACCGAAAGCCGCCGGCTCAGTCTCAGGGCACGCGCCGTCCGTCGTCCGCTCTTTCTCGTCCGCCAGGCCGGGGAGGAGGAGGCGAGCAGCGCTGCCTTCCGCCTGCATGTCGAACCGGCGCCGTCTGACCTGCGGCCGCTGCCGGACGGATCAAAGCTTTCCGGCAGCATCGGCAATCCGATTTTCCGTCTCACGCTGGAGAAGAGCCGCAATCCGGCTCCGCTCTCCTTTCTTCTGGAGTGGAACCCCCATGAACGCGAATTTCTCCCCGTCGACGAACCAGGTTTCGCTCGTCCTCCAGGCGAACAGTCAGCGCATTCTGGCGCTCAGCTTTCCGCATCTGGCGACGGACCGCATCGCGCGCAAGCGATGGGGTCCGTCCTGGCGTTCGAAAGGGCGTCCTGAAGCGTCACCGACCGTCTGTTCCGGCAAGCTCAACAATGCCATGCGGCTGACGGCGCTGGACGAGTTCGCCGAGAAGCTGGGATTGAGGAAGGAACAGGGTGTTGCCGAAGCGCGCGCCATGTATCCGGCGCTCGATGTCGTGGAAGAGGATCCTGCGGCCGACCGCCGGCTGCTGGAAGCGATCGCCGACTGGTGCGACCGTTATACGCCGATGGTAGCGCTCGACGGCAAGGACGGGCTGTTTCTCGATATTACCGGCTGTGCCCATCTCTTCGGCGGTGAAAGCGCGCTTCTCAAGGATATCCTGTCGCGGCTCTTCCATATGGGGCTCGATGTGCGCGGCGCGATCTCCTCATCGCCGGGTCTTTCCTGGGCCGTCTCCCGCTTCGGACAGGGCGGCGTCGTGGAGGATGAGGAGATGGAGCGCGTGCTGATGCCGCTGCCCGTCGTGGCCTTGCGGCTGGAAGGACAGACCGTCGATGCCCTGAAGAAACTCGGCCTCAAATATGTCGGCGACGTCATCCATGCACCGCGGGCGCCGCTGACCCGCCGCTTCGGGCCGACACTGCTTCTGCGCCTTGATCAAGCATTGGGGCGCGAGGAAGAACCGATCTCGCCCCGGCGTCCCGTCGCCAGCCTTTCGTCCGAACGCCGCCTGGTCGAGCCGATCGGAACGGAAGAACAGATCCTTGCCGTCACCGGACAGGTTGCCGTGTCACTGAAACCGTCACTGGAGGCGCGAGGCGCTGGTGGAAGGGTGTTCGAACTGGTGCTGTTTCGTGTCGATGGCAGGGTTTTCCGCATTTCCGTCGGCGCTTCACGGCCAATTCGCGAACCGAAGCTCGTCGCAGGGCTATTTTCGGAGCGGCTGCAGGTTATCTACGACGATATCGATGCCGGCTATGGTTTCGAGATCCTGCGCCTGAACGTGCTGCGGCATGATCCGTTCAATGATGCGCAGGGTGATTTCGAAGGCGATCGGCAAGGGGAAATCTCGCTTTCGAGTTTTGTCGACCGTGTTGCGGCGCGGCTTGGCGCGGATTGCCTGCAGAGTTTTCAACTTCGCGAGAGCCACGTGCCTGAACGCGCCGTGATCACGGTGCCGGCAATGGAAAACCTTCCGGCTTGGGGCAAAGCGGAGCAGGGCCACGCCCTTCCTTTCCGCGAGGAGAGGCCCCTGCGGCTCTTTGCAACGCCCGAGCCTGTCGAGGTCGCATTTGCCGAAGTGCCTGACGGTGCGCCGCAGACTTTCCGTTGGCGGCGCATGCAGCATCAGGTCGCAAGAAGCGAAGGGCCGGAACGGATCGCCATGGAATGGTGGATCGATGGCGACGATGTCCAGGCGCGTGACTATTTCCGGATCGAGGACGAGGTTGGCCATCGCTTTTGGATCTATCGCCGAGGTCTCTACGGTGAGGAGCCTGCTCCCCGCTGGTTTATGCATGGGGTTTTTGCATGAGGTCCGAACCCGCATTCTTCGAGATCGGTACGAGGACGAATTTTTCGTTTCTCGAAGGTGCTTCGAAACCGGAGGAGATGGTCGTGCAGGCCGCCTGCCTGAAGCTCGGCGGCCTCGGCATCGCGGACCGCAATTCGGTTGCCGGCGTGGTGCGGGCTCATGCGCAGGCACAGCAGCTTGAGGAGAGATACAGGAACAGGGATGCGATTTTAGCCGAGGCGAAGAAGAAAGGAAAAACGGAGATCATTCTTGATCCTATCCGGGTTCAGCCGGGCGCCCGCCTCGTTTTTTCGGATGGAACACCTGATGTCCTTGCCTATCCGCGCAACCGGAGAGGCTGGGCAAACCTCTGTCGCCTTCTCAGCGCCGGCAATCTGAAGGACGAATCCGTCAAGGGAACCTGTATCCTGACGGAAGCGGAGCTCGTGGAATGGGGCGATGAGATGATGCTTGCTCTCGTCCCCGACCGAGCCGTCGTGAATGATCTGATCAAGCAGCAGGCGCTCGAAGATTATCTGGAGCGGTTTCGCAAACGCTTCCGCAAGGCGTTTTTCATGGTGCTGTCACCAGCCTATGACGGCCGCGACCGGCAGACTTTTGCGGTGCTTACCATGCTTGCCGCCCGCAACCGGGTACCTCTGATTGCAGCCAATCAGCCGCTCTATCACGACACCGAGCGCCGGCCGCTTTCGGATATCGTGATCGCCATACGGGAGCATGTGGAGATATCGAAAGCCGGATTCCTTCTGGCGTCCAATGGAGAGCGGTATCTCAAGGATTCACGTGAAATATCCAGGATCTTCCGGGATTATCCAGATGCAGTCGAGAATACGCAGGTGTTTTTTGGCAAGCTGGGCTTTTCGCTGAATGAGTTGAAGCACAATTATCCGCCTGAAAACGATCCTGGCGAAACGCCACAGGAGACACTTGAGAGGCTTACCAGAGCGGGTGCGATAAAGCGCTACTTTCCTGAGGACGTTCCGGAAAAGGTTGCTGAACAGATCGCCTACGAGCTAGATCTGATTAAGCGCAAGAATTACGCCTCATACTTTCTGACGGTCCATAAGATCATTCATCACGCCCGCTATGTGCTCAAGGTCCTCTGTCAGGGGCGTGGTTCGGCAGCCAATTCCGTTATCTGCTACTGTCTGGGGATCACGGAAGTTGATCCCACAAAAACCACGCTTCTCTTCGACCGGTTCATCTCGATGGATCGGGACGAACCGCCGGATATTGACGTCGATTTCGAACATGAACGGCGGGAAGATGTCATCCAGGCCATTTATAAAAGATATGGCCATGTGCATGCCGGCCTGACGGCCGCCGTTACCAGCTATCGCACCCGTTCGGCCGGTCGCGAGGTCGCCAAGGCCTTCGGTCTGTCGGAAGATGTCCAGTCGGCAATCAGCAGTCTCGTCTGGGGCTGGTCCGAAGACAATCTTTCGGAACGGGATGCGAAGGCGGCCGGCCTCGATATGAAGGATCCAGTGACGCGGAACGTGCTGAAATACGCCTCCGAGCTTCTTGGCTTTCCCCGCCACCTTACTCAGCATGTCGGCGGTTTTGTCATCACGCGGGACCGGCTCGATGAAGTCGTGCCGATCATGAAGACGGCGATGCCGGATCGCTACATGATCGAGTGGGATAAGGATGATCTCGATAATGTCGAGATCCTCAAGGTGGATGTACTGGCGCTCGGGATGCTTACCTGCCTGCGACGGGCTTTCACGCTGCTTGAGCTGCATTACGAGGTAAAGAAGACGCTCGCCGATCTCGGCCATAAGGAGCATGGAAAGGAAGGTGAGCCGGTTTACGACATGATGGGTCGCGCCGATACGCTGGGCGTCTTCCAGATTGAAAGCCGGGCGCAGATGAGCATGCTGCCGCGCCTGAAACCGAGGGTGTTTTATGACCTCGTCATTGAAGTCGCGATTGTCCGGCCCGGGCCGATCCAGGGCAACATGGTTCATCCCTATCTGAAGCGTCGGGAAGACAAGAAAAAGGGTATTCCGATCCAATATCCAAGTGAGAAACTAAAGACTGTTCTTGAAAGAACCCTTGGGGTTCCCCTGTTTCAGGAGCAGGCCATGCAGATCGCCATTACCGCGGCAGACTTTGAACCAGCAGAAGCAGATCGGCTCCGACGGTCGATGGCGACATTCAAGAGAACCGGCACAATTGATAGTTTCAAAAAACGGTTCGTGGATGGAATGATTAAAAATGACTACGACCGTGAGTTCGCGGAGCAATGCTTCAACCAAATCAAAGGCTTTGGTGAATACGGCTTCCCCGAAAGCCATGCGGCCTCCTTCGCCCTGCTCGTCTACGCCTCCTCTTGGCTGAAAGCCTATTATCCCGACGTCTTCTGCGCGGCGATGCTGAATTCGCAGCCGATGGGCTTTTACGCCCCGGCGCAGCTGGTACGGGATGCGCGCGAGCATGGGGTGAAAATCCTGCCGGCTGATATCAATCGCTCGGATTGGGAATGCACCCTTGAGGATGCCGTTTTTGACCGAACAAGTGTCGATTTTCGCCACGGCGAGATGCGGGATATCATTAAGACTCGCCACGCTGTTCGGCTTGGTCTTCTGCAGATCAAGGGCGTTTCCTCTAAAGATATGGGACAGCTCGTCGAAAACCGCGGTGAGGGCTACCATTCTGTACGTGACCTCTGGCTGCGCTCCGGCCTGCAGAAATCTGTTATCGAACGGCTGGCAGATGCAGATGCTTTTCAGTCCATCGGACTATCACGACGTCAGGCGTTGTGGGCGGTGCGAGCGCTGGATGTGAAAAGCGCGACTGAGGAACTGCCGCTCTTCGAGAAGGTCCGCCACATCGATCTTCAGCCTGAGCCAGCTGCCAAGCTCCCTGACATGCTGTCGGGTGAACAGGTCATCGAGGATTACCGCTACCTGTCGCTATCTTTGAAAGGGCACCCCGTTTCCTTCCTGCGTGAAGAGCTAGGCAGGGCAGGTGTGACGCGCAATGTCGATCTGCTTCGCGTTGCGAATGGGAGGCGCGTGGTAATCGCGGGGTTGGTGCTGGTGCGTCAGCAGCCGGGTTCCGCGAAAGGTGTGATTTTCATGACGCTGGAGGACGAGACCGGCGTTGCCAATGCCATCGTCTGGAGGAAAATCTTCGAAAGATACCGCGCAGTGGTCATGGGCGCTCGACTTGTAAAAATCTACGGCAAATTACAAAGCCAGAGTGGCGTCATCCATACCGTCGTCGAACACATTGAGGATATGACGCCGTTGCTCGGTATCCTTCAGCGAGAGACGAAACGCTTCGGCGTCAGCGAGCGCTCGGACGAGGTGTTGCGCGCGACACAGGATCACCGGCAGCGGAAAGAGGCAGATATTCTGGCGCGGGACAACCTGCTCAGAAAGATCGGCGAGAGAAGGCCATCAGAGAGAGCGAGGGATGGCGATATCGCAGAGACCGCGAGCGTAATGCCGCGCGGGCGTAATTTCCACTGATGAGCCTTCGCAGCCTGGAAATTGATGCTTCTTAAGGACTTAAGGACAAGCTCGCCGGTGTGTGATGTCCCGCCGCGGAATCGTGATCGGATGAGGGCCGCGAATTTTCTTGACAGTTCCTATCTTCTTTTGCAGAAAACACGATAGTAAGTGTCATGTTTGGAATGAAGACGTGCTCGTCTGCAGTTGCAATTACATAACCGACAAGGAAATCCGGGACGTCATCAACAATCTTCTCGATGAAGATTGCTGGCAGTTGATCGTGCCTGCGAAGGTCTATCACGCCATGGCCAAACGCGGTCGCTGTTGCGGTTGCTTCCCGAACGTTGTCGATATCATCATCCAGACAACCGAAGATTATCACGCCCGTCACCACTCGACGGAATCGGAAATATTTGATTTCATGTCCCGCTTGAGAGAATTCCATGAAGAAAACAGGAGAGCGGACATTGAAAGGCGACAAAAAAGTCATCGAGCGGCTTAACGAGGCCCTTTTCCTAGAGCTCGGTGCAGTCAACCAGTATTGGGTTCATTATCGTCTTCTTGAGGACTGGGGTTACACCAAGCTCGCCAAGAAGGAGCGTGCCGAATCAATCGAAGAAATGCACCATGCCGACCGTCTGGTCGCGCGCATCATCTTCCTCGAAGGCCATCCCAATCTGCAGACGCTCGCGCCGCTGCGCATCGGTCAGAACGTCAAGGAAGTTCTGGAGGCCGATCTTGCCGGCGAATACGACGCCCGCACCGCTTACAAGAAGTCGCGCGACATCTGTCATGACGCCGGCGACTACGTTTCCATGAAGCTTTTCGAAGAATTGCTGGCAGACGAGGAAGGCCATATCGACTTCCTCGAAACGCAGCTCGACCTGCTCGAGAAGATCGGCGAAGCGAAATACGGCCAACTGAACGCCGACTCGGCCAACGAAGCCGAATAATTCGCTATCCGCAATATTATCTCAGCCGGCCGCCTCTCGGGCGGCCGGTTTCGTTTCGGACGCATTGATGAAAGCGTCGGCCGATGCTCAATCTTCCGGGATCAGGCCGGGGAGATGGCTGAATTCCGCCACGACCCGTTCATAGACGGCGCGCTTGAAGGGAACGATCAGGCCGGGCAGGTCTTCCATCGGCTTCCATTCCCAGGCGTCGAATTCCGGCTCGTGGCCGCCGGGCGGGGGATTGATGGCGATCTCGCTTTCGTCGCCCTCGAAGCGGAAGGCAAACCAGCGCTGGGTCTGGCCGCGATATTTGCCCCTCAGGCCGATGCCGATCAGTTGCGGGGGCAAGTCGTAATTGATCCAGTTCGTGGCCTCGGCGAGCAGCGTCACGGTCTTGATACCAGTTTCCTCGTATAGCTCGCGATAGGCCGCTTCCAGCGGGTCCTCGCCCTTGTCGATGCCGCCTTGCGGCATCTGCCACAGCTGGGGCGAGCCGTCATATTCCGAGTTGCCGTCGGGAATACGCCGTCCGGCCCAGACGAGGCCTTCGCGGTTCAGGATCATCACGCCGACGCAGGGGCGATAGGGCAGGTCCTCGGCTCTTACGGTCGCCTGGCTCATGGTTCTCTCCGCTCAGGGATTCTTGGGGTCATTGACGAGCGCTGCAACGCCGACGATTTCGATACCACGCATGGTCGCTTCCTCGCTCCATTTGGAGATCGCGTCAATGCTCTCGTCGAAAGCCGATGCAACACCGATCGCTTGGCCGTTGCGGCGGGCTATGCGCTCCAGTTCATCGAGCTTCTGCAGGATGGTGTTCACATCGACCTGGCTGTCCAGTTGCAGGTCGGCGAAAGCGTAAGGAAGCTCCGTGCCCTTGGCGATCACAGCGGTCTTTGATTGCGCCGAAGTGCCGTCATCGAGGAAGAGCAGGCCGCGCTTGCCGATATCCCGCATGACCGGCTCCATCGCCTTGGGATCGGAGAGGAAACGTCCGCCCAGATAGTTCATGATGCCGGTATAGTTGGTGATCTCGCCCATCGCCCGATGCAGGCTTTCGATGTTGTGCGCCACGGGCTTCGAGGTCAGCAGCGTATCCGGCCCTGGATCATTCGCTGGATAATCGAATGGCTCCAGTGGCACTTGCAGCAATATCTCGTGGCCACCGCGGCGGGCATCCTGCATCCAGCGCTGCAGGCTGTTGCCGCTGGCGGCAAAAGCGAAGGTAATTTCTTCCGGCAATTGCTGTATGGCGCGCTGCGTGCCGGTCTGGCTCAGACCGAGGCCGCTGAGGACGATCGCGATGCGGGTGCCGCGCGTGCCGGACCATGGCCGCGCATATTGATCCATCGGCCGTCGGCCATCGGGACCCGTGATCGGCAGCCGGCCGAAGGGCGTTTCTTCGAGCAGATCGTCGTTGGGGATGGCCGCCATGCGGGGATCCTGGCCCTTCTGCATGGCATCGACCAGAACCGGGCCGCTGCTGTCGCGCGGGCGGGGGCTGTACTTGGTGATGACGGAGCCATCCCCGGTCACCATGCGCTCCACGTTGGCACCCGAGCTTGGCTCTGAGCGCGGCATGCCATTTACTGCCTGATTGCTCGACGTTGGCGGTTGCTGAATTGTGTCGGTTGGCGGCGCGGCCGTCGTATCCGGCGATGCCGGAGGCTTCGACTGTTCGAGGCCATCATTACGAAATGCCGTGTAAAGGGAAAAGCCGCCGATCGCGACAAGGCAGAGGCTCGCGGCGATCTGTCCGATCCGCAGCACGCCGGGGCGCTTGCGCGGGGCCTTGCGGTTGCGGCCTAAAGGTGCATGCAGGTCCGTTCCCAATTCCTTGCCCGCTCCAAAACCGGGAAACAGCAGAAAGCCTCAAGGCCGGGCGGGTGCCCGGCCTTGAGAACGATGAATTACTTGGCGACGACGGCCTTTTCCGGGTCCGGCGGGAATGACGCGTCGGTCTTCTTGCCGCGCAACAGATCGAGCGCGTAGTTGAGCTGCACGTCGTCCTTCGGATCCGGCGGCACGTAGGCGACAGAGCCCGAACCTTCCTCAGTCTCGCTCTGGCCCTTGATGTGGCCGCGCAGGGCGGATTCGCCCTCGGTCACCATCTTGCCTTGGAGATCGGCCGGAAGGGGCTCTTCCACCTTGATGTCAGGTGTAATGCCGGTGCCCTGGATCGAGCGGCCCGACGGCGTGTAGTAAAGCGCGGTCGTCAGGCGCAGCGCGCCGTTTTCGCCAAGCGGAATGATCGTCTGAACCGAACCCTTGCCGAATGAACGCGTGCCGAGAACGGTGGCGCGGCGCAGATCCTGCAGAGCGCCAGCAACGATTTCCGATGCTGAAGCCGAGCCGCCGTTGATGAGGACGATCAGCGGCTTGCCGTCCGTCAGATCGCCCGGGCCAGCATTGAAGCGGCGGGTTTCGTCCGGATTGCGGCCACGGGTGGATACCACTTCGCCGCGCTGCAGGAAGGCGTCGGAAACATTGATCGCCTGATCGAGCAAACCGCCGGGGTTGAGACGCAGGTCAAGGACGAAGCCCTTGAGCTTGTCGGCCGGAACGGTCGCCTTGATCTTCTGGATCGCCTTTTCGAGATCCGGATAGGTCTTCTCGGTGAAGGAGATGACGCGCAGGTAGCCGACATCATCCTCAACACGCGACTTGACCGCCTGAACGGCAACGACGTCACGTACGATCGTCAGTTCGATCGGCTTGTCGGCGCCCTTGCGGATGAGCGTCAGCTTGATCGGCGTGTTGACGGCGCCACGCATCTTTTCTACGGCGTCTTCGAGCTTCAGGCCGCGAACAGACTGGCCGTCAATTTCCGAGATATAGTCGCCGGCCAGAACGCCGGCCTTGGCAGCTGGAGTGTCGTCGATCGGAGTGATGACCTTGACGAGCTCGTCCTCCATAGTGACTTCGATGCCGAGACCGCCGAACTCACCCTTGGTCTGGGTGCGCATGTCTTCGGCGTCCTTCGCATTCATGTAGCTGGAATGCGGATCGAGGGAGGACAGCATGCCATTGATGGCACTTTCGATCAGCTTGTCCTCGGCCGGTGGTGTTACGTATTGCGCACGCACGCGTTCGAAGACGTCACCGAATACCGAAAGCTCCTTATAGGTCGATGCGCCCGCCGCCTCTGCAGGCACGCCTGCGGAGTAAATGACGCTCATCGCGGTCGCGCCCATCAATGCGCCGACCAGAACAAGAGAAGCCCTACGAATCATTGCGTGCCTTTCCAGTGTCTTTGGCGGTCCACCACGGTCGGGAATCGACCGGTTTACCGTCCTTTCGAAACTCAATGTAAAGCGTTGGCCGATCTGTTTCCAGCGCCAATGCTGTCGCGCTTGCCACTCTTTTCGCACCCATTACGGCGAGCGGCTCGCCTGAGAAAACGAATTTCCCTTGACGGGTGCTGATCGTATCCATGCCTGAGAGAACCAAGTGATATCCGTCACCAGCGTCGAGGATGATCATCTGGCCATAACTGCGGAAAGCGCCGGCAAAAACCACCAGCCCGTCAGCAGGGGCCGTCACCACCGTTTCCGGATTGGTCGCGACCGTTATTCCCATGGCCTCGTGTCCGGTGCCGTCGGCATCGCCGAACTGGCGCAGAATATCGCCTGCCACAGGCAGCTCCAGTTTCGCCTTCAATTCTCCGAAGGGATATGCGGGCGCAATGCGGTTTTTATCAGGCACCCCGCTGTCGGCCAGGGCCTTTGCCTGGGCGCGCTGTTCGTCGGTCAGGAGCTTGCGGTTCTCCTCAGCCTGCCGGGCGGCAGCCGCGGCGTCGCGCACCGAGGCAATCTCCGTCTCCATCGAGGCAACGAGGCTTTCCAGCGTTGTCGCCTTGCTCGCAAGCTCCTGCGAACGCTGCTTCTCGGCTTCCAGTTCGGCGGCGTTGGAGCGGCTCAACTTGTCGTTTTCGGCAAGCAGCAGGTCCATGCGGCGCTCCTCCTCCAGGCTGTTTGCCATGGTGGTGGTCAGGCCTTCCTTCTCCTTGGCGCTTGCCGTCTGCAGTGCCGAGAGGTCGGCAAGATCAGCCGCGAGCTTTTCGGTCTCCTTGCGGATGCCGGGAACCACGGCGCCGAGCAGAATGGCGCTGCGGACGGAAGCAAGCGCATCGTCAGGTGTCACGAGAAGGGCAGGCGGCGGGTTGCGGCCCATGCGCTGGAGGGCGGCAAGAACCTCGGCAAGCAGGCCGCGGCGCTCGTGCAGCGAGCGGTGGATGCCGTCTTCCTTGACGCCCAGCTCAGCGAGCTTCTTTTCGCTGTCGAGGATCTTGCCTTCGAGAGATTTGCGGCGAGTGGCGGAATCGATCAGCGCATGGCGGATGCTCGCCGTGCTCTTTTCCAGATTGTCGATGCTGCTCTGAAGCTCTGTCACCTTGTCAGAGGAAAGGCCGATCGTCTTCGACAGTTTTTCCAGCTCGGTTCTCGTCTCGTCGCGTTTCTTTGCAAGTTCGGCAGCAGGATCAGGCGGCGGCTGTTCGGCAGTTGTTGCTGGAGCGGCCGGTTCGGCAACAGTTGGCGGTGGTGGAGCATCCTGCGCCTGCACGGCAAAGGGGTTTCCCGAAATGGCAATAACGGCCGCGCCGAGCCCTGCGGCAACGGCCGGCAGGAACAGGCGGGATCGCTTGGGGGCAGCTCTCGTCATGCGTGTCGGGGTTTACTCGTTCAAATCGCCCGGAACCTAAGCTGATTTGGGGCTGTTGACCAGAAAGTTTGAAGGAGAAGGGGCCGGGAGGCAAAACACGGCTGCGTGACCATTTTAGGCTGTATCAGACACGATGATAGGGATGGCCGGAGAGGATGGTCACGGCGCGGTAAAGCTGCTCGGCAATCAGCGTGCGGACGATCTGATGCGGCCACGTCATCTTGCCGAGACAGAGCGTCATGTCGGCGCGACCATAGAGGGAGGGATCGAGGCCATCGGCGCCACCGATCGCGATCGTCACGTCACGCTTGCCCTGATCGCGATAGCCGCCGAGAAGATTGGCGAAAGCTTCGCTGTCCAGCGCCTTGCCGCGCTCGTCGAGAAGAATGAGAATGCTGCCGTCGGCGAGCGATTTCAGCAGCATGGCCGCTTCCTCGCGCTTGCGGGTTTCCGCATTGGAGGCGCGGCTTTCGACCACTTCGGCGATCCGAGAGAATTCCAGGCCGACTGCGGGACCGGCCTTGGCAAAACGGTCGAAATAACGGGCCGCAAGATCCTTTTCGGGGCCGGACTTCAGCCGTCCCACCGCAAAAAGACCAATCCGCATTCATCCGCTCCTGCTATGCCGCGCTTTCGAAGCGCAATGTGGACTTTCCGGCCAGCCATCGAAGGCAGGCCCGGTCAGTTACCACGTCTCAGGCGCCGGACGAATGCCGGGCTGCCTGTTCAGTGCCGCGTTTCCTCGTCCATATCCGGAGCCGCCCACATCTTTTCGATGTTGTAGAATTCGCGGATTTCGGGACGGAACACATGCACGATGATGTCACCGGTATCGATCAGGATCCAGTCACCACCTTCCTGACCTTCGACGCGGGCAGTACCGAAGCCCTCGTCCTTGAGATCAGTCAGAAGATGATCGGCGATCGCCATGACATGCCTGTTCGAGCGGCCGGAGACGACAACCATGTAATCTCCCAGCGCCGATTTTCCGGCAATGTTGATGGTGACGATATCTTCAGCTTTGGAGTCCTCGAGGCTGACGAGGACGGCTTCCAGAGCACGGGCAGCGGCATCGGCGCCACGTTCCGCACCCTTCGGGACAACGGCGAGCGTTTTTCCCTTGGCGTGTACTGTTGTCAGTGCTTTCCCTTTCCTGGAATGACAAACCATGCACAACACAGATCCGGTGCAACCAGATCATGGTTAAGATAGGCATCAAACCATTAACGTTTCAAGACGCGGCGCAGCATGCGAACGGCCGAAAACCGCATTTGGCGTCACGAAATCGAGATTTCGACCCTCGGTCGAGATGGAGGAGCTGTGTACAGCGCCTGCGGTCGAGCGTAAAGTGTCGATGACCTCTGCAAATTTCGACCGATATGACCGAAACCGCCAAAAATCCGCTCACACCCGTCCTGCGAATCACCTTTCCCGATGACGATCGCCTCGGCCACGGCAAGATGGAGCTGCTCGAGCATATCCGCGAGACAGGTTCGATCTCGGCGGCCGGCCGCGCCATGGACATGTCCTATCGCCGTGCATGGATGCTGGTTGCCGAGATGAACCGCATGTTCAAGGCCCCGGTGGTAGAATCGCAGCGCGGTGGCCAGAAGGGCGGCGGCGCGGCGCTGACGCCGTTCGGGGAGGAACTGCTGGTGCGCTTTCGCGGAATGGAAAAGACCGTGCGTACCAGCCTAGCCGACGATCTCGCCTGGCTGCAGAACAACCGCAATCTGCAACACGAAAGCCGAGGCTGATCAGGCTTCCAGCGCAACCGTCTTGATGACGGCGAAGGCCGGCATGCCAGGCTGCAGGTCCAGGCGCTCGCAGGACAATGCGGTAATGCGCGAAAGCACGGCGTCGCCGGCGCAATCGAGGCGGATCTCGACGGTTCCATCTTCCGCCGGCGAAACCTGCGTTATGGTTCCTGCTAAAATGTTGAGTGCGCTCAAGCCCTTCGGCTTTCGCGTTGCCAGCATCACGTCGCGCGCGGGGATGCGGATGCGCACAGGCTTTCCAGCAGCCGGCGCGACACACGGAACATAAAGCCTGCCCGATTTCAGCAGGATCGTTGCAATCCGATTGGCCGGATCGACGCTTTCGACCATGCCTTCCAGCACGGCACCGGCTTCCTTCCTGTCTTCTGGGAGAAGCGACGAACGGCTGAGGACTTCCACTGCGGGGCCGGCCGCTTCGACCTTGCCGTCGCGCATGACGACGACTTGGTTGGCCAGGCGCGAGACTTCGGCAATCGAATGACTGACATAGACGATTGGAATATCCGTCTCGTCGCGCAGACGCTCCAGATAGGGCAGGATTTCGGCTTTGCGGGCCTCGTCCAGTGCCGCCAGCGGTTCGTCCATCAGTAGCAGGCGGGGCGAGGAAAGCAGCGCACGGCCGATCGCCACACGTTGCTTCTCGCCGCCCGATAATTTGGAGGGGCTGCGGGCAAGTAACTGGCCGATGCCAAGCAGGTCAACGACGTAATCGAAACTTTCAGTGCGTGTGGATTTCGGCGCGAACCAGCGGCCGTAGGAGAGGTTCGCCCGGACGCTCAGGTGCGGAAAGAGCCGCGCCTCCTGGAAGACATAGCCGAAACGGCGCCGGTGACGAGGAATGAAGATACTCTTTGCCGTATCCGTCAGCACCTCGCCATCGAGCAGGACGCGGCCTTCTGCCGGTCGGGTGAGGCCGGCGATGATGCGGATCATTGAGGTCTTGCCGGAGCCGGAACGACCGAAAAGCGCCGTCACGCCGCGCTCGGAGGTGAAAGCGGCATCGAGTCCGAGGGCGCCGAGGCGATGTCTTGCTTCGACAATAAGCGTCATTCCGGATCGATCCTCCGGCCGGCGAGATAGGTGAGGAATTCCGAAGCGAGCAGGGCGAGCATCGAAATCACGATGGAAACAAGGGTGAGCCGCATGGCGCCGGAATCGCCGCCCGGCACCTGGGTAAAGGTGTAGATGGCGGCCGACAGCGTCTGCGTTTCGCCGGGGATGTTGGAGACGAATGTGATGGTGGCGCCGAACTCGCCCATCGCCTTGGCAAAGCAGAGGATCATGCCGGCAATGACACCGGGAATGATGAGCGGCAGCGTGACTGTCAGAAAAACCCACAGCGGGCTCGCACCAAGCGTCCCCGCCGCTTCCTCCAGCTTGCGGTCGACGGCTTCGATGGACAGGCGAATGCTGCGCACCATCAGCGGAAAGCCCATGACGCCGCAGGCAAGTGCAGCGCCCGTCCAGCGGAAGGAGAGCACGATGCCGAGATATTGATCGAGCAGGCTGCCGATCGGGCCACGGCGACCGAAGAGGATAAGAAGAATGAAGCCGGTGACAACCGGGGGCAGGATCAGCGGCAAGTGAATGACGCCGTTGAGCAACGACTTGCCCCAGAAGCGGCCGCGAGCAAGCAGCAGGGCAACGAGGATACCGAGCGGCAGGCTTGCTATCATGGCGACGAAGGAAACACGCAGGCTCAGCAGGATCGCCGTCCATTCCTCATCGCTCAAGCTGAACATATCCAAGCGTCATCTTCTCCGAAACATAGAATGCTCGCCGAAGCGAGCCTTCACGCTAAGCTCTGGGCGCTAATTGCGCAATTATTTCAGGATCGTGAAGCCTTGGGCAGCGAAGAAAAGAGCAGCCTTGTCCGACTTCAGGAAATCAAGATAGGCGACGGCATCCGGGTTCTTGCTTTCGGCGAGCAGTGCGACCGGATAGGTGATCGGCGGGTGAGAATCGGCCGGGAAAGTACCGACGATCGCGACGCCCTTATCGGCGGCGGCATCCGTCCGGTAGACGATGCCGTAGGGTGCCTCACCGCGGGAAACGAAGGCGAGCGCGGCGCGCACGCTTTCCGCATAGGCGATCTTGGTTTCTACGGACGTCCAGACGCCGAGTTTGTCGAGCGCCGCCTGCCCATACTTGCCGGCCGGAACTGACTTGGGTTCGCCCATGGCAAGCTTGCCGTCGCCGAGCAGGCCGACGAGATCAAAGCCCTGCTTGATTTCAACCGGCTTCTGTTTGTCGCTTTCGGCGACAAGTACGAGGCGATTGCCAAGAAGGTTGGAACGCGTGTCCGGCTTGATCAGCTTTTTGTCGGCAACGTAATCCATCCAGTTCAGGTCGGCGGAAATGAAGACATCGGCCGGGGCAGCATTTTCGATCTGCTTTGCCAGTGCGCCGCTTGCCGCGTAGGAAGCGACGGCTTCCTTGCCGCTTTCCTTCGTCCAGGCGGCGTTGGCGGCGTCGAGCGCATCCTTCAAGCTTGCGGCTGCGAAAACGGTGACCTTTTCGGCGGCTGCGGCAGGTGCGGAAAGCGCTGCTGCGCCAAGCCAGATGGCCGAAATCGCGGCGGTTGCCAGTTTCATCCAGTGGCGGCGGTTATGCATGATCTTCTCTCCGGGTTCGAAATATTTAGACGGATATAACGGCAGAGGAGGTTTGGCTAGGGTTGCGTTTCATAAAATATAACGGTGGCGAAAGGCAATTTTACCGCACCGCGTCCTCACGCATTCGTGAAGTGCATGGCTCATGGTGAACCAGAAATCACTGAGGTGAAAATGTGGCAGTTCAAGCTGACAAATGGCAAAGACGAAAGAGTGGCAGTGTGAGTCGATCTGTTTTTGCTGATTAAATTGGCAGCTGATGTCGCCTTGTCGCTGCGAGGTTTGCATTGCACGCATTGCTGCAATGCACCAGTATATATTCACCTTCTGAACAAATGTGCTAAAACACAACCATCCGACGGCTTCTCCTCCTCCCATAGCCGTCCGATAGGATCGACAACACTCCTCCTCCCAGTTGTCGATCAAGTTTTAAGCCCGACGCACCTCCTCCCGCGTCGGGCTTTTTATTTTCAGCAATATTCCGAACAAACTGATCTATTCCGCGGCTTTATGATGATCGCCATTGCGGATGGCTGTCGAGCTCAAGGTCGAGCGCGGGCCATGAATGAAAGTCCAGGCGGGCGCCGGCTTCTTCCAGAGAATGCGGGCATCGTCTTCGTCAATGCGGGCAAAGGCGAAGGTCTTTGCCATTTTCGACGAAAGGTAGGAGAGCGTCGAGCCCGGCCGGTCGATAACGGCGATCGGGAAGGTGCGCGCGATATTCTGCCACTTTTGCCAGCGATGGAAATTTTCCAGGCTGTCGGCGCCCATGATCCAGATGAAATGCACATGCGGATTGCGTGCCTTCACGCGGGCGAGCGTGTTGGCCGTATAACTCACGCCAAATGACTGCTCGAAGGCTGTGACCTTGATATGCGGATCGGTAGCAATCGCCTCGCTGCGTGCGATGCGCTCCGAAAGCGGTGCGAGATGGTTGCGGCTCTTCAGCGGATTGCCTGGCGTCACCATCCACCAGAGCTGATCGAGCCCCAGGCGGCGGATGGCGATCTCGGCGACAAGGGCATGGCCCTCATGCGGCGGATTGAAGGAGCCGCCGAATAGACCGACGATCATGCTGCGCTCGCTATGCGGCATGCGAAGATAGCGCCGGTCTATCTGCTCTGTGGTCACGTCAGGGCCGCGTTTGTCCAGTGCCGCGAACGCGGTATTTGAAGGAGGTCAGCTGCTCGACGCCGACGGGGCCACGCGCATGCATCTTGCCGGTGGCAATGCCGATTTCCGCGCCCATGCCGAATTCGCCGCCATCGGCAAACTGGGTGGAGGCGTTGTGCAGGAGGATAGCCGAGTCGATCTCAGTGAAGAAGCGTTCGACGACTTCAGGGTTCTCGGCAAGCACGGCTTCAGTATGGTTCGACGAATATTTCTGGATATGTTCGATCGCGCCGGAAATGCCATCGACGATGGCAACGGAAATGATCGCATCCAGATATTCGGTCGACCAGTCTTCTTCGGTTGCGGGCTTCAAGCCCGGTACGACGTTGAGAACGGCAGCCGAAGCGCGAACCTCGCAGCCAGCTGCAGCCAAAACCTCGATCAATGGCTTCAGGTGCGTGCCGATCGCGGTGCTGTCAACGAGCAGGGTCTCGGCTGCGCCACAGACACCGGTGCGGCGCATCTTGGCATTGACGATGATATTCTTCGCCATTTCGAGATCGGCGGAGGCATCGACATAGATATGGCAGAGGCCTTCGAGATGAGCGAAAACCGGCACGCGCGCCTCGCTCTGCACACGGGCAACGAGGCTCTTGCCGCCGCGCGGCACGATGACGTCGATTGCGCCATCAAGCCCCCGCAGCATGGCGCCGACGGCGGCGCGGTCGGCGACCGGCACGAGCTGGATCGCGTGTTCCGGCAGGTCGGCTGCCTTCAGGCCCTCGACCATGCAGGCATGGATCGCGGCGGACGAACGGCGCGAATCCGAACCGCAGCGCAAGATCACGGCATTGCCGGCCTTCAGGCAGAGCGCGCCGGCGTCGGCCGTCACGTTCGGCCGGCTCTCGAAGATGACGCCAATGACGCCGAGCGGCGTGCGGACGCGCTCAATCTTCAGGCCGTTCGGGCGATCCCAGGCGGCGATCACTTCGCCGACGGGGTCGGGAAGGGCGGCGATGGCGCGGATGCCTTCTGCCATTTCCGTGACACGCTTGTCGTTCAGCGTCAGGCGATCGATGAAGGAGGCAAGCATGTCCGTGCCCTCTACATCCTTCAAATCCTTGGCATTTTCCGAAAGGATATGGGCCTTGTTCGCCATGATGGCATCCGCCATGGCGTTCAGCGCCTTATTCTTGGCGTCGGTTGGAGCAAAGCCCAATGGTCGCGCGGCGGCCCTTGCCTTGCGGCCGATGTCGTTCATCAGCGCGTCAATGTCAGGGCTCTGCGCAACTGTATCAAGCATAGCTTGCGTCCTTCTTCTGCCTTTCCGATTTTGAACCGATCTGCGCGGTCATCACCATATCGTCGCGGTGGACCATGGCGGCACGGCCGGGATAACCGAGGATTGCCTCGATCTCAGCCGATTTTCGGCCGGAGATCTGGCGGGCTTCCTCCGCGTCGTAACTGACGAGCCCACGGGCGATCTCGCGACCCGAGGGAGCGATGATCGCGACCGTGTCGCCGCGAGAAAAATTGCCGGAGATGCTGCGGACACCCGCGGGCAGCAGGCTCTTGCCGGCGCCGAGCGCCGTGACGGCACCTTCATCGAGATGCAATGCGCCCGCCGGCTGAAGCTGCCCGGCAATCCAGGTCTTACGGGCGGTCACGGGCGTGCCTGATGGTGCAAACCAGGAGGAACGCACGCCGTTTTCGATGGCCGAAAGCGGACTATCCGGCTTGCCCGATGCGATGATCATGGCGCAGCCCGAGGTCGTGGCAATCTTGCCGGCATCGATCTTGGTGCGCATGCCGCCGCGAGAGAGTTCGGAGGCTGCACCACCAGCCATGGCCTCGATTTCGGGCGTGATTTCCGCAATGGTTTCCAGGAACTGCGCATCCGGATCGAGATGCGGCGGCGCAGTATAGAGACCATCGATATCGGAGAGAAGGATCAGCAGGTCGGCGCCGGTCATCGTGGCGACGCGTGCAGCAAGGCGGTCGTTGTCGCCATAGCGGATTTCGCTGGTTGCGACCGTGTCGTTTTCATTGATGATCGGCACGGCGCCGATCTTCAGAAGCTGGTTGATGGTGGCGCGGGCGTTGAGGTAGCGGCGCCGCTCTTCGGTATCGCCGAGTGTCAGCAGGATCTGGCCGGCGACGATCTCGTCGCGTGAAAGGCTTTCCGACCACGCTCGTGCCAGCACGATCTGGCCGACTGCCGCTGCCGCCTGGCTTTCTTCCAGCTTCAGCGCGCCGGAGGGAAGATCGAGCACCGAGCGCCCGAGCGCAATAGCACCTGACGATACCACGAGGACATCGACGCCTTTGGACTTCAGCGCGGCGATATCGGTGCACATGGCATCGAGCCAGGCTTTCTTCAGACCGGCCTTGCGGTCCACCAGCAAGGCCGAACCGATCTTGATGACGACGCGGCGATAGCGGTCCAGCGGTTTACGGTTACTCATCCGCCTCGTCCTCGTCGCTCAGGATCATGTCGCGATGGCGCAGCTTCGGTGTCTTGGCAGGCTTTTCTTCGGTATTGGCTTCGACGATGATGTCGCGCAGCGCGCGCAGCACCTCGGTCATTCCCTTGCCGGTGACGGCGGAAATGAGAAATGGCGTCTTGCCGCAGGCCTTGCCGAGCTCTTTGGCCTTCTTCTTCAGCGTCGCATCATCGACGACGTCGATCTGCGAAAGGGCCACGATCTCTGCTTTGTCCGTCAGATCGTTGCCATAGGCTTCGAGTTCGTGCTTGACCGTCTTATAGGCCTTGCCGACCTTTTCCTCCTGAGCGGAGACGAGGTGGAGCAGCACGCGCGTGCGCTCGACATGGCCGAGGAAACGGTCGCCGATACCGACACCTTCATGGGCGCCTTCGATGAGACCGGGAATATCGGCGAGGACGAATTCCCGCTCATCGATGGTCGCAACCCCGAGGTTCGGATGTAGCGTCGTGAAGGGATAGTTCGCGATCTTCGGGCGGGCGCGGGTCACAGAAGCGAGGAAGGTGGACTTGCCTGCATTCGGCAGGCCGACGAGGCCTACATCGGCAATCAGCTTCAGGTGCAGCCAGAGGGTCTTTTCCTCGCCCTCCAGGCCAGGATTGGCCCAGTCCGGCGCCTGGTTGACCGAAGACTTGAAGTGGGCGTTGCCGAAACCACCATTGCCACCTTTGGCGAGGCAGAATCGCTGGCCTTCTGCAGTGAGGTCGCAGATCAGGGTTTCCTGATCCTCTTCAAAAATCTGCGTGCCGACAGGAACCTTGAGCGTCACATCGTCGCCATTGGCGCCGGTGCGGTTCTTGCCCATGCCGTGCATGCCGACCTTGGCCTTGAAGTGCTGCTGGTAGCGGAAATCGATCAGCGTGTTGAGGCCGTTGACGGCTTCTACCCAGACGTCGCCGCCGCGTCCGCCGTCGCCTCCGTCAGGCCCACCGAACTCGATGAATTTCTCACGGCGGAAGGAAACGCTGCCCGCGCCGCCATCACCCGACCGGATATAGACCTTTGCTTCATCGAGAAATTTCATTTTACTTCCAGTACTCGGTGCGTTTGGGCGACCCCTCTTGGCCCATTCGATATAGGCGGTTCAGGCGGAGGTCAAAGAATATCGTGATTTTTGCGAGCTATAACATACAGTACGGCTTCGGTCTCGATGGCAGATACGATCTGGAACGTATCGCCAAAAGCCTCGAAGGCGCCGACGTCATAGCTCTGCAGGAGGTGACGAGAGGCTTCGTCCGGAACGATTATGCCGACATGCCGGCTGCGATCGCGGCCCTGTTTCCCGACCATTTCTGGGTCTATGGACCGGCCTGCGACATGCACGCCGTGGCGCCGGAGGGGGAGGTTTCTCCGCCGCGCGGCACCCGGTTCCAGTTCGGCAACATGGTGCTGTCGCGCTGGCCCATCCTGTCGACGCGAACGCTCCTTCTGCCGCGTAGTCGCACGGTAGAGAAGATCAATCTCCAGCGGGGTGCCACGGAAGCCGTTGTTGCCGCACCAGGCGGCGCGATGCGGGTCTATTCCGTTCATCTCGACCATGTTTCCGCCGACGAGCGCATTGCGCAGCTTCACCATCTCGCCGACCGCATCAATGCCTTCATTCAGGAGGGTGCATCGCTGAGTGGTGCCCACGAATTCGGGCTTTCCGAGCCGCCGCTGCCGGACGATTATGTCATTATGGGCGACTTCAACATGGAGCCGGAATCGCCGGAATATTGTGCCTTTGCCGGATCCGTCGACCGGTTTTACGGGCGTACGGCGCGGATCGGCACGCCCATCGACGCCTTTGCGGCGCTCGGAGCCCATAAGCCCGGAAGCTACAGCTGGATGGATCCGAAAGATCACGGCAAGCGCATGCATCTCGATTATTGCTTCGTCAGTTGCGGCCTCAAGGACCGATTAAAATCCGCCGTCATCGATACGGATTCCCTGGGTTCCGACCATTTTCCCCTGCGGGTCGAGATCGGCGATTGAGAGGACGCCGCCAATTCAGCGGCGTCCTTCCGATGTCAGGCAACCTGTCTCTGTTGAAGCGCGCCAGGCTGAAGCACGGTTTCGATATGGGCAACCATGGTGTTGCGGGCGAAAGAATAGATTTCGCTGCAGCCGGTCATCCGGAAGCCGAGCTTTTCCTGCAGCCGAAGCGAAGCAGGGTTGTCGGCAAAGACGCCCGAATGAACCGGCACATCAGGCATACGCCGCGAAAAGCGCTCCAGCACGGCTTCTGCCGCCTCGCTCATATAGCCGCGCCGCCAGTAGTAGCGGTTCAGCCAGTAGCCGAGGTGCCAGCGACCGTGACGAAGTTCGATCGACACATTGCCGATATGGACGTCGTCACCGCCTGTTATCGCCAGAACCCAGTCCGGCAGGACGCCAGATGCGACCGGAACCAGCCAGTCCAGCGCATCCTGCCGGTCGTAGGGGGCGGGTACGCGGGCCAGCATTCTGGTGACCGCGAAATCGGAAAGCGATTCCGCAATCGCCGGCGCGTCGCTCAGCCTGTGGGGGCGGAGCGTCAGCCTTGCGGTCGTGATGACCGGCGCGGGGCCGGGCATCATGGGCTTGGTCCTGGGCCTCTGCAGGGCAACGGCGCTCATGAGATTGCCCCCCAGCTTCTCAACGACATCCAGGTCTTGCGGTCAAGCCGGTACCATTCGACCGGCACGTTGCTGCCGAGCGCCAGCGAGGCGGCCAGGCCGGATCCCTGGAACTGGAAGCCGCACTTCTGGATGACGCGGCGCGAGGCGACGTTCATGACCCGGCAACGGGCATCAATCTGCTCGACCTGCTGCCTCGTCCTGAACACCATGTCGACGAGCGCATGGCAGGCCTCGGTCATGTAGCCCTGGTTCCAATAGGGCTCGCCCAGCCAGTAACCGATCTCGACTGTTCTTTCATCGGTGTGCGGCTCTACTCCGCAGCAACCCATGAAGGCACCGTTTTCGGCCTTGGTGATGGCATAGACGCACTTACCAATCTCGCCATTTCGCGTACGCCAAACAAAGTCGGCGGCATCATTGGCGGTATATGGGTGCGGCATACGCGATACCATGGTGGCGACTTTGGCGTTGTTGGCGAGATGGGCAAGGGCGTCAATGTCTTCCTCGTGGGGCGCGCGCATGACGAGCCTTTCCGATAACAAGACAGGGCAATCGGTCCTTAACCGCTCCGGCCTCAGCCGTTCCATGGAAGACCGCTGGTCTTCCCGGGGTGACCGTGATTGGTCGACCCTCATCAATTCGCCTTGCATGTTCAGTCCTCCTGTTTGGACAAAGAAAAAGGGGAGATGGCGCCCCATCTCCCCTGTTTTCTGGACTGAACCTGGTATGGCCAGCCGGGTCGATGAGACGCCGGCTGTTTTTGAGCGCTACCGGCTTATTCCGCTGCTTCCGCTTTCGGCATTACAGACACGTACACGCGACCATTGGCCTTCGTTCGGTAGTCCACATTGCCAGCCGTAAGCGCAAAAATAGTATGATCCTTGCCGAGGCCGACATTGGCGCCCGGGTGCCACTGCGTACCGCGCTGGCGAACGATGATGTTGCCGGCTACGACGTTCTCGCCGCCGAACTTCTTCACGCCGAGGCGCTTGGATTCGGAATCGCGACCGTTGCGCGAGGAACCGCCAGCTTTTTTATGTGCCATTGGAGTTCTCCTTTAAACCTGAAACCCGTTGATCTTACTTGGCGGCCACGATGTCCGTGATACGGACAACCGTGTGATGCTGGCGATGGCCGCGCGAACGCTTCGAATTCTGACGACGACGCTTCTTGAAGGCGATGACCTTCTTGCCGCGGGTCTGGTCGACGACTTCCGCCTTGACGGAGGCGCCGGCTACGAAGGGCGCACCGATCGCTGCGTCGGCACCTTCGCCGATCACGAGGACTTCGGTGAATTCAATGGAGTCGCCAGCGGAGGCTTCAAGCTTCTCGATGGTCAGCACGTCATTGGCTGCCACACGGTACTGCTTACCGCCGGTCTTGATGACTGCGAACATTATTTTATCCTTTCATGTTCGATCCAGCTCTCCCCGCAAAGCGCAGGTGGCTGTCTTCTTATCAGTCGAAGTTAAGCAGGGATTTCAGGGAACTAGCCCGGAACTCTGGTCTGCCGGTGAAACCCCGCGCGAGCGCGAGGCGGGCAAGGGGCGGATTACTCCGCTCCTATTGCGGATGCGGGATACGCGAGTGACAGAAAGGTGTCAAGGCAAAAGGATGGAAAAGCTTGAGATTTCGGCTTGCCAGCCTGTCATTTGCTCGTTATGAGAACGCCCGCGCCGAATAAGCGCCGACCAAATATGCGGAGAGGTGGCAGAGTGGTCGAATGCACCGCACTCGAAATGCGGCATACCTGCAAGGGTATCGTGGGTTCAAATCCCACCCTCTCCGCCACTACACAATCCGGCGATCCGATCACACCGAAAGCCTGCCCAAGGTCCCGGCATTCAACGCGCTGTGCGGACGTCTTCAAATCTCAATCCGAAGCGCGCCAGATATTTCGACAGGCGATCTGCGTCGTTACTGCTCTTTTTCTCAAGGCGTGAGCTTGCGAACAGGGCTCGGCCTGCGGCGCTGATATTTGCATGTTCCCGGCATATGCGGACGACGGCTGAAAGCTGGGCCGAATCGAAAAGGTCCAGCCCGGCGACCGCGTCTCGGCCGAGGATCTCGATGAGAATATCGTCATTCGACAGGCTCTGGGCCGAATTCCTCCATGAGGCTTTCAGTCGGCGAATTTCGTCCTCGACCGCTTCCACGGTGATCCGTCCTTGTGGGGCAAGCGTCGCCATGCGGGTGATCGAGGCGGAAAGATCGCGGAAGTTGGCGCTCCAGAGAGCCTCTGGGCTGTTTGCGAAGGAAAGGTAGCGCTGGCGAGCCTCCTTGTTGAAGGTGATGTTCTGACCTTCTAATTCTAGAAAACGCCGCAGCTCGAATTCGAGGTTGGGCTCTATGTCTTCCCGGCGCTCACGCAGGGCAGGAAGCCCGAATGTCCAGAGGTTCAATCGCGCAAGGAGATCTTCGCGAAACTGTCCCTTCTGCACGGCTTCGCGCAGATCCCTGTTCGTGCCGGCGAGGAGCTGGAAGTCGGCGGACACTTCTCGGTCCGCGCCAACCGGCAGGAAGCGCTTTTCCTCGATGGCACGCAGGCACATGGCCTGTTCATCTGCACCCAACTCACCGATCTCGTCCAGAAAGAGAACGCCCTTGTCGGCGGACTTCAGGAGACCTGCTCGTTCGCCGGCGGCACCGGTAAAGGCGCCTTTGACGTGGCCGAAGAGGGTGGACATGGCCTGGTCGCCGCGTAACGTTGCACAGTTCACCTCGACGAAAGGTCCGGTTACCTTGCGCTGGGCCTTTTTCAGTTCGTAAATCCGCTTGGCAAGCTGCGATTTGCCGGCGCCTGTCGGCCCTGTGAGCAGCACAGGTGCGCTCGAGCGGATGACGACGCGTTCGATTTCATCGATCATCCGGTTGAAAGCGGCATTGCGCGTAGAAATACCGGATTTCAGGAAGGATGTGGCATCGGCCCTTTCCGAGGCAAAGCGCTTAGCGATTTCATCGTATCGTGAGAGATCAAGATCGATAATGGCGTGCGTGCCTGCAAAGTCCCGATCCGGTTCGCGGCCGCGCGGCGGCGAGAGCTGTAAAAGGCGGCCTGGAATGATCCGCGCCTCGGTCAGCAGAAACCAGCAGATCTGGGCGACATGCGTGCCGGTAGTGATATTGACGAGGTAATCCTCGCTCTCCGGATCGAAATTATAGTTGCGGGCAAAGTCTCGTAGGCTCGTATAGACCTCGGAGAAATCCCAGGGATCCTTGAGATTGATGATGTTCTGGCGGACTTCGGTTGCCGGTGAGACGGTTTCGATATCCGCAATAATCCCTTTTGCCAGCCATTCCGAATGGTTGTCGTGAATGAGCTCAAGGCGATCGATGAACATTCCGGGCTGCCGGCACAGACCAACGTTCGGCCGCCATCGGGTCCAGCGCTCTTCGTGGCGGCCGAGATCAAGCGTCGTTCCAAGGATGCTGATGGCAACTCGACGTTTCATGGGCTATCCAATTTTATAAGGTTTTATATTTTGAGATAAGATATGAAAACTCGAATGAAATCGCAATTCTAGGCTGAAAGTTCTTTCCGAAGTTTTTATCCGTTTTAAAACAATTGGATAGCAATAAATTTCTGCTGTTTCTGTGCTTTGAGCGTCCAATTGGCACACCACTTGAACTGTATCCGGCGTCACTTTGCGTGACACGCCTTTGGTTAAAGTCTGATGCGAAAAGATCGTCGCCTGGGTGGTGTGGAAAAACGAACGAATAGAAGGACTGCAGAAGCAGAAAAGATAATGGTTAAAGTCGTAAGCGGACAGGATCTGATCGACGCAGGTATGCTGCAGGGCAAGTGGTTTCGCCCGGCGCTCGATGCTGCCAATAAGGTTCTGAGCGAAAATGGTTCGATGGATGAGGCGATGGCGGCTGCGCGGACATTCCAGCCGGGGCCGACGCTCGCGCTGCGCACGTCTGGCGACATCGAGATCTATTCGAACATCCGCGCTGAAAACACTTGCGAGCAGGACAATGTCGAGAAGGTGAATGCGACGATGCGCGAGCTTGTTCGCACGCCCGTCATCCGTGCGGCAGCAATCATGCCGGATGCCTGCCCGGCCGGGCCTGTTGGAACCATTCCGGTCGGCGGTGTCGTCGCATCGGAAGGGATCCATCCGGGCATGCACTCTGCGGATATATGCTGCTCGATGGCGATCTCTATCTTTCCGAGCGTCGATCCGAAATCGCTGCTGGATGCCGTTCATGCCGTGACGCATTTCGGTCCGGGTGGCCGTCCACGCGGTGCGCAGATCAAGCCGTCTGAAACCACGCTTTCTGCTTTTCAGCAGAATCCGTATTTGAAGGATGGTGCGTTCAGCGCAGGAATTGAACACTTCGGGACGCAGGGTGACGGAAACCACTTTGCCTATGTCGGAACGATGAAATCGACCGGCGAGACGGCTCTCGTGACCCATCACGGCTCACGGGCCCCGGGTGCGCGTCTCTATGATCGTGGTATGAAGGTTGCAAACCGCTTCCGCGAACAGATCTCGCCGGAGACGCTGCGCGATAATGCCTGGATTCCCAGCGATACCGAGGAGGCAGAACTCTACTGGGCGGCACTTCAGACGGTGCGTCAGTGGACGAAGGAGAACCATTACGTGATCCATGACATGGCGGCGGAAAATCTCTCCGCCAAGGTCGCTGATCGCTTCTGGAACGAGCACAACTTCGTTTTCAGGAAGTCTGATGGCCTCTTTTATCACGGGAAAGGTGCGACCCCGGCGTTCGACAAATGGGCGGCAGATGCAACGGATCTGACGATCATTCCGCTCAACATGGCGGAACCGATCCTCATCGTTCGCGGTTCGAATGCCGCGCATGGCTTGGGCTTCTCACCGCACGGTGCCGGCCGTAACTTCTCGCGCAGCGCCCATCTGCGGCGTCTTGCAGAAGAATACGGTGCCGACTCCCGCGGGCTCAGCCCGAACAACATCGCCGATATTCTGGCGAAGGAAGCGGCTGGGATCGACGCGCGTTTCTTCTCCGGCTTCGCGGATATTTCCGAATTGCCGGGTGCCTACAAATCGGCTGCCAATGTCCGGGCGCAGATCGAACAGTACGGTCTTGCCGAGGTGGTCGACGAGGTGATTCCTTACGGAAACATCATGGCGGGCGACTGGCAGAAAAACGCGCCTTGGCGGAAGAAGCGCCGGTAGTCCGGATGTGCGCAGATGTGGCCTGTACAAAGAAAAAGGGCGGAGTAATCCGCCCTTTTGGGTTTTGGATATTAGATTTATCTCGGCGGATATAGGTCCTCGATTTTTAGATCAACATTGAGGTCAGCGGGTTCCTGCCGGGCAGCCGAATTCGGTTGGAGGTTTCCGAGCAGCGAAGAAACCGCGTTGTCTCCAGCAAAGCCCGCTTCTTTCAGAAGCTGGTCGAGGACGGGCTTGTTGGCCTGATAATTCAGCAATTGGCCCGCAAGTCCGTCACCGAGCCCTATGTTTCCGCTTCGGGCGTCGCCGCCGCGTCCCAGCATGCCGCCGGTGTCGAAAATACGGATATCGGAAATCTTCTCGATCGGCTTCACCGCCTCAGCCAGCGCCTGCGGGATGATACGGATACGCTCGCGCAGGATTTCGTAGTCGATGATCGCGGCACTCAACCGGTTGCGTGCTTCGTTCAGCAGGGCTTCGCTTTCGGCCGCCGCCTTGCCGGTCTCCAGAACGCCCTTCGCTTTGATGACCGCGGCGTCTGCCTCTGCCACCGCGAGCGTCTTGATGGCGTCGGCCTGGTCGACGGCGGCCTGTTTTTCAGCTTCGGCACCGACGGTCACGGCCGTCGCTTCGGTTTCCGCCTTCTTGCGGGCGTCGATGACGGCGATCTGACGTTCGCGTTCGGCAATTTCGACGGCCTTTGCGGTCGAAACCTTTTCCTCCGCTGCGATAGCCAGGGCCCTTGCCTGTTCCGCCTTAGCCTTGGCTTCGGACTCCTCGCGGCTCTTGGTGGCGACGGCAATGGCGCTTTCCTGTGAAACGATCTGCAGGTCGCGGCGGGCTTCGGTATCGCGCTGCTGCACGGCGCGGGATGCGTCGATATTCGCGCTTTCGCGGACCTGCTTGGCGAGGGCCTCACGCTCGGCAATCGCCTGCTCGGTGGTGATGCGGGCCTCTTCTTCCGCGCGCTTGGCAGCCTGCTCCTGCTGGGCGGTTTCTGCGCGCGTTGCGGCCGACTTATTGGCGATGTCACGCTCCTGGTTGAGCTCGGCTTCGCGCTTGGTGCGCTCGATTGCCAGTGACTGCTGGCGCGCTTCGAGATCTTTCTGGGCGATGGCGACTTCCGTATCGCGGACGATCTCGTTGCGTTCCTTCTTGCGGCTTTCGGTGATGCGGGTCAGCGTTGCGAGGCCCTGCGCATCGAAGAAGTTGTTGGCATTGAAATGCTTGATGTCGGTCTGGTCGAGGCGGGTCAGGGAGACCGATTCGAGCTCGAGGCCGTTCGATTGCAGGTCAGCGCCGACGGCCTCCTGCACCGCCTTGACGAAATCCATGCGCTGTTCCTGCAGCGCATCGAGGTTCATGGTGGCGGCGACAGAGCGAAGACCGTCCACGAATTTCGCCTCGATCAAAATCCGAAGCTGTTCCGCATCGTTGGTGCGATTGCCGAGGGTCTGCGCAGCGAGCGCGATCGATGAGGCGTCGGGTTTGACGCGCACGTAGAATTCCGCACCGATATCGACCCGCATACGGTCCTTGGTAATGAGTGCGTCACCTTCGCCGCGCCGTACCTCAAGCCGCAGCGTCTTGAGATTGACGCGCGCTATCGATTGAAAGATCGGAAGGACGACCGAGCCGCCATCAAGGACGACCTTCTGGCCGCCGAGACCGGTGCGAACATAGGCCTCGTCCCGGCTGGATCGAGTGTAGAGTGTTGCGAAAACCAGGCCGATGCCCAGGATCAGTACAAGGCCGATAATGGCCGGCAATAGCAGATCGAATATCATGGTGACTCCCCGGTATATGTATCTGGCGCCTTCAGCATGTTTGACGGCGGAGTGATGGCTATGAAAACATTGGATTTATGGTCGACAATGAGGACCTGGGCGCCGATCGCCATGGGCCGTTCGTTCGGCGCGGCCCTAGCCCTGAACGTATGCCAATTGCTGTGCCGGTCCTTAATGCGAACACAGCCGGGCAGCCCTTGATCCAACGGGCCGACTGTCACTTCGCCAGTCCTTCCAATGAATTCGGCGAGGTCAACGGCATAGGTCTCATCACGTGGTACGAGCCGCCCGACGATCCTGGTCAGGGATCGGACTTCAGGGATCGCAACAAGAAAAGCAGGCACCGCGGCCACGAGTGTCGGCAAAGGCAACCAAAGGGTTCGGGCAATCGCCTGGAAAACAAAGCCGTTTATGGCAAACATGCCGAGAAACAGCATCAGCAGCACCAGAACCGGAACTCCACCATAGTTGAGCCATGACAGAAGCCCCGACACGCCGCTGCCGTGATCGTCGGGTAATGCCTTTCCGATCAGCTCGCTGAGCGAAAACCCAATCAAAAGGCAGCACATTTCCAGAAAGGTTAGTGCAGCCAGTATGATTGCCGCAACCGCAAAGGGGGTGGAGTGAGGGTCGAGGAAAAGATCCATCTGCGTTTAATTCTGACCGGCCTTGAGCTGGGCGAGCCGGGCTTCGATCGCCTGTTCCCGATGCAGACGGTCAAGTTCATCCAGTTCTGCGCTTGCAGCCTTATCCTCTGACGGAACTCCTGTGAGGCGTGAAACGGCCGCGGCCGCGCGGGCTGCCCCGTCAGTCGGCCGGCTTCGGCCGGCTGCAGTGTCGGAAGCCTCATGCAGATGCTGAAGACTACGCTTCAAAGCGGCCAGCTTTTCTTCTGCCTCACGGCGTGTCGCCAGGATTGCCTGAAGCGCTTGCTGGCCCTCATCCAGCTGTGTTCTGGCGGCCGATAGGGCATTGTCGAGTGCAGCAAGCTGCGCCTCCAGATCGATCTGTCTTGCCACGCCCGCCTTCGCAAGGTCATCTCGATTGGCCGACATGGCTGTGCGGATCTTGTCATCGAGGGCGCGCCGATCAGCTTCGATCTCGCTGCGTCGGGTCTGGATGCGATATTCTTCCGCCCGTGATTTGCCGAGGTCCACACGGGCCTCGTCGGCAGCAGAATCGATGTCACGAAGCGCTTGTTCGACGACCGCGATTTTGTTTGCTCCTTCGGCCTTGTCGACGGCAGCATTCGCAAGTCCGGCGATAAGGCGACCTACGCGCGACAATATCCCTTCACTTGTCATGATATTGATCTCCCTTCGGTTTGCATGCGGAGTGACGCCGATATCGATCTGAAAGGCACCGTTGTTGGCAACGAGTTGAGCCGCAAAGATGTTGATCGACCCGTTCGAATAGCCCGCCACGTCGTAAGGAACGATCATTCGGCCACGAACGGTCGCGAGTGACAGCGTTGCGGGTCCCTTTATCGAGAACAGTTTTTCATCCAGAGGCAGTTTTGCCGGTGATATCGGATGGTTGCGATTGGATGCGAAGTCGCGCAGACCGAGGGTGACCAGCCTGGCCGGCAGACCGGTTTTCTCCCGAACGGTCTCATAAGCCAGTTCGTGAAGCGTAACGAGATTGGCTCCGTCTTCTTCCGTCAGCATCTCGTCGAGCATGGCGAGCATTTTTGCGTAGGCGGCAAAGGTCTCGTCCAGAGCCTGTTTTGCCTCAGGGTCAGGCGAAAGGTCATAGTGCAAAATCGATGTGTGAGCGGTTTGGGCCATGCTTTTAAACATAAAGTACTGCTTTTGTGCTTTCAAGTCCAGGTTTCAGTTTTTAGTTGAAATTTTATCCGGCGGATGAATCCCTAGGTATGTATGGGCATTCAGGACATAAATCATTTTATCAAGCGTGGCGTGTAAGAGGGAGGCTCTCGCAATGATTGGAAAAGAGCTTTTCGCTGAGGAAATCGACAAGCACGCGGACCTTGGGCGAAAGGTGCCGGTTGGATGGCCAGAGCAGATGGAACTGGGCGGGGGCATCGATATGGGCATCGAGCACCGTGCGCAGCCTGCCATCTGCAAGCGGATCGCGGGCGAGGAAATCCGGCATGCAACCGATGCCCATGCCGCTGATTGTGGCGCCGCGAAGGGCTTCCATGTTGTTGCAGGTCAGCACCGTGCGGGTTCTGATTTCCGGATGGTCGGCGGTGAGGCTGAGCGGCCAGGGCTGCAGTTTTCCGGAATTCGGAAATCGGAAGCGGACGCTTAAGTGACCTTCCAGGTCACGTGGGCAATCCGGAGTGCCGTGTTTTTCAAGATAGGCGGGAGCCGCGCATAGCAGGAGCTGGAACGGGCGAAGTGCACGCGACATCAGCCGCGAATCCGGCAAGGTTCCGCTGCGGATGGTGACATCGACACCCTCTTCGATCAGATCGACAATCCGGTCGTTGAAGTCGAGATCGAGTTCGACCTCCGGGTAGAGGTTCACGAATTCCGGCAGGATCGGCAGGATCAGATGGTAGCTGACCAGCGGTACGCTCACGCGCAACCGTCCTCGAGGGGTCGCAACCGCCTGAGCGAGCGAGGCTTGGGCATCTTCCAGGTCATCAAGGATGCGCCGGCAGCGCTCATGGAACAGGCGACCCTCTTCCGTCAGTCGCAAGCTCCGCGTCGAGCGCTGGAACAGGCGGACGCCGAGCTGTTGTTCAAGCGCGGTTACGGCCTTGCCGACAGCGGAGGCGGAAAGGCCGAGAGCACGGCCGGCGGCGACGAAACTTCCAAGATCCGCCGTTCTGACGAATGCCGTGAGGCCACCCAGAGGCTGGTCCATATACAGATCCATTCGAGCGGTTTCTTCCTTTATATGCGGAACAAACCATAGGTTATCGAAGCATTATCCTCAATTTATGCTGCTTTCCGCATTCGAAGTCCAGGCGTTTCAGCGCCGCCCGTGCCCCTCCCAAGCGCGTCCCACCCTCGAACCAGCGGATATCCGATGACCGTTCCCCACAAGTCTAAACCTGCAAGTATCGCGGAGAAAATCTTCGTCTTGATCGCCGTCTGCTCCGCAGCGGCGGCTATGCCTCTTACCTTTACAGGTCCCGCCGTGGCCCTGCCAGCAATCAGTGCCGAACTCGGCGGCAGCCCCATTGCCCACAACTGGGTCACCAATGCCTTCATGCTTACCTTTGGCAGCACGCTTATGGCCGCCGGTGCGCTCGCGGACAGCTATGGCCGCAAACGCATCTTCCTGTGCGGCCTTGCCGCCTTCATCCTGTTTTCCGGCGGACTAGCCTTTTCGCCAGATATCGTCTGGTTCGACAGCCTTCGCGCGCTTCAGGGTTTCGGCTCGGCCGCGGCCTTCTCCGGCGGGATGGCATCGCTGGCGCAAGAGTTCGACGGAAAGGAACGCATGCGTGCCTTTAGTCTCGTCGGCGCGAGTTTCGGTATTGGCCTGGCCTTCGGACCGATGGCGTCGGGCATGATGATCGAAGCCTTCGGTTGGCGGGCGATCTTCGCACTCGTTGTTGGCCTCGCCATCATCGCTTTCATATTCGGTGCGGTATTCCTGACGGAAACCCGCGATCCCGAGGCAAGGGGGCTCGATTGGCCGGGCGCAATCAGCTTCACGTTCGCTCTGTCGCTCTTTACTTATGGCGTGCTGCGGGCGCCTGAGAGCGGCTGGGGCGATGTCTCTACGCTTGGGCTCCTTCTGGGCTCGGCGCTGCTGATGGCTCTCTTCTGCTTCATCGAGCACCTGGTAAAGCGGCCTATGCTCGATCTGACGCTTTTCCGGTATCCCCGTTTCGTCGGCGTGCAACTCCTGGCGGCTGCTCCAGCCTATGCATTCGTTGTCCTGCTGATCCTGCTGCCTGTGCGTTTCGTCGGTATCGAGCGTTTGAGTGCCGTTGCTGGGGGACAGATGATGATCGCGCTTTCCGGCCCGCTTCTCATCCTGCCGATCGCGGCCGGGTTGCTGACCCGGTGGTTGCCGGCAGCGACGATCTGCAGCGCCGGTCTCGTCATCTCGGCTGCCGGTCTCTTCTGGCTCGCCCATATTCCCGTCGGTTCGGACCATGTGGCGCTTGTTGCACCCCTGCTGACGATCGGTATCGGCATCAGCCTGCCCTGGGGCCTCATGGACGGGCTTGCCGTCAGTGTCGTGCCGAAGGAGCGCGCCGGCATGGCAACCGGGATTTTCAGCACGACCCGCGTCGCCGGCGAAGGGGTGGCACTCGCCATCGTGAGTGCGGTCCTCTCCGCGCTGACGCAGTCCTATCTTGGAACAAGCCATGAAGCGATCGTGGCGGCACAGCGCCTGGTGACGGGCGATCTCAAGGGTGCGGGCCAGGCTCTTTCCGGAATGGGCGAACTGGAACTCATCCATGCCTATAATGATGCTTTCGGCCTGCTTCTGTGGTTTCTAACCGGCATCACGGTTCTGACGGCAATCGTCATTTTCACTTTCATGGGACGCGGTGCCGGCAAAGCCGGCGAAGCGGCTGAAGAATCTGTTGCTGTTTGAACGGAAAAGGGCGGACAAACGTTTCCGCCCTTTTAACTATAGCTACTGAAAGACTACTCCTTCCGACGCAATTTATCCTGCAATATTACATCCCGCAGTAACGACTCCTAAAGTCCGGGCTGTCACTTTTATTTCCATTGGCATTGCGTGAGCATATTTACTGGCTGGGGTTTTGAAATGAATCGTAATCGGGATGATTGGGTCAACCAGCGGGCATATGCCATCTGGGAAGAGGAAGGCCGGCCGCACGGTCGGGGCGAGAGCCATTGGGCACAGGCGCTCAGGGAGTTCGAACAGCTCGAAGCTACCAAGGCTTCCGCCGACGGCAGTGATCTCATCGAAAAACTGAAGGCAGCCGGACGCTTGATGCGGACCTATGACGAGGCCGAGGCACAGGATAATCAGAGCAGCCGGCGCAAGACGGCAGGCCGCTAGGTTGAATCCGGCCACGCGGCAAAAGCCATTTCCATGCGAGCTTGTATAAGCCGCCGACCATCAGGCCGGCGGCTTTTGCATTATTGCGCCAGTCTATCCGCAAGCGTGATGTGAACGTTCTTCAGCTCCGAATATTCATCGAAACCATGACGACCGAGCTCGCGGCCGATCCCGCTTTGCTTGTAGCCGCCGATCGGCATTTGCGGCGTGCCGTCGCCCATGCCGTTGATCCAGGTACGGCCGGCCTTGATGCGGCGGATCGCCTGCAGGGCAGTCGATAGATTGCTCGACCAGACGCAGGCTGAAAGGCCGAAAGGTGTATCATTGGCCAAGCGGATTGCCTCTTCGGGATCCTTGAAGCGGAAGCTGGCAAGAACCGGGCCGAAGATTTCCTCACGAGCAATCGACATATCCGGTTTCACGCCGGTGAAGATCGTCGGCGCGTAGAAAGCGCCGCCTTCGCCGAGAATGGTGCCACCGCTATAGATCTGTGCGCCATCCGCCTTGCCTGCGGCTACATAGCCGGAGACCTTCTCGAGATGGGCTTTGTGGATCAGCGCACCGACGGTGCTGGAATCGTCGAGCGGATCGCCGGTGACGATCCTTGCCGCCAGAGCCTCGACCTTTTCCAGAAGCTTGTCGGCGACGGATTCATGAACGATCAGGCGACTGCCGGCAATGCAGACCTGACCCGAGCAATGGAAAGCGCCGCCAGAAATCTTCGCGGCGGCGGCATCGAGATCAGCATCGGCGAAGACAACCTGCGGACCTTTGCCGCCGAGTTCCAGGCCGACCCTTTTGATGTTCTGGCCGGCAATCGCGCCGATGATCCGGCCGACGCGCTGCGAACCGGTGAAGGTGACCATGTCGACATCGGGATGCTCGGCGAAGATCTGACCGACATCGGCGCCATAGCCTGTCACGACATTCAACACACCGTCCGGCAAGCCAGCCTCGCGGGCAAGTTCTGCGAGGCGGATGGTCGAGCCCGAGGTGAATTCGCTGGGTTTGATAACGACGGTGCAGCCTGCGCCAATCGCCCAGGGAATGCGCTCGGAGCCGATCAACAGCGGGAAATTCCAGGGCGTGATGATGCCGACGACGCCGGCCGGCTCGCGCAGCACGAGCCCGAGCGTATTGGCACCCATATCATTATGCGTTTCGCCTTCGAGGCCCTGTGCGTGGCCGGCGGCATAATGCCAGAGCGTCGCGGAAAAGCCCATTTCGCCGCGCGCCTGGTTGATTGCCTTGCCGACCTCCAGCGCCTCGATGGTGGCAAGCTCCTCGATATTCGCTTCGATGAGATCGGCGACGCGGCGCATGATGCGGGCACGCTCGCCACCGGTCATTTTCGGCCAGGGGCCATGGTCGAAGGCTTTGCGGGCAGCCGCAATTGCAGCCTCGGCGTCGGCACGCGAACCTTTCGGAATGGCGCCGACGATATGGCCGGGGTGAGCAGGACTTTCGCGGTTGATCGTCTCTCCTGACTGGGCGGGAACGCTCCTGCCATCGATCAGCATGGAATAGCGGCGGTCCTGCAGAAGGCGCGGATCGTCTAGGCGCGGCGCGATGAAGCGATATTGGACGGTCATGACATTGTCCTCGATTGCTGAATGGGACTGCTGATGGGCGACTACTGTCGGGCGGCCCAACTGAGGCCGCGCCGGAGAATGAGAGGCATGTAGGGATGGTTGAATTCGGCGGCGACATGACCGAGTGCCGAATAGAAGATGCGGCCCTCGCCGAAGTGCCGCTTGAAGACTACCGGCATCGCGATATTGCGCGCGGCCGGATCGTACTGGCCGGTAAAGGTTGTGGTGGCGAGGATTTCGACCGAAGGATCGTAGTGCAGGTAATATTGCTCCGAGCGGTAGTCGAAATCCGGGATACCTTCCATCAGCGGATCGTCCTGCCGCGTCACCGCGACCCGGAAGTCGATGATATTGCCGGGATGGGCGACCCAGGTGACGCCTGAGACGTAGCGGAAGGGGGCGCTTTCCTTGAAGGACGTGGCAAGGCAGCCATGATGGCCGCCGAGGCCAAGCCCGCCACGTACCGCTTCAACCAGCGCATTGGCATGCGGTTTTTCAAGCGTCTCGCCGGTGATGACAGGGACCAAAAGGTCGGCTTTCGCAAGCTGCGGAGAGCCAAAGATGTCGAGATCATTGGTGATCTCGACCGCAAAGCCGTCTTCACGCAGCAACTCGCCGACGATATTGGCGCATGGTTCCGGCTCATGGCCTGCCCAGCCGCCCCAGACGATGATCGCCTTCTTCATCCTTCCTCCTTCAGAGCGTTTCCGTTTTTCTTCGAATCACGAAAATTCTCTATCTCTCTGTCTTCACGCAATTCCGGAGGCAAAACCGCTGCCTGCTTTCGCCGGAGTTGCGCTAGGCCTGATGCAGCAGGCCTTCGATGGTAACACTATGGCGCAACGGTCCGCCGGCCAGATAGCGTTCGATTTCTTCTACCACGAGGCGGCCAAGACGATGGCGCTCGCGGCCGATGGCGCCAGCAATATGTGGCGTCATCAGTACATTCTCCAGCGTATAGAGAGGGGAATCGACCGGCGGTGTTTCCGGCTCAGTCACATCGAGAATTGCCCAGAGCCGGCCACTGACGAGTTCGGCCTCCAGAGCTGCGCTATCGACAATGCCGCCACGGGCGGTGTTGATCAGCGTTGCGCCGTCGGGCATGCGGGCCAGCATGCCGGCGTCGATCATGCCGCGGGTGGATGCGAGCAACGGCGCGTGGATGGAAATCGTGTCGCAGCTTTTCATCAGTTCGTCGAGAGGAACAAGCGTTGCGCCCATGCGGCGCGCCTCTGACGCATCGACCAATGGATCGTGCAGCAGGATTTCGATGCCGAACGGTCGCAGAAGCTCAATGACACGACGGCCGATGCGCGAGGCGCCGATGATGCCGACACGCTTTTCCCAATTGCCGGCGTCGCCTTCATACTGCTGGGAAACGCCGATGAAGCTGCGCTTCGACGTATAGTCCCGGCGAAACCGGAAAACCTGCTTGTTCGCAAAAAGAATGGCGGCAAGTGTAAATTCGGCGACAGGAACGGCATTCGCATCCGCAGCATTGGTAACGACCACGCCACGCTCGAAAACTTCCGGCGCGACGAAATGCTTCACCGACCCGGCCGCATGAGCGATCAGCCGCAGTTTGGGTGCAGTGTCGAGGACCGCTGCATCGATCATCGGGCAGCCCCAACCGGTTACGAGGATCTCCGCATCCGCGAGAATCTGCCTTGCTGCAGCGGTAGAGAAATCGCCAATCGGCAATTCGCCTGGCATTCGGCAGGCCTGCTTCAGCCTGGCAGTATCAGCAGCGGCAAAGAGCTTTTCAATGCCAAAGGGTCCGAAGGCGAAAGCAAGGGCCGGGCGGGCTTTCTCTGCGATCGAAGCATCCTGAAGCAATTGCACTCTCCCTTGCGCCAAGAAGAACTTCGCGCAGTACCGGAGCGGTCAAGCCGCCTCCCGCATCAGATCGCATGGATGCGCAATTTGCGCAAGTTAATTGCGCATGTTTCTCAATTTTGCGCAATTTGCGCAACGGTCTCGCCGCGCTGGAGATCGACGCCGCATTCGATCTGCAGGGGCGTGGCACTGGGATCTGCAAGCCGCCGCTGTACAAGGCCGATGGCCTGCCGGGCCATCTCGGCACAGTCGACGCGCATTGTCGTCAGCCTTGGATGCATGAGCGCGGCATAGGGAAGGTCGTCGAAACCAATGACGGAGATCTTTTCCGGCACGGGAATGCCGGCCGCCCCGAGGGCGTTCATGAGACGGAAAGCACCCATATCGTTGGCGCAGAAAACGCTCGTCCAACCGGCTTCGCCGCGGGCACGCTTCTCCACCTCAGCCAGCAATTCCGCATCGGTGCCGCCAGCAACGCTGATTGCCGTAGAGACCGCATCGGGACAGGCTTCCAGCGCTGAATAGAAACCGCGGCGGCGCTGGGTCGTCGTCCAGCGCGTATGATCATGGATATAAAGAAGATTCCGGTGACCCGCGTTTAGCAGGGTGCGGCCTGCGAGTTCAGCTCCAAAGAAATTGTTGGGCGCCACGCAGTCAAAGCGCATGGCGGGATCATAACCATTGACCAGCACGGCGTGGCGCGTGCCATCGAGGAAATGCGATGCAAGATTTTCGGAGAGGTCGATGCCGACAAAGATCGTCATGTTCGCTTCTTCATTCTCCTGGTCGCGCAGCATGCGCTCTGGACCAAGGGAGGTCTCGTCCACCATGCGGATGGAGAGCGTGAAGCCGCCGTCGCGGGCGCTGCTCTTCAGGCCGGCGATGACAGCTTCGTAGAAAGGCGCAAGGCCGCCCGTGGCAAGGCTTCCCGTCACATAGGCGCGCAGGTGGCGCATTTGCGCGGCCGGCTGGCGTCCGCGTCCGAGATAACCGGCATCCTGCGCAAGTTTGCGGATTTGCATGCGGCGCTCGTCGCTGATGCCTCGCGCATCGGACAGTGCGCGCGAAACCGTGCTGACGGAAACGCCCGCTGCTTTTGCGATCGCAATTTGGTTCGCGTCGGGCTTACCTGATTTCTTCACTACCTGTCCTCCTGAACCCTTCGATCAAACGAGGATTCCCGCGACAAATCCACCCTTTGCCACGCATTTTCAATAGCTCTCCGCAGCTTATCGCAGCGCAAGAGGCGATGTATTGCGCAATCAAATTTGCACAGAACTGAAATTTGCGCAATTGACAACGCAAATTGCGCATGCAGAATTGCGACCCTGTAGAAGGACGGTCCCGCGGCCGCGCATTGCGTTTGCGCTCAGTCCAGTGCCGTCGGTTTCGGGAGGAGGAGTTCCATGACAAACGACATGAAACGCGAATTCATTCAGGCGATGATCAGTCGCCGCCAGCTTCTGCAGGCTGCCGGCGCCGGTGCTACGGCTGCCGCCATGTCCGGCTTCGGCTCGATTGCGAGCGCGCAGGAGAAGGTGGAGCTGACCATCTGGGCCTGGACGCCCAACACGCAGAGCGAGATCGACCTCTTCACCAAGGCCTTCCCGAATATCGGCGTGAAGCTCGAGAATGCCGGCCAGGGCCCGGATGAATATGTGAAACTGCGCAACGCTATCCAGGCCGGCAGCGGCCTGCCCGATGTCGGCCAGGTCGAATTCACGAACATTCCGGGTTTCCGCCAGCTGCAGGCGCTGCTTGATATGGGCCAGCATGGCGCCAACGAGGTCAAGGACAAGTTCATCGACTGGACTTGGGCCTCTGCTTCGGATGGCGATGCCGTCTATGGTATTCCGTGGGACTCCGGCCCGATGGGTATTCTTTACCGTGCCGACGTGCTTGACCAGCACAAGATTGCGGTTCCGAAGACCTGGGCCGAATTTTCCGCCAACTCCAAGGCGCTCTCCAAGGCCGCGCCCGGCACTTACCTTACCAATTTCGGCGGCACGGCCGACGGCGGCTGGGTGATTGCGCTTCTCGCGCAGGCTGGCTGGAAGCCCTTCGAGCTCAAGGGCACGGATCTCAAGCTGAACCTCAACGATGCGATCGCCAAGAAATGGGCCGTCTTCTGGCAGGACCTGATCGATGCCGACGCCGTCGGCGTCAAGACGCCGGTCTGGACGACCGACTGGTTCACCGGGCTCGATGAAGGCACCTATGCCTCGTGGATGACGGGTGCCTGGGGCGCCGTCTTCATTCCGCAGTTTGCCAAGAAGAGCAACGGCCACTGGCGCGCAGCGCCGCTTCCGCAGTGGGAAGTGGGCAAATATGTCTCCGCCAATCTCGGCGGATCCACCTTCGCCGTCTTCAACACGACCAAGCATCCGAAGGAAGCCACGCAGCTTGCGGTCTTCCTCGGCAGCAATCCGGAAGTGGCGCGCATGTGGACGACCAAGCAGTTCCTCTTCCCGGTTCTGAAGGAGCTTACCTCCGATCAGGAGCTGATGGGCCACAAGTACGATCTCTATGGCGGCCAGGCCGTCAACGAGGTCTTCGCCGAAAGCGCCAAACACGTCGACTCTTCGTTCCAGTATGCGCCGTTCCAGGATTATCTCGCTGCCCAGGTGCAGCAGGAATTCTCGGCCTCCATCGGCGGCAAGGGCTCGCTCAGCGATGCCTTCGATCGCCTGCAGGAAGGGGTCAGCGCCTATTGCTCCGACCAGGGCTACACCGTCTCCCAAGGATGAGCCGCGGGGATGCGGGATTTTCTTCCCGCATCCTTTTGCATCACGCGCGCCATGCTGGCGCATTTCGCATTGAACTGCCGGAGACGGATACATGGCCGGTTTGGAAAGCCGCAAGCGGCGATACCGGGTGAGCAAGGGAATTGCGCCCTATCTCTTCCTCGCGCCTTTCGCACTGCTTTTCATCGCCTTCCTGATCGCGCCGATGGCCTATGCCTTCACGCTGGCAATCTACAAGACAACAGTGGTTGCCGGGACGAAATTCGTCGGCGCGGAGAATTTCGTGCGCGCGCTCGGCGATCCCAAGTTCTGGCAGGGCGTCATCGTGCTGGTGAATTTTGCGCTGATCCAGATCCCCGGCATGGTGGCAGCGGCGCTACTTATCGCTCTCATTCTCGATAGCGGCACGGTTTATGCAAAGAGTTTTTTCCGCATCAGCTTCTTCATTCCCTATGCCGTGCCGGCCGTTATCGCGACGTTGATCTGGGGCTATCTCTACGGCCCGTCGTTTGGACCGTTCACACAGCTTGCCACGGCCATTGGTCTGCCGCCGCCGAATTTCCTCGGGCCGAGCACGATATTGCCGTCGATCGCCAATATCGCGAACTGGGAATATACCGGCTATCAGATGATCATCTATTACGCCGCCCTGCAGGCCATTCCGGCCGATCTCGAAGAGGCGGCCTCCATGGACGGGGCGAACAGCTTTACCTATGCGATGCGGGTGAAATTGCCGCTGATCGCTCCGATGGTCGTCGTCACCATCATCTTCTCGATCATCGGCTCGCTGCAGCTCTTCTCCGAGCCCTATTTGCTGCGCAATCTGGCGCCGACTGTCATCAACAATGCCTTTACGCCGAACTACTACGCCTACACGCTCGCCTTTACCAACCAGCAGTACAACTATTCGGCTGCGGTTTCCTTTGTGCTCGGCGGCGTCACGGCGGTGATCTCCTATGCCTTCATGCTGATCGTCAACCGCGGAGGCCGCAAATGACCATCGTCGGCAAATCGAAACGCTCTTCCGCCTTTCGCCGCAATCGCTGGACGCTGACGGCAATCCTCGCCGTGATCTGGCTTTATACGGCGCTGCCGCTGTTTTACGTCCTGGTGGCGGCGTCCAAATCGAACAACGACCTCTTTACCACCTTCGGGCTGTGGTTCTCGGGCGACTTCCGGCTTTTCGAGAATATCCGCCAGGTCTTTTCCTATCAGGGTGGCATCTTTGCCCGGTGGCTGCTCAATACCGTTTTCTATGCAACGGTTGCCGGCGTCGGCGCGGCACTGTTTTCAACCATGGCCGGCTATGCGCTGGCAAAATATGACTTCCGCGGCAAGCGCCTGATCTTTGCGATCATCCTCGGCGCTGTCATGATCCCGCAGACGGCGCTGGTCGTGCCGCTCTTCCTGCTGATGTCGAAGGTCGGCATGGTCAATACGCCGTGGGCGGTCATCCTGCCGTCGCTGGTCTATCCCCCGGGCGTCTTTCTCATGCGGGTCTATGCCGACGATGCAATTCCGAATGAGCTGATCGATGCCGGTCGAGTCGATGGAGCTGGTGAATTCCATATCTTCTCGGCGCTGACGCTCAGGCTTCTGATGCCGGGCTTTGCCACCGTGCTGATCCTCTCTTTCGTGGCGACCTGGAACAACTACTTCCTGCCGCTCGTGGTGCTGAGTTCGGCCGAATATTTCCCCGTCACGGTGGGGCTCGCGCAATGGTACGCGACGGCGACCGTCGGCTCGGGCGGCGGGGCGGCTCTTTTCACGCTGGTACTGGCCGGCGCACTCATCAGCATCGTTCCCGTCATCATCGCATTCATCGTCATGCAACGCTTCTGGCAAGGCGGCCTCGGCGCCGGCGGCGTCAAGGCGTGAGGAGACTGGCACATGGCCGTCATTGAACTTCGCAAGATCCGCAAATCCTTCGGTGCACTCGACATCATCGGCGGACTGGACCTCCATATAGAAGACGGCGAATTCGTCGTTTTCGTCGGTCCGTCGGGCAGCGGCAAGTCAACGCTGCTGCGCCTCGTCGCCGGTCTGGAGGAGGCCACCTCCGGCCAAATCCTGATCGACGGCGAGGATGTTACGGAGCTCGGCCCGGCAGACCGCAGCCTGTCCATGGTCTTTCAGTCCTATGCTCTCTATCCGCACAAGACCGTGCGCGCCAATATGGCCTTCGGGCTGGAGGTGGCGCGCACGCCGAAGGCGGAGATTGCGCGGCGCGTGCAGGCGGCGGCGGCGTCGCTGAGGCTCGAACCGTATCTCGACCGCAAACCAAAGGAGCTTTCCGGCGGCCAGCGGCAGCGCGTGGCGATCGGCCGTGCCATCGTGCGCGATCCCGTCGCCTTCCTGTTCGACGAGCCGTTATCGAATCTCGATGCGGCACTCCGAGCGGAAATGCGCATCGAGATCGCCAAGCTGCACCAGCGGCTGAAAGCGACGATGATTTACGTCACCCATGACCAGGTCGAGGCGATGACGCTTGCCGACAAGATCGTGGTCTTGAAAGACGGTGAAATCCAGCAGATCGGCTCGCCGATCGATCTCTATGAGAGGCCGGCCAATCTTTTCGTCGCGCAATTTCTCGGCTCGCCGAAGATGAACGTCTTCGACGCGGAACGCGTGAATGGTGGACTACGCGTGGCCAGTTCGGGGCGCCTCGACCTCGCTTCGGCGCCCGCCAATGCAGCCAAGCTTGGCGTACGGCCGGAAGACATTACTGTGACCGCTGTCGGCCAGGGAAATCTCGACGGCAAGGTGGACGTGGTGGAGCGACTGGGCTCGGATACTTACGCCTATGTCGCGCTTTCCGACGGCGCGCTGGTAACGGTACGGCTTGCCGGAAATGCACGACTCACCGTCGGCGAGGCCATCAGCCTGCAGTTCGACAGGAATGAACTGCATCTTTTCGACGGGGCCGGCCAAGCAATCGCCCTGTAAACACGTGCATTTTCATATACAAGCCGCCTCTAATCTTCTTATTTTTGCAGATATGTAACCGAGATAACTTTTTACTGACGTGTAACTTGGCTAAGGTCCGCGCATCTGTGGCTTGCAAAAGGTGAGATGCATGGCAGGTGAAACGGTACTCGTCGTCGGCGGTGCGGGATATATTGGCTCGCATACGTGTCTTGATCTGGCGAACAAGGGTTACAAGCCCGTCGTCTTCGATAATTTTTCCAACGGCCATCGCGAATTCGTCAAATGGGGACCGGCGGAAGAGGGCGATATTCGCGATAGGGCCCGTCTCGATGAGGTGCTGGCAAAGCATAAGCCGTCGGCAATCCTGCATTTCGCGGCGCTGATCGAAGTCGGCGAATCGGTCAAGGATCCGGTCTCGTTCTATGAGAATAATGTCATCGGCACGCTGACGCTGTTGTCGGCGGCGCAGGCCGCCGGCATCAATGCCTTCGTCTTCTCGTCCACCTGCGCGACCTATGGTCTGCCGCAGAGCGTGCCGCTCGATGAGACGCATCGCCAGGTGCCGATCAATCCCTACGGCCGTACCAAATATATCGTCGAGCAGGCGCTTGCCGATTACGACCAGTACAAGAGCCTTCGCTCCGTCGTGCTGCGTTATTTCAATGCCGCCGGTGCCGATTTCGAAGGCCGGATCGGCGAATGGCACCAGCCGGAAACGCATGCGATCCCGCTGGCGATCGATGCAGCGCTCGGCCGTCGCCAGGGGTTCAAGGTTTTCGGCAGCGATTACGAGACGCGCGACGGCACCTGCGTGCGCGACTATATCCATGTTCTCGATCTTGCGGACGCACATGTGCGCGCCGTCCAATATCTGATTGATGGCGGTGAATCCGTCGCGCTCAATCTTGGCACGGGCACCGGCACAACGGTGAGGGAACTGCTCGGCGCCATCGAAGATGTCTCCCGAAAGCCGTTCCCGGTCGAGTATATCGGTCGTCGTGAGGGCGATTCGCATACGCTGGTTGCCAATAACGACAAGGCGCGGGACGTGTTGGGCTGGGTGCCGCAATATGATCTCTCGCGGATCATCCAGTCGGCCTGGAACTGGCATGCGCGATCAAACCATCACTGAACGCGGCTCAAAGCCCAACGTTCTCGTCATCACTGCGGACCAATGGCGCGGCGATTGTCTCTCTTCTGTGGGGCACGCCTGCGTCAGGACGCCCAATGTCGATGCCCTGGCTAAAGACGGGACGCTCTTCCGGCGGCATTATGCCGGTGCCGCTCCCTGTTCGCCGGCGCGGGCCACGCTCTATACCGGCCTCTACCAGATGAACCACCGGGTCTGCCGGAACGGCTCGCCGCTCGACCGGCGTTTCGACAATCTGGCGTTGGCAGCAAGGCGGGCGGGTTACGACCCGACGCTGTTCGGCTATACGGATACGGCGCCCGATCCACGCGATATGGATGCCAATGACCCGCACTTGACGACCTATGAAGGTCTGTTGCCGGGTTTCACTGTCCGCCAGCTTCTGCCGGAGCATGAGAGGCAGTGGCTCTCATGGCTACGCTCACGCGGCCGCACGGATGCCACCAGCCGCGATATCCATATTCCGGTCGGGACTGTCGCAGGGGAAATCTCGAATGCGGCGCCAGCCTATTCACGCGAAGAAACGCAGACCGCTTTTCTGACAGGGGAATTCATCCGCTGGATGGGCGAGCAGGACGCGCCATGGTTCGCGCATATTTCCTTCCTGCGGCCGCACCCGCCGTTCTCCGTGCCGGAGCCCTTCAACCGGATGTTCGGGCCTGGGGAAGGCCCAGCTTTTGCGCGTGCGACGGACCGTGAAAGGGAACAGCAAGGCCATCCCTATCTCGCCTATGCCATGCCGCGAACTCAAAAGGGCAGCTTCATCCATGGAGCGGAGGGGCCGCTCAGCGATTTGAGCGCTGCCGACTTCGACGCCATCCGGTCGATCTACTATGGGATGATCGCCGAGGTAGATGACCAGCTCGGTCGGATCTGGCAGGCGCTGAAGGATGCGGACGCATGGGACAACACGATCGTCGTCTTCACGTCCGATCATGCCGAGATGGCGGGTGATCACTGGACGCTCGGCAAGGGCGGCTATTTCGAGGGCAGCTATCATATTCCTCTCGTCATCCGCGATCCTCGCGCGGCTTCAGTCAGCGGTATCGTCGAGAGTTTCACCAGTGCTGCCGATGTGTTCCCGACGCTCTGCGATCGGCTCGGCATCAGACCTGCCAATGATATCGACGGGCGCTCGCTTGCGCCTTTCCTCGATGGCGGTATGGCGCAGGGCTGGCGGGATGCGGCGTTCTGGGAATTCGATTTCCGGGATATCGCCCATGGCGAAGCGGAACGGCATTTCGGCCTTCGGCCGAACGAGCTGAATCTTGCCGTCATCCGCGACGAGCGATTCAAATATGTCCATTTCACTTCATTGCCAGCACTGCTCTTCGATCTCGTCAAGGATCCGATGGAGCTGCGCAATCTTGCCGATGATCCGGCCTATGCTTCGGTGCGGCTCCACTATGCCGAACGGCTGCTGTCGCTCAGAGCGCGACATCTGGATCAGACGCTTGCCTATACCGAGCTGACGGAAAAAGGGCCGGTGATGTACCGGCCCTGAGCGGCGTCAGAAGTTTCCGAGGAAGTCCCGCTTGCCGACCGGCGCACCCTGATTGCGCAGGATGGCGTGTGCCGTCGTCACGTGGAAATAGAAGTTCGGCAGCGCGAAGAGCGCGACATATTCGATGCCGGGAACGACAGAGCCGTTGCGGCCCGGAACCGTGATTTCCCTTAGATCGCTGCCATCAAGAGCTTCGGCAGAAAAGCTCGCAAGGTAAGCTTCGGTCTTGGCCATACGCTCCCGCAGGTCGGCGATCGTCGTTTCATTATCTTCGAACTTCGGCGCCTCAGTTGCTGTCAGGCGGGCGAGCGCGAACTTCGCGCTATCGCTGGCGCGCTGATACTGGCCGGAAAGCGGCAGCATATCCGGGGCAAGGCGTGCATTTATGAGGATGGCTGGGTCGATTTTCTTTTCCTCGGCATAGGCTTCCGCCTTGTCGAGATAGGTCTTCAGACTGTCAATGCCGCGCTGGAACATCGGCACGGTCAAACGATACATCGAAATGGACATTGGTCCTCTCTCCAAAATCTTTAAAAAACGGCTGTGTGCGCAAGCCGTTTGGGCTCCGCCTAGATGGGGATCTCTACGGCTTTCGCAATACGCGCCTGTGACGTCCTTTTCCCACGATGGCCAGATTGCAACAGACAATCATGCACAATTCACCTTGGCAGAATGGCTTCTACTCCGCAGCGACAGCGGAAATCGGCAAAGAGACTTGACGTCGTTTCGATAAAATGGAATGAATATTCCGCGAAACAAATTTTACGGTTTGTTTGTTCCGTTTTAACGGAACCGCCACGGGAGAGGCGGCATGGGATTGAGGTTCGCAGACGGATGTCTGGGACCCCGGCGTGAGGAGGGTGCAGCCGGGCACCGCTTTGTGGAGGAAATGCAATGAAAAGATTTATCCTGGGCACCGCGATGGCGCTCGTCCTGTCGACGGCAGCACACGCGGAAACCGTTGGCGTTTCGATGGCGAAATTCGACGACAACTTCCTGACCGTTCTGCGCAACGGCATGACCGATTATGCAAAGACGCTGAATGGCGTCACCCTGCAGGTTGAAGACGCGCAGAACGACGTTTCCAAGCAGCAGAGCCAGATCCAGAATTTCATCGCCTCCAAGGTCGATGCAATCATCGTCAACCCTGTCGATACCGATGCGACGACTGCAATGTCGAAGCTCGCTGCCGATGCCGGCATTCCGCTGGTTTACGTCAACCGTCAGCCGGTCAACGTCGACACGCTGCCCGAAAAGCAGGCTTTCGTCGCTTCCAACGAACAGGAATCCGGCACGCTGGAAACCAAGGAAATCTGCCGTATTCTCGGCGGCAAGGGCAAGGCCGTCGTTATCATGGGCGAGCTTTCCAACCAGGCTGCGCGCATGCGCACCCAGGACGTTCATGATGTCGTCAAGACGGACGAATGCAAGGGACTGGAGATCGTGGAAGAGCAGACGGCCAACTGGGATCGCACCCAGGGCGCCGACCTGATGACCAACTGGCTCTCCAGCGGCATCGAGTTCGACGCCGTGATCTCCAACAACGACGAAATGGCGATCGGCGCCATCCAGGCGCTGAAGGCAGCCGGCAAGGATATGACCAAGGTCGTCGTCGGCGGTGTCGACGCCACGCAGGACGCGCTTGCCGCAATGCAGGCCGGCGACCTCGACGTCACCGTGTTCCAGGATGCCGCGGGCCAAGGCAAGGGCGCGCTCGACACGGCACTCAAGATTGCCAAGGGCGAAAAGGTCGAGAAGAAGGTCTACATCCCCTTCCAGCTCGTCACGCCTGCCAACGTCAAGGACTTTGTCTCCAAGAACTGAGGCAAACGCCAAGCAGGATGCGGGTTCTGCCCGCATCCTTTCAGCCTGTCCGTATCCGGAGGAGATGATATGGTCGTCAGCCCGTCAACCATGGCCGCAGTGCGCGCAAGCGGCGCAGTTCCGAATGCGGAATATCTCTTGAGCGCAGAGGGCGTTCGCAAGGAATTTCCGGGGGTCGTCGCGCTCGACGATGTGCAGTTCCGGCTGAAGCGCGCTTCCGTGCATGCGCTGATGGGTGAAAACGGCGCCGGCAAGTCGACTCTGATGAAAATCCTCGCCGGCATCTACACGCCCGACAAGGGCGATATCCGCCTGAAAGGGGCGGAAATCCGGTTGAAATCTCCGCTCGATGCGCTGGAGAATGGGATCGCCATGATCCATCAGGAGCTGAACCTGATGCCGTTCATGACGGTCGCCGAAAATATCTGGATCCGCCGCGAGCCCAAGAACCGCTTCGGTTTCGTCGACCACGGCGCGATGCATCGCATGACCGAGGCGCTGTTTGCCCGGCTCAATATCGCGATCGACCCCGATATCGAGGTCCGCTACCTCTCGGTCGCAAACCGGCAAATGGTCGAGATCGCCAAGGCAGTTTCCTACAATTCCGACGTCCTCATCATGGACGAGCCGACCTCGGCGCTGACGGAGCGCGAGGTCGAGCATCTTTTCCGCATCATTCGCGACCTGAGATCCCAGGGCATCGGCATCGTCTACATCACCCACAAGATGAACGAGCTCTTCGAGATCGCCGACGAGTTCTCCGTTTTCCGTGACGGCAAATATATCGGCACGCATGCCTCCACTGATGTCACCCGCGACGACATCATCCGCATGATGGTCGGCCGCGAGATCACCCAGATGTTCCCGAAGGAAGAGGTGCCGATCGGCGAGGTGGTGCTGTCGGTGAAGGACCTCAGCCTGTCCGGCATCTTCCGCGACGTTTCCTTCGAGGTGCGCTCGGGCGAAATACTCGGTGTGGCAGGCCTCGTCGGCTCCGGCCGATCGAATGTCGCCGAAACGCTGTTCGGCGTGACACCGGCAAGCTCCGGCACGATCGAGCTTTTCGGCAAGCAGGTACAGATCACTTCGCCGACGGCAGCGATCCGCAATCGCATGGCTTTCCTCACGGAAGACCGCAAGGATACGGGCTGTCTTCTGATCCTCAACGTGCTCGAAAACATGCAGGTCGCCGTGCTGCACGACAAGTTCGTCAAGGGCGGCTTTGTTCAGGAGGGCGCGATTGAGGAAACCTGCGAGGACATGGCGCGTAAGCTGCGCGTCAAGACCCCGACCCTCTATGAGCGGGTCGAGAACCTCTCGGGCGGCAATCAGCAGAAGGTGCTGATCGGCCGCTGGCTGCTCACCAATCCGAAAATCCTGATTCTCGACGAGCCGACACGCGGGATCGATGTCGGGGCCAAGGCGGAAATCCATCGGCTGGTGACCGAAATGGCGCGCAACGGCGTCGCCGTCATCATGATCTCTTCGGAGATGCCCGAGGTTCTCGGCATGAGCGACCGTATCATGGTGATGCACGAGGGGCGCGTCACCGGTTTTCTCAATCGCGACGAAGCAACGCAGATCAAGGTGATGGAACTCGCCGCGCAGTGATTGCGCGTGACAACGATCGCCAAAGGGAGGTTTGACATGACTATCAAGGCAGCAGAGGGCACGGCGCCCCTCGCAACCCGGCCGAGACGGCGGCGTGTGCCGCCGGAACTCAGCATCTTCCTCGTGCTGGTCGGTATTGCGCTCGTTTATGAAATTCTCGGCTGGATCTTCATCGGCCAGAGCTTTCTTCTGAACTCGCAGCGCCTGACGATCATGATCCTGCAGGTCTCCGTCATCGGCATCATCGCTGTCGGCGTCACCCAGGTCATCATCACCGGCGGCATCGATCTTTCGTCGGGCTCGGTCGTCGGCATGACGGCGATGATCGCAACCAGCTTCGCCCAGTCCTCTACCTGGGGGCGAGCCGTCTTCCCCTCGCTGACCGACCTGCCCGCTCTCGTGCCGATCATGATCGGCCTGCTGATCGGGTCGGCTGCCGGTCTCATAAACGGCGCGCTCATCGCCTATACGAAGATCCCTCCCTTCATCGCAACGCTTGGCATGTTCGTTTCGGCGAGAGGTGTGGCGAAGTGGTATACGAAGGGGCAGCCGGTTTCCGGGATCACCGAGCAATTCCACTTCATCGGAACCAAGGCGTGGCCTGTCGTCGTTTTTCTGGTTGTTGCGCTGATCTTTCACATTGCGCTGCGCTACACCCGCTACGGCAAGTTCACCTACGCCATCGGTGCTAACCCGCAGGCCGCGCGCGTCTCGGGCATCAACATCGAGGCGCATCTCGTCAAGGTTTATGTGATTGCGGGATTGCTTGCCGGTCTTGCCGGCATCGTTACGGCGGCTCGCGCTGAAACCGCCCAAGCCAGCATGGGTGTCGGATATGAACTCGACGCGATCGCCGCGACCGTCATCGGCGGCACTTCGCTCACCGGCGGCGTCGGACGCATCACTGGCACCGTCATCGGCACAGTCATTCTCGGCGTCATGACGTCAGGCTTCACCTTTCTCAGGATCGACGCTTACTACCAGGAAATCGTCAAGGGCGTCATCATCATCGCGGCCGTCGTTATCGACGTCTACAGGCAGAAGAAACGAACCAAGCACTGAACCGGGAAAAGGGGGCTTCGGCCCCCTTCACTGTTTATGGAGAACGGCTGTGGTCACAACGAAGGATCCAGGGCTCCGGATATCTTCAGATGGTGCACGAGTTTCTGGCGATCCCCCAAAATCATCTCGGGAGGGATATCGGCCGGATAGAAGAGATCGATTTCCAATCCCTCGGCGAGAGCGTCATCTGTCGGTCCGGGCAATTGTCTCTCACCTATGCGCGCTTCGAAGACCGCAAGCAGGAAGTCGAAGGTTTCGCCTTTCGGTGAAATAAACTTTTTTCGCTCGAGTTCGATCAGATCCACGCGATCCAGGGAAACGCCAATCTCCTCTGATATCTCGCGGCGAAATGCGACCGAAAAATCCTCGCCTTCTTCGACCGTTCCACCCGGCAGGGACCAGCCCGCGTGCATGCCGCTTCTCTTCGCGAGGACGATTTGACCGCTGGCATTGTGGATGATGCCGATCGCTCCGCCCCGCGCCCGTCGGGAAAAGTGCTTGTGTTTCTGTGCCTCAAAATCAGCTTCCGGTAGGGGCTGATCGGTCGCCGTCAGCCTGGCATTCGGGTGTCGTCGAGTAAGCGCGTGGAAAATTTCCTCACTCATGGAGTTCTTTCAGATCATTGGCAGAAAAGACCGTCTGCGCTGATTGAGGCTGCGGATCGCAGGATGCAAGGTATCTGCGGCGCCGCCCTTTTGCATCGCAAAATTGCATGGTTTCCACATTGCGCATTTGTAAAAAAAGAGGTGGCGCTTTCTGTCAGCTTTTCTATTGTTGCCGCTTCGGTCCGCCCGTTCGGGCAGTGCAGGAAAGCAGATGCAACTCGTATTCGACGGTCATAACGACGTTCTCCTTCGACTCTGGTCCCATGCGAAAGACGGAAGCGATCCGGTCGCGGAATTCGCAAACGGTACGACGGCAGGCCATATAGATGCCATCAGGTCTAAGGCTGGCGGTCTGGCGGGTGGCCTTTGTGCCATTTACGTCCCATCGGGCGATCTCGTGTTTGCCGATCCTGATGTGAACGGCCATTACGCGACGCCGCTTGCTGCTCCCCTCGACCCGCTGCCCTCGCTTGCCATCGCCACGGAGATGGCGGCGATCGCGCTCAGGCTCGACCGTGCCGGCGCCTGGCGGCTCTGCCGAACGGTGAAAGATATCCGCAAGGCGATGGCATCAGGCGTTTTTGCTGCTGTCCTGCATATCGAGGGCTGTGAAGCAATCGGCGCCGATCTCGCTGCTCTGGATGTTCTTTATGCCGCCGGGTTGCGTTCGCTCGGCCCGGTGTGGAGCCGGCACAATATCTTTGGGCATGGCGTGCCCTTTGCCTTCCCGAGCTCGCCGGATACGGCGCCGGGTTTGACGGAAGCCGGCTTCGCGCTCGTGCGCGAGTGCAATCGTCTCGGAATCATGATCGATCTTGCCCATATCACCGAGAAGGGTTTCTGGGATGTGGCGGAGACGAGCGACCAGCCGCTCGTCGCCAGCCATTCCAACGCCCATGCGCTGACACCGGTCGCCCGCAACCTCACCGACAGGCAGCTCGACGCGATCCGTGAGCGTCGCGGTCTTGTCGGTGTGAACTATGCGACGGCGATGCTTCGTCCGGATGGCCGCTCCGATGCCGATACGCCGCTTTCCGACATGATCCGCCATATCGATTACCTCGTGAACCGGGTCGGGATCGATTGCGTGGCGCTCGGTTCGGACTTTGACGGTGCTACCATTCCGGAAGAAATCGGTGATGCCTCGGGCAACCAGAGGCTGATTGCCGCTCTCCGGCAAGCTGGCTATGGTGCGGAGGACTTGACCAAAATGGCCAGCGAAAACTGGCTTCGCATTCTGGCTTCGGCGTGGAGGGAAGAGGACGCCTGAGACCAAATAATACTTAGTAATCAATCAAAACAGGGGAACAAACCATGATGATTACCAAACTGAACCGTAGCTTCCGCCTTCTTTCCGCAGGGGCGGCCCTTTCGCTCCTGATGGTAGCAGCGCCTGCTGCCTTCGCAGAGACGCCGAAGGACACGCTCGTCGAAGGTTTCGCCATCGACGACATCATCTCGATGGATCCGGGCGAGGCTTTCGAGCTTTCGACGGCCGAGGTTACCAGCAACACCTATAGCCTGCTCGTTCGTCTCGACATGAACGACACCTCGAAGATCAAGGGTGACCTCGCCGACAGCTGGACGGTTTCCGATGACGGCCTGACCTACACCTTCAAGCTGAAGCCGGATCTGAAGTTTGCGTCCGGCAATCCGATCACCGCCGAAGACGTTGCCTGGTCCTTCGAGCGCGCCGTGAAGCTCGACAAGAGCCCGGCCTTCATTCTCACGCAGTTCGGCTTGACCGGCGACAACGTCGCCGAGAAGGCCAAGGCTGTCGACCCGACCACCTTCACCTTCACTGTCGACAAGGCCTATGCGCCGAGCTTCGTGCTGAACTGCCTGACGGCAACGGTTGCTTCCGTTGTCGACAAGAAGCTGGTGGTGGACCACGTGAAACCGGTCACCGTCGATGCCGACCACAAGTACGACAACGATTTCGGCAATGACTGGCTGAAGACGAATTATGCCGGTTCCGGCGCTTACAAGCTGCGTGAGTGGCGCGCCAACGAAGTTGTCGTCATGGAGCGCAACGACAATTATTACGGCGAGAAGGCGAAGCTTAACCGCGTCATTTATCGCTACATGAAGGAAAGCTCGGCTCAGCGCCTGGCGCTTGAGGCCGGTGATATCGATATCGCCCGCAACCTCGAGCCCAATGATCTCGACGCTGTTGCCAAGAACGCAGATCTGGCGACGACCAATGCGCCGAAGAGCACCGTCTATTACGTCAGCCTCAACAGCAAGAACGAGAACCTGAAGAAGCCTGAGGTCCAGGAAGCCTTCAAGTACCTCGTCGACTATGACGCGATCGGTGCGACCCTCATCAAGGGCATCGGCGAAATCCACCAGACCTTCCTGCCGACCGGCCAACTTGGCGCATTGAACGAGAACCCTTACAAGCTCGACGTTGCCAAGGCGAAGGAACTGCTTGCCAAGGCCGGCCTGCCGGACGGTTTCTCGGTCACCATGGATGTCCGCAACACACAGCCGGTCACCGGTATTGCCGAATCCATGCAGCAGACGCTCGCCCAGGCCGGCGTGAAGATGGAGATCATCCCCGGCGACGGCAAGCAGACGCTGACGAAGTACCGCGCCCGCACGCACGACATGTATATCGGCCAGTGGGGCTCGGACTATTTCGACCCGAACTCCAACGCCGATACCTTCACCTCCAATCCGGACAATTCCGACGCGGGCACGGTGAAGACCCTTGCATGGCGCAATACCTGGGAAGCGCCCGAGCTTGACAAGGAAACCAAGGCTGCCCTGCTCGAACGTGACGCCGCCAAACGCGCCGGCATGTACGAGGACGTGCAGAAGAAGTTTCTCGCCAACAGCCCCTTCGTCATCATCTTCCAGCAGATCGAAGTGGCCGGCTATCGCAAGAGCCTCAAGGACTTCAAGTTGGGTCCAAGCTTCGATACCAACTATGTAGGCCCGATCTCGAAGTGATGAGCCGGTCAGGCTGATCCAGTGAGTATTGTCGAAACAAGACAGGAGGCGCGGCCCCGCAAGGGCCGTGCACTCTCCTTCGCAAAGGCGTTGGGGCGTTTCCTCTTCGCCGCAGTCACCACCTATCTCGGCCTTCTGGCCGTCACCTTCTTCATCGGCCGCGTCGTGCCGATCGATCCCGTGCTCGCCATACTCGGCGATCGCGCGCCGACCCATGTCGTGGAGCGCGTTCGCCGCGAGATGGGATTTGACCTGCCGCTTTACGAGCAGTTCTACATCTATCTGAAAGGCATTCTCTCCGGGGATTTCGGCAATTCCGTCCTGACCACCAATCCGGTCATGGTCGATATCCGCCGCGTTTTCCCCGCTACGCTGGAGCTTGCGACCGTCGGCACGATCATCGGTTCGGTCATCGGTGTCCCGCTTGGCGTACTCGCTGCCGTGCGCCGCGGCAGCATTGTCGACCAAATCGTGCGCGTCATCGGGCTTGTCGGATATTCGGTGCCGATCTTCTGGCTGGCGCTGATCTCGCTCGTCGTCTTTTATGCGCAGCTGCGCTGGGTAGCGTTCCCTGGTCGCATCGACATCGTCTACGAATACAGCTTCACCCCGGTTACCGGCTTCTATCTTCTCGACAGCGCCTGGCAGGGCCAATGGGATGTCTTCTACGACGTCTTCCGTCACATCATCCTGCCGGCCTCGCTGCTCGGTTATTTCTCGCTCGCCTATATCAGCCGTATGACCCGCAGCTTCATGCTGAACGAGCTGTCGCAGGAATATGTGGTGGCAGCCCGCGCGAAGGGACTTTCGGAAACGCGGGTGATCTGGGGCCATGCATTGAGGAATGCGGCGGTGCCACTCGTGACGGTGATTGCGCTTTCCTATGCAGGCCTGCTTGAGGGCTCGGTGCTGACGGAGACAGTCTTCTCCTGGCCCGGCATCGGCTTCTACATCACCAACTCGCTGCAAAGCGCAGATATGAACGCCGTGCTCGGCGGCACGATCGTCATCGGCACGGTTTTTGTCGGCATCAATCTCATTTCCGATCTTCTCTATCGGATACTCGACCCGAGGACGCGAAACCGATGACGGTTCCGACCACGCCTTCCACGCCGATCAGCCGCCGCGAGTGGCTTCTGTCCGATCGACCGCAGTCGCGCACGCAGGCCCGGCTCGGCCGCGCCTATGTTACCTGGCGGCAGTTCACCGCCAACCGGCTCGCCGTCGTCGGTCTGCTCATCATCTTGGCGCTGCTGCTTGTCGCTGCTTTTGCCGATGTCATCGCCACGCATAATCCGGTCATGGGGGACTTGAAAAATGCCCGCCTGCTGCCGCCCGGCAGCGCCGGTTATCTGCTCGGCACCGACGACCAGGGTCGCGATATCTTTTCGCGCCTCGTCTACGGCTCCAGGCTGACGCTCCTCGTCGTCGTGCTGGTCGCCATCATTTCCGCGCCGATCGGACTCATCGTCGGTACGGTATCGGGTTATGCCGGCGGATGGGTGGATGCGACGCTGATGCGCATCACCGATATCTTCCTTGCCTTTCCGAAGCTCGTGCTGGCGCTCGCCTTCGTCGCGGCCCTCGGGCCCGGCATCCAGAACGCGATCATTGCGATCGCCATCACCTCCTGGCCCCCTTATGCGCGTATCGCCCGCGCAGAGACCCTGACCGTGCGGCGGTCCGACTATATTTCGGCGGTTAAGCTCATGGGCGCCTCGCCCCTGCGCATCATTGTGCGGCACATCATGCCGCTCTGCATCTCCTCGCTGATCGTACGCGTGACGCTCGACATGGCCGGCATCATCCTGACGGCCGCCGGCCTTGGTTTCCTCGGTCTTGGCGCTCAGCCGCCGCTGCCGGAATGGGGCGCGATGATTGCTTCCGGCCGCCGCTTCATCCTCGACCAATGGTGGGTCGCGGCCATGCCCGGCATCGCCATCCTCGTCGTCAGCCTCGGCTTCAATCTCCTGGGTGACGGCCTGCGCGATGCGCTCGATCCGAAGGAGGCTGGTCAATGAGTTCGCTTCTAACCGTGAAAAACCTGCGCGTCAGCTACCCGACCCGGACCGGCGTTATCGAGGCCGTGCGTGGTGTCTCCTTCACACTCGGCAAGGAGCGGCTGGGCATCGTCGGCGAATCCGGCTCCGGCAAGTCGCAGACCGGCCGCGCCATCATGGGCCTGACGCCGAAGCACGGTGTCGTCACCGCCGACACACTGGATTTCAGCGGCATGGATCTGCTGAAGGCATCGGCGGCCGAACGGCGCAAGCTGCGCGGCAAGCGTATCGCGATGATCCTGCAGGATCCGAAATATTCGCTCGATCCGGTCATGACCATCGGCAAGCAGATTTGCGAAACGCTGCGCACGCATGAGAGGATCGGCAGAGGCGAGGCGCGAGACCGTGCGCTCGACATGCTGGAAGCGGTGCAGATCCGCGATCCCCAACGCGTCTTCGATTTGTATCCCCATGAGGTTTCGGGCGGCATGGGTCAGCGCGCAATGATCGCGATGATGCTGATCGCTGGGCCGGAACTCCTGATCGCCGACGAGCCTACCTCGGCCCTCGACGTAACAGTCCAGCTCGATGTCCTGAGGATCATGGACCGGCTGGTGTCCGAGCGTGGCATGGGATTGATTTTCGTCTCTCACGACCTGAGGCTCGTTTCCTCCTTCTGCGACCGCGTCATCGTTATGTATGCTGGCCGCATTGTCGAAGAGATAGCCGCATCTGAGCTTCGCAATGCGAAGCATCCCTATACGCAGGGCTTGTTGAACTGCATGCCGCAGATCGGTGAAGATCGGCATCCGCTGCCGGTCCTTGACCGTAAGCCGGAGTGGGCAGCATGAGTACAGCGCTGTCTGCAGACCATCTCGGTGTCGTCTATGACCATTTCCATGCGTTGAAAGACGTGAGCGTTTCCATCGAGAGCGGCGAATCCTTTGGCCTCGTCGGTGAGTCCGGCTCGGGCAAGTCGACGCTGCTGCGCGCGGTCGCCGGGCTTGCGCCGGTCAGTGAGGGAACGATCCACATCCATGGCGAGGTGCTTAAAGGCTCGAAGCGAAGCAGAAGCTTCTACCGAGGCGTCCAGATGGTCTTTCAGGATCCCTATGGCTCGCTGCATCCCCGCCAGACCGTCGACCGGCTGCTTCTGGAGCCGCTCGCCATCCACGGTATCGGCGACGGCGAGAAACGCATTGCCAGGGCGCTCGACGAGGTCGGGCTCGGCAACGGTTTTCGCTTCCGCTACCCACATCAGCTTTCCGGAGGCCAGCGGCAGCGTGTGGCGATCGCCCGCGCCCTGATCGTCGAGCCGTCGATCCTGCTGCTCGACGAGCCGACGTCGGCGCTCGACGCCTCCGTCCAAGCCGAAGTCCTCAACCTTCTGGAACAGATCCGCCGTGACAGGAAACTGACCTTCGTCATGGTCAGCCACGATCTCGGGGTCATCACCCACATGTGCGAGAGGCTTGCCGTGATGCGCGGCGGCGCTGTTGTTGAACGGCTGACATCGGCCGAACTTGCCGCCGGGAGCGTTCACGAGGAGTACACGCGAAATTTGATGATCGCGAGCAAGGGTTTCGTGAAGGCTTGAAGTCCAATGTTTTCAAGCCTTTGAAAAACCTCGCACGGCATCGGCGTTAAGGATAATGTTTTCCTAAAACACGACCATTCGACTAGACTATTGACAGCTGCCTTGGTTCTGTCATGATCCCGTTAACGACCGTTAGCTTTCGTGATCGATGGAGGTTGAGGCATGTTCTTTCTCGGTGGGATGACCATGGGTTACCTCGATCCACCTGTTAAGGCCGAGCGTAGGGAAACCGCTTCCCTTACTATCCCGGCGGAAAAGGATCGCCGGTTGATCGAAACATCCCTTAACGCACCCCAGGGCGACAACGCTGCAGAGCGCTCCTGGATTTGGGCATGGCGCACGCTCTGCTGAGCTGAAGCCTGGGTAGATTTTCTCTTTCGTCCGCTCTGGACGGAAATTTATCTCTACCTACCTTATAGAGAATATAAGAATATAAATGCGAGCTGGCAGTCCAGCCGCAAAACAAACAGACGGAGGCGACACATGGCAAATCTGGGTATTTCGCATACTCATGTGAACCAGTACGGATCCGTATCGGCCAAGAAGCCGGTCACCGCGCGGCACAAGATTCAGACCGCGATCCATGCAACGATTTTCACGGCGGCATTCCTTTTCGTCGTCGCAATGGTCTTTGGCGTCGTCGGCTGAGACGGCTCGTTTCGGGCGCTACCTGATGGCGCTCGCCTGATCGTTCATTTCTCTATCTGGAACAATTGGGATGCAGCGGCATTCTCCTGGCACTTTGGTGTTCGACTTGGAGAATGGTCATGAGAGGCATCCTGCTGTGGTTGCTGGATATCCCGATCCCGTCCATCATCCATCTTCAGCTGTTCCGCGAAATCCAGTTCATCCCGGAAAGTGGGCGTGAGGCGCTGATAACGCCGTCCAGCCGCATGGACGTCATCCATGCGGCTTTTCATGCCCGTGAGTCGGGCGACTTACGGAAAGCCTGATGCGTAGATTCAAAGAGCAAGGGCGTCCTTAGTGCGTCGGCATGGACGTACGGCGCTCTGGAAACAGGTCTCACGACTTGAATTATCGCAAACCTGTCCAACTTTCCCGAATGGCCCTTGCAGGGAGGGTATCGGGCACCCATGACCATCGCAAAGTCACGGCTGAACGCGGTCGCTCCCTTGCTGCAATGCTCTCGGACCGCTCGTTTATCTTGGTTTTTCCGACCTTCGACGAGGATCGGTCCGTTCATGCGAGAGGCATCACAAGCAATGTAGAAAGCCCGCCCACATTCAACAACGTCGTTTGGATCCAGAACCGAACCTATGTCCGTTGCCAATCCGTCTCCGAACCTGCAGCGCGAGCCTGAGAAGAAGCAGATCGACCACAGCGATTCGATCCGCTCGACCTATCTGTCCAATGAGGACATCAGGGCTATGGGTGAAAGCGTTGCCTGCCGCACGGTGAGTGAGTTGCCAGGCTTCGCACCGTTCGATTTCTTCGCGCGTCACAGGGAGAACGAGAAGGAGATCCTGCGCGTCTACCGCACGACCGCGACCAACGCCGCGGCCGGGGGGAGGATCACGCCAGCCGCCGAATGGCTGCTCGACAATCATTACATCGTTGAAGAAGCTATCCAGGAAGTCCGTCGTGATTTCCCGCGCCGCTTCTATCGCGAACTGCCTTTGACTGATATCGGCGATGCCGAGGTGCCGCGCACGCTCGTACTGGCCTGGCTCTATGTCGCCCATACCCACAGCACCATCTCTCAGGAAAGCCTGACGGCGCTCGTCGATGGCTTCCAGCAGCGTGAGACGCTAAGAATTGGCGAGCTCTGGGCGCTGCCGTCTCTGGTGCGGTACGTGCTGGTCGAAAACCTCCGCCGCATTTCGAGCCGTGTCGAGCGCAGCCGCCGCATGCGCCTCCGCGCCAATGAGGCCGCCGACG